>Ga0111538_10001227_pt1 | contig 36176 bp, 28 predicted proteins | sample SoiMethybrSBSTD1_FD_79669 | JGI IMG/M metagenome (GOLD analysis project Ga0111538, IMG submission 79669) | Bulk soil microbial communities from a Populus tree surrounding site in Tennessee, USA - Soil MetaG P. TD hybrid SBSTD1 (version 2)... | ecosystem: Environmental > Terrestrial > Soil >...
CCCCCGCCCCACCGAGGTTGATTTTCAGGCAACCGTCGAGCGGTTGGTCCGACGTAGAGGCCATGGATGCCCGACAGATCCTTCCTGGCGCCACGTACATGATCACCCGCCGGTGCACGCAGCGGCAGTACCTGCTCGTGCCGCGGCGGCAGACCGTCGAGCTCGTCCACTACTGCCTGGCCTACGCGGCGGTGCGGACCGGCGTCGTCATCCACGCGGTCATCTTCATGAGCAACCACTACCACATCGTCGTCACCGACCCGCGCGGCGTCCTGCCGGTGTTCGTCGAGTGCCTGAACAAGCTCATCGCCAAGTGCGTCAACGCCAGCCTGGGCCGCTGGGAGAACCTCTGGGCCAGCGAGCAGGCCAGCTACGTGCGGTTGCTCGACGCCGAGGCCGTGATCGACAAGATCGCGTACGTCCTCTGTAACCCGGTCGAGGCCGGACTGGTCAAGCGGGGCAAGGACTGGCCGGGGCTGCGCTACGGGCGTCCGGGCTCCTATCCCGCTCGCCGCCCGGATATCTTCTTCCGCGCCGAGGGCTCTATGCCGAAGTCGGTCACTCTCGAGATCACGACTCCGGCACTTGAAGGACTGTCCGGACGCGACGCCCAGGCGCGAATCGACGATGCGGTCGCCGAACGCGAAGCGGCCGAGCGAGCGCGCGTCCTCCGCGAGGGCGGCAAGTTCCTCGGGCCCGATGCGGTGCGACGTCAGGACCCATTCGCTGCGCCCACTACACGGGAGCCGCGCCGCCAACTGTCTCCTCGCTTCGCCAGTCGGAACAAGTGGCGCCGCATCGAGACGCTCTCCCGCTGCGCGGAATTCGCGCGCGCCTACCGCGACGCCCTCGCCGCCTGGTGCGCCAAGAAGCGAAGCGTCATCTTCCCGGTCGGCACCTACCTCATGCGCCTTCGCCATCAGGTTCGCTGCGCCGAGGCCTGATTCACCGCGCTCGACTTGACGGCCAGACGACGTCCCGCCGGGCCTGCATTCTCAGGCCCTGGGGCGCACCGGTCTGTCCGGAGGTCGTAACGGCGGCGCCGTGTCCGCCAGGAGCTCCGACCTGGCGCGACCCGTTGCTCCCCGTCACGACCGCTCGCCCGAAAACAACCTCGGTCGGGTTCGCGGAAAACAACCTCGGTCGGGGTTCGCGGGGGTTCGCGGGGTTCGCGGAAAACAACCTCGGTCGGGTTCGCGTCGGGTTCGCGCGGGGTTCGCGCGAAAACAACCTCGGTCGGGTTCGCGGGGTTCGCGGCTAGAAGTAGTAGGCGGCTCCGACGCTGAAGCCGCCGTCGAGGTGCGAGAACGAGGTGGAGACGCCGTCGGCGGTGGCGTTGCCGAGCGAGAGGACGATGCTGGGGCCGGCGCGCACGTTGAACTTCTCCCAGGCGTAGAGGACGAGCGGGAGGCCGAGGGTGACGGCGCCGCCGAGGAGTGCGGACTCGCGGGTCATCACCTCGTCGATCGGCGTGCGCCGGGTGCCGAACAGGACGCCGGCGCCGGCGGTCGGGGCCAGGAACACGCCCTCGCCGAGGCGCAGGTAGCGAGCGACCTCGAGGCCGACGAGGCCGCCGGCGTCGCGGTCGGGTCCGCCCGACGAGCGGTAGAAGCCGCGCGCGGTGAGGCCGACGGCCAGGTTGGACCGGATGAAGCGGCGGCCGGCCAGGCCGCCGAGCAGCGACATGCGGAGCGCGGAGTCGTCCCCCTCGCTCGCCCAGTCGAAGATGACCAGACTGTCGATGCCGAGCTCGTTCACTCCCTTGGCGATCTCGTTGTAGCCGGAGTACGGCCGCGAGGTGACGGTGCTCTGCGCGCGGGCGGTCCCGGCGGCGGCGCAGACCAGAGCGAGCGCGATGGCGATGCGGGTCATCGGGTCCTCATTTCCGGATCAGGCGGAGGCGCAGGGTCCAGCCGCGCACCTCGGCGTCGGGGTCGGCGGCACAGACCGCGGTCAAGACGTCTCCGGTGAAGTCGGCGTCGTCGAGCGTGACGACGCAGGTCCCCATCGAGTCGGACGGATCGACCAGCGGATCGTCGTCGTAGAGCGTGGTCGTGACGCCGCTATCGACCAGCGCGCCGGCCGGCAGGTCGGCCAGCACCACCTCGTTCCAGCTCGGCGCCAGGGTGTCAGCCTTCGCCGCGCTGTCCTCCTCGAGGTCCTCCACCCCGTCGTTGATCGTCATGTGGACGTAGGGATCCGGCAGGCCGCCGGACGGATCCCACGGGGTGCCGCCGGCGTTGTCCTCGAACACGTCGCCGCTGTCAGCCAGGACGTCCCAGCGCGAGGTGCGATCGACCGTGCAGGCCCCGACCCCACAGACGAAGCCGGGATCGCACACGTCGCAGGCGCCGCCCCCGACCCCGCAGGCGCTGGGCGAGGTGCCGCTCAGGCAGGCATCGCCGTCGCAGCAGCCGTCACAGCTGGCGGCACACTCGTCGGTCGGCTCCTGGTGGCCGGCGTCCGGCTCGCCGTCGCCGTCTCCCGGGTCGAAGATGCCGGAGTCGGGGGTGCCGCCACCCGAGCCGTCGCCGCCGTCGTCTCCACCTCCACAGGCTGCGGCGCACGCAAGCGCGCACAGAGACGCGATCCACCAGGCCACCCGTGCGTTCGTCATGCCCCTAGTGGGAGCAGGGGACGATTCGTCGCACATTTTTTCCCCGCCTGGGCCTAAATAGGCGACGTGCAGGGCTGTCCGGGGCACAACACCATCGCCGCCTTCGTCGACGGCAGCCTGGCGGACGCCGACCTGGCGGCCATCGAGGCGCACATCGACGGTTGCGACGAGTGCCGGCGCCACATCTCGTCGCTCATCGCCAGCCCGCCGTCGCAGAGCTTCGTCTTCGACAGCCCCGAGACGGTCACCGACGGCGAATTGCCCACCGCGCTGGTTCCGGGCGCGCAGGTGGGCCGGTTCATCGTGCTGCGCATCATCGCGCGCGGCGGCATGGGGACGGTCGCCCGCGCCTACGACCCGGAGCTGGATCGCCGGGTCGCGCTCAAGCTCCTGCGCCCCGAGCTGTGGCGCGACGCCGGCCCCGAGCTGCGCGCCCAGCTCCGCCGCGAGGCGGTGGTCATGGCGCGCCTCGCCCACCCGAACGTGGTCACGGTGTTCGACGTCGGGACCTGGGGCGAGCAGGTCTTCATCGCGATGGAATACGTCGACGGCAGCACGCTGGCTCGCTGGCAAGAAGGTCGCCCGTGGCGCGAGCGGCTGGCCGCCTGTCTCGCCGCCGCCGGCGGGCTCGCCGCCGCCCACCGCGCCGGTGTCATCCACCGTGACGTCAAGCCGGCCAACATCCTGTGCGACGACGATGGCCGCGTCCTGGTCGGTGATTTCGGGCTGGCCGCGCTCGAAGGGGGTGACGCCGCCGCCGAGGTCGCCGGCACGCTCGGCTACATGGCGCCGGAACAGATGGAGGGGCGCCCGGTCGACGAGCGCAGCGACCAGTTCTCCTTCTGCGTGACCGCGTGGGAGGTCCTGACCGGCCGCCGCCCGTTCGCCGGTCGCCAGCTGGACGAGCTCCACGCCGCGATCCGGCGCGGCCCGCCCGCCGTCGGCCGCGGCCTCGAGGGGCGGGTGCTCTCGGTGCTGGCGCGCGGGCTGGCCGCCGCGCCCGACCAGCGCCACGACAGCATGGCGGCGCTGGCGGCCGGGCTCGAGCGGGCCGCCGCGCCCCGCATCCGGCGCCGCTGGTTCGCCGCCGGGGCCGGCCTCGCCGCCGCCGGGCTCGGCGCCGCCTTCCTCCTCTGGCCGGCCAGCGGCGGCGGCGGGCCGCGCTGCGGTGACGGCCAGGACCGGCTCGCCGCGACATGGAACCCGGAGCGCAAGGCGGCGCTGGCCGCCGCCTTCCCGGGTGCCGACCGCTTCGTCGCCCGCATCGACCGGCAGGCCCGCGACTGGGCGGCGGCCCACGCGGACGCCTGCCGCGCCACCCACGAGCGCGGCGAGCAATCCGCCGCCATGCTCGACGCGCGGATGAGCTGCCTCGGTCGCCAGCTCGGCGAGCTCGACGCCCTGCTCGACGCGATGAGCGGCCCGGGCGATCCAGTGGCGCCGCACGTCGCCATCGCGGCGGCCCACGCGCTGCCGCGCGCCGACCGCTGCAGCGCCGAGGCGATCGCCGGCCGCGGACGGCCCGCCACCTATCCGCGCGATCCAGCCGCCAGGCAGCGCGCGCTCGAGGTCGACCGCCTGCTCGACCAGGCGGCGGCTCGCCACCGGCTGGCCCAGCTCGACCGCGAGAAGGCTCTGCTCGACCGCGCCGTCGCCGGCGCCGCCGCGCTCGGCGATCCGGTGCGCCACGCCCGCGCGCTCCTCGCGCTCGGAATCCTCCAGTTCCACATGAACCAGGTCGCCGAGGCCAAGCAGACCCTCCAGCACTGCGCGCTGCTCGCCGCCGAGGGGCACGACGACGAGACGGCAGCCGGAGCCGCCGCCGAGATGCTGGGGCTCGTCATCCAGGAAGAGAGGCTGCACGGCGACGAGTTCGCGATGTGGGAGCAGACGCTCGAGCGGGAGCTCGCCCGCCGCCCGGACGACGCCCTCCGCGCCCGGCTCGAGCTCGAGCGCGGCCTCGTCCTCTACGACCAGGGAAAGCTCGACGACGCGCTGGCTCACGCCGAGAAAGGTCTCGCGCTCGCCGAGCGCGCCCACGGCGCAAACAGTCCGAAGATCTCGTCGGCGCTCCGCTTCATCGGCGCGGTCCAGGCCGCGCGCGGTGATGGCGCCGCCGGCCAGGTCGCCCTCCAGCGCGCGGTCGATCTGGTCGAAGCGAGCTACGGGCCGGACCACCCCGACGTCGCCGCCGGCCTGAGCTTGCTGGCCCGCGCGGTGGCCGACGGCGGCGATCCACCGCGCGCGGTCGCGCTCCTCGAGCGCTCGCTCGCCATCCGCGAGCGGGTCTTCGGGCCCGAGCACCCTGACGTCGCCCAGTCGCTCGGCAACCTGGCGACCGCCCTCGAGCTCGCCGGCGACCTGGCCGGCGCCCGCCGCGCGTACGAGCGCGCCCTCGCCATCGAGGAGAAGACGCTCGGGCTGGACAGCTGGGAGAGCGCGCCCAGCATCACCAGCCTGGCCGGCATCCTGGCGGCGCAGGGCGACCCGAAGGCCCGCCCGCTCTACGAGCGCGCGGTCGCGCTCTACCGCGACAAGTTCCCGCCCGACTTCGCCGACCAGACCGTCGCGCTCGCCGGGCTCGGCCGCCTCCTGCGCCGGGCCGGCCACTGCGACCAGGCGGCGCCGCACCTGGCCCGCGCCCTCGCCATCCACCGCACGCACAAGACCCCGCCGCCCGCCGAGCTGGTCGCCGACGCGCGGGCCTGCCGGGTCCCCTTGCCGACGCCGGCCCGGGCGGCCGCCCGGCCGTAGCGCGGGCGCTCAACCTTCGCCGCCGATCGTCTCGTTGAACGACATCGAATCGATCCGGCTGGTGCAGTCGCCCGGGATGGGATCGTCGGTGAGGCAGTTGACCGGCGCGAAGGTCGCATCCTCGAGGCTGCCGACCAGGTCGATCTCGGTCGACGTCAAGACCAGCGTCCCGCCGGTCGCGAAGTAGCACTTGCCGTCGTCGACGATGAGGCGAACGCAGGCCCCGCAGGTGTCGGCATCGAGCTCGTCGCCGGTGAGCGGATAGCGACCGGTCGCCAGGCCGCCGGCGAACACCCCGCGCCCGGAGGCCAGCTCGATCGACAGCTCGACCAGCCGCTCGCCGCACTCGTCCTCCATCTTGCCGAACCAGACCAGCGAGTCCTGGATCTGCTCGGCCATGCCGCCGACTCCGCCGAGATCGCCGTACTCGCTCGCCACCCGGCACTCGCTCGGCGCGCAGGAGGCGTCGATGTCGAGCGCGATGCGCTCGTCGTCGCAACCGCCCCCGCTCACAGCCAGGAGCGCGAGCATCGCTGCTATGCTGGCCCGGTGAAGGAACGGGTGTTCCGCGACCCGGTGCACGGCCTCATCGAGCTGGTCGGGGAGGATCGCGAGCTCGGCCGGGTGCTCGAGACCCGCCCGTTCCAGCGGCTGCGCCGCCTGCACCAGATGGGCTTCGCCTGGCTGGTCTACCCGGGCGCCGAGCACACGCGCTTCGGCCACGCGCTCGGTGCCTTCCACGTCGCCCGCCGAGTGGCGCGCGCGCTGGCGCTCGACCCGCCGGTCGCCCGCCATGTCGCTGTCGCCGCCCTCCTGCATGATATCGGGCACGGACCATTCTCTCACTCCTGGGAGCAGGTCTCGACCGATCTCGATCACGAGGGCTGGGGCGCGCGCATCGTGAGCGAGGACGCCGAGCTGGCCGCCGCGCTCGCGGCGATCGAGCCGGACCTGGGCGCCACCCTGTGCCGCTTCTGGAACAAGACCTACCGGCCGGCCTTCGCGCGCAAGCTGGTCTCCTCGCAGCTCGACGTCGACCGGCTCGACTACCTCCTGCGCGACGGCCACTACTCGGGCGCCGGCTACGCCACCTTCGACCTCGAGTGGATCCTGCACGCGCTCAAGATCCAGGCGGTGCACGCCGGCGAGGATCCCGACGACCTGGTGGTCGACTACCGGCGCGGGATGTACGCGGTCGAGCAGTACCTGTTCGCCCGCTCGTTCATGTACGCCCAGGTCTATCACCACAAGACGGTGCGCGCGGCCGAGTGGATGTTCGTCCAGACGCTGGGACGCTTCGCCGAGCTGGCGGCGGCGGGGGCCGAGCCGGCCGGCCTCGAGCCCCTGGCCCACCGCGCCCGCGGCGAGCCGCTCACCGTCGACGAATACCTCTGGCTCGACGACCTGTCGGTGACCTGTGCGATCGATCGCTTCGCCGGGCGCGGACCGGCGACGCCGGCGGCGGCCGACCCGATCCTGCGCGACCTGGCCGAGCGGCTGGTGGCGCGACGGCTGTTCAAGACCATCGAGCTCGGACACGACGTCGACGTCATCGCCCGCATCACCGGACCGGCGACCGACGCGGCGCGAAGGAGATTCGGCGACGCCGGCCGGTACTACGTCCACATCGACAACGCGATGCAGATCGGATATCGCGCGGCCGCCGACGAAGAGCTCCACGTCGTCGGTCACCCGGTGCACGGTACCGTCAGCCTCGGAAAACTTCTGGACGACCTCGCGCTCGGCCGACCGCTGTCCACCGTCCGCCTGCTCTGCGCTCCCGAGCTGGAGAGCGAGCTCGCACCGATTGCGCGCTCGCTCGTCCGCTCCGCGTGAAACTCGTCGACTACTCCCGCGACGATGACGCGCGACTGTCTCGTTTCAGGTCGACGACGCGGCAAGTCGCGGGGCCATGGAAACGCGTCGGCTCGCCCCCACACGCAACTCTCAGGTTGTCCACAGCGCGTGACCGCAAAGGCGACATCTGCCCACGATCACCGCAACCTGTTTTCAAGATCTTGCCATCGCGCGAAGCGTGGCACGGGCGCTGCAATTAGTCGCGACTGTTCGGCGGTCGTAGTGGGCCGCTTGGTTTGCCGGGCCTCGCAGGACGCAGTCGCCGCAAGGTGGTTGTGGTCGGCAGGTCGGAGAGCTCGAACGGGAAGGTAGTCTGGGGACAGAGTACCAGGTCGGATACTGATCGATACGCTGGAGGCCAGCCGCCAGGTTCACACGCAGGGTTTGGCGGTCAAGGTCATGAGCGGAGGGGGCGTGAAGGCGTTCCCAAGGTGTCCGGAGAAAAGCCCGAGGGAGTTGAAACCTAGGAGGGGATCGAAGTGTCGGCGGGACTAATCATCTCGTCGGTGGCTTCGAATCGCTGCACGGATCAAAGCCCTGGAGACGGGGTGGGCGGAGCTGGAGCTGTCGGGGCAACTCGGTAGCAGGCGACGGCCGCCAACCGGCAAGAGGGAACGGGGCGACGACGAGTCGTTCTGGCTGGGCAGCGGGAGAAAACCCCTGGAAGGTGAATCCCGGACGTGGCTGCGGGGTGAAAAAAATCCGCAAGGCAGAGAGAGGAGTAACCCGTCGAGGGCGTGAGAAACGCCGAGGGCGGACCGTAGGGTGGGCTTGGGATGCTCGCTCGCAAGTGGACTCTTTCTGTTGATGTCGCGATGGGGAAGGAAACGCCAAGGGAGGCGTCTCGCACGAAAGTGCGGGGCAGGTCAGGAGCGGTTGAAACTCTGTAGGAGAGGTAAAGCTCATGGGAGGATGAACCCGGACTCGCAAGGGCCCGGGGGCCGGCGGTGAGGTGACACCAGTAGACGCCCTGGAAACAGGGACGCCATGCTGGGGGCAGGCAACCCGATACGCTTGCAGCTTCGCTGCTTACAACACTCTGTAGAGCGACCAACTTCATGAGAGTCCACCGCGGTTCGGCGACGAGCCGTGGGACATCGCACCGGATACTGGATCCTTCGAAGGCGGAACGGTGAGTCAGGCAGCCCTCTAGGGCTGCCGAACTCTTTTTCGGCTGCCCGCGCCAGGCGAAGGCATGAATCGCCCGGCGCGGGCTGTGCTTTTTCGGCGCGCGACGTGTTGCTCCGCCACCACAGTCGGCGGCGCGGAGCCAGCGCGATGGCGCGCGATGTCCGGCGGTTGCGCGGGCGGAACTGGCCTTGCACTTTGCGGCCGGCATGCCGTCTCGCGTGATCGTCTGCGCCGCCGCCCTGCTCCCGCTCGCCAGCTCCGGCGCTGCCCTGGCGCAGCCTCCGGGGCAGACCCCGCCGCTCGGCAAGAGCTCGTCCGAATACCACGCGGTGCCGCCCCTGGCGGAAGTCTTCCCGTCGCCGCGGCCGACCCTGCCGCCGCCGGCGCGAGCCGGCGAGACCGGCGGGCAGATCGGCGTTGTCCTCAACCGCGGCGGCTTCTCGGCCGTACTCGGCGAGGACGGATCGATCGACTTCGTCGATCACCACTTCGGCGGCGGCGCCATGGTGCTGCTCGCCTGGCTCAGCTTCGACGCGACCGACGAGGCGATGCGCGCCGCCACCGAGGATCCCTACCTGGCGGACAAGCTCCGCATCATGGACGCCACCCGCGAGGAGCGGATGGCGGTCCGCCGGCACCACGATCGCGTCGTGATGCGCCGCGCGCTCGACGACCTGCCGGCCTACCTGGACGCGGTCTGGCGCCAGCGCGCCTGGACGCCGGCCCTCCGCCGCCGCATCCTCTTCGCCCTCTGGGACGAGACCGCGGAGGAGGGAAACGCGCTCCTGGTCGCCGGCGGTGCCGAGGCCCGCGACACCATCGAGCGCTTCATCGCAGAGAGCCTCCCGCCCGGTAGCCGGCACGCCTTCAGCGGCGACGAGCTGGCCGAGCTCAACCGGATCCGCACCTCGCGCCGCGCCTTCGCGCCGTACGACCGGGCCGCGCCGGCCCCGCGTCCCTCGGACGAGCCGTCCAGCGCCGCCACGCCTCCGCTGGTCGCCGCCGTCCTGCGCGGCCTCTGAACGTCACCACCGAGCACCACCTCGAGCCCGAGGATCCGGGCCGGACCCGGGCTCGCCGTCGGCGATCGATCCCGCGCCCGTCCGGGTATCCCGCTGCCGCTCGCTGCCCACTTCTGACCGACCTTGCTGGTAAGATGCGCGCAGATCTGGAGGGATGGATGCGACTCGCTAGCCTCGTGACGTTCGCCGTGTTCCTCGCCGCCGGCTGCAAGGGAGACAAGGAGCCCGCTCCGACCGGCGAGAAGCCGGCGGGGACCGAGCCGGCCAAGCACAAGTCCAACATCGAGCGCGTGCAGATGGCAGTGCCGTTCGGCAAGCAGGTGGCCTGCACGGGAGTGTTCGATCCGGCCACCTTCGCCAAGGCGACCGGCGTCGAGCAGGGCGAGATGAAGGACAAGTCGCTGTCCAACAAGGAGGCGACCACCAGCTGCGCGTTCCACCGCGGCGGCGAGCCGCCCAAGGACGACGCCCAGCTGAAGAAGTTCGAGAAGGAGGGCATGAAGCTCGGCGTCCTTCCCGGCGACGAGTACTGCATGGTCACGGTCTACTGCTCGATCCCGCCGACCACCCCGGAGGACTTCAAGTCCACGTGCGAGAAGCGGGGCGATTCGGTCAACGCCGACGCCGTCGGTCAGCCGGCCTGCGTCCACCAGAGCCAGCGTGGGGTGGAAAACGCCTACACCTACAAGCTCACGCACCCGACGACCAAGTGCCTGCTCGAGGTGATGGGCGGGCCGAGCGTCACCGACGAGACCCTGGTGCAGAACTGCACCCGGGCCACCATCGAGGACCTCACGCCGGGCGAGCTCAGCTCGGCGCCCCCGCCGCCGCCCCCCTCGGCAGCTCCCGCGGCTCCGGCCCAGCCGGGTGGCCCGACCACCCCGCCGGCCGGCAAGGGCGCCAAGCCGGACAAGCCGGCCAAGCCCACGAAGTGAGGCCGCGCACGTGACGGCTGGCGCCATCGACCGATAGAGTCGACGGATGGCGGGCAGCCGCGAACGCCCCCCGGCGCCGGACCGCGCCGCGGGGACGGATCCCATCGCGCGAACCGAGGTGGCGACCGACGTCGGCCCGGAGCTGGCCGGCACACGGCCCGGCTACTCGGGCGCCGACACCGACGCGTTCGCCCGCACCGAGCTGGTCGGCAGCTCGCCGCCCGATCCGCTGCGCTCGCCGCCCGATCCGCTGCGCACGCCGGTCGGGACGCCGGTCCTGCCGCTGGCCGACACGACGGTCGACAGCAAGCAGGAGGTACACCCGGGCGCGCTCGACGCCGCCGCTCGCGAGGCGGCCCGTCGCGAGCAGCAGATGGAGGGGCTCAAGCACGGCACCCGCATCGGCCGCTTCACCGTGCTCGACGTGCTCGGCGCCGGCGGCATGGGCGTCGTGGTGGTCGCCTTCGACTCCAAGCTGGATCGCAAGGTCGCGATCAAGATGCTGCACGACGACGTGTCCGAGGGACACGGGCCGCGGCTCGAGCGCGAGGCCAAGGCGATGGCGCAGCTGTCGCACCCCAACGTGGTCACCGTCCACGAGACCGGGACCTGGGAGGGACGCCTCTACATCGCGATGGAGTACGTCGAGGGTGAGACGCTCGCCGAGCTCCTGCGCAACAAGGCTCCCTCCCAGCGCGAGCTGCTCGGCCTCATGTTGCAGGCCGGCCGCGGGCTGGCCGCCGCCCACGAGGCGGGCCTGGTCCACCGCGACTTCAAGCCCGACAACGTGCTGGTCGGCAAGGACGGCCGCGCCCGGGTGTCCGACTTCGGCCTGGTGTCCGAGGTCGGCGGCGGCGGAGACGCCGCGCCCGACGACACCACCCTCATCGTCCGCCGGTCGAAGAAGAACAGCTCGCTCACCATCGCCGGCGCGGTGATGGGCACGCCGCTCTACATGGCGCCGGAGCAGCACCGCGGCCAGGTCGCCGACGCCAAGGCGGATCAGTTCAGCTTCTGCGTGACTCTGTGGCAGGCGCTGTGCGGCGAGGCGCCCTACGGCGCCGACACCTACGAGGCGCTGGTCTCGAACGTGACCGAGGGCCGCCTGCGCCCGGTGCCGCGCGGCGTGAAGCTGCCCTCGCGGCTGCGCTCCATCGTCACCCGCGGGCTGGCCGCGTCGCCGACCGACCGCTACCCGTCCATGCGCGAGCTCCTGGCCGCTCTCGAGCGGGCCAGCCGGCCCCCGCGCTGGCCGTGGGTGGCGGCGGGCGGCGCACTGGCGGCCGGCGGGGTGGCGGCCTTCCTGGTCTTCGGCGGCGGCAGCGAACGCGACCTGTGCGCCGGCGGCGCGGCGCGGCTGAGCGGCGTGTGGGACGGGCCGCGGCGGGCCGCCATCGAGGGAATCTTCACCGCCAGCGGCTCGCGGCGCGCCGGCGCCGTCTGGCATCGGGTGGTCGAGCGCGTCGACCACCACGCAGCTGCCTGGGTCGCCCACCACCGGGCGGTGTGCCAGGCGACCCACGTGCGCGGCGAACAGTCGGCCGAGCTGCTCGACCTGCGCATGCGCTGCCTCGACCGAAGGCTGGCAGAGCTCGACGCCCTGCTCGATCGCTTCCAGGACTCTCCCGGCAGCGAGATCCTGCTCAAGGCCGACGAGGTCACCGCCGGTCTGGGCGGCTTCGACGACTGCGACGACGCCGAGCGCCTCAAGGAGCGGGTCGCGCTGCCGGCCGACGCCGCCGCCCGGGTTCGCATCGGGGAGCTCGAGGCGCGCCTGGCCGAGGCCAAGTCGTACGAGAAGCTGGGTCGCTACGCGCAAGCGCGCGAGATCGCCGCCGAGGTCTCGCTGGCCGCGCCCGACCTCCACTACCCGCCGCTCGAGGCGGAGTCGGTGCTGATGCGCGCCGGGCTCGAGTTCTACTCCGGCGATCACGCCGCCGCCGAGAAGAGCTACCGCGCAGCGGCGGAGGCCGCCGCCCGCGCGCGCGACGACCGCCGCCTGGCGAAGGCCTGGATCGACCTCATCCAGACGCTCGGCGCCCAGGGCCGCCACGAAGACGCTCTGGAGCTGGTGCCGGTGGCGCGCACCGCGGCCGAGCGGGTGTCCGACGACCTCCAGCTGTCGGCGCGCTTCGCCAACAACCTGGCCGGCATCTATCAGGCGCTGGGCAAGTACCCGGAGGCGCGCGCCGAGTACGAGAAGGCGCTCGCTCTGCAGCGGAAGATCGGCGAGGACGACAACCCGGTCCTGCCTCACGCGCTCAACAACCTCGGCACCGTCCTCTGGCACACCGGCGAGCTCGACAAGGCCAAGGCTCTGTTCGAGGAGGCCAAGACCCGCCTCGAGAAGACGGTGGGGCCGGAGCACCCGACGGTGGCGTACGTCCACCGGAACCTCGGCGACCTCGCCATCCTCAAGCCGGATCTCGACGACGCCATCGCGCACTACCGGGCGGCCCAGGCGATCTGGGAGAACGTGCACGGCAAGGACAACATCGACGTCGCGCTCGCGCTCGAGCCGCTCTGCCACGCGCTGGCGCGCAAGGGAGATGCGGCGGGCGCGCGGCAGGCGGGCGAGCGGGCGCTCGCCCTGCGCGAGGCGAAGTTCGGGCCCGACCACGTGCTGGTAGCCCAGGTGCTCCTGGTGCTGGTCGACGCGGATCTGGCCGCCGGCGCCCCGGAAGCGATCGAGCGCGCCTCCAAGCGGCTGGCCCGGGCGGTCGCGATCCAGGAGAAGGTGTACGGCCCCGAGCACATCCAGCTGTCGCACACGCTCGACCGGATCGCCGAGGTGGCGGGCGGTCGCGGCAAGTACGCCGAGGCGCTGGCCGCCCGCGAGCGCGGCCTGGCGATCCGGACCAAGGTGCTGGGCGATCACAACGACACCGGCTACTCGCACCTCAAGCGCGCCGAGACGCTGCTCGCGCTCGGCCGCAACGACGAGGCCTTCGCCGCCTTCGAGCGGGCCGCCGCCATCTACAAGAAGGTCAACAACGATCCCGCCGAGAACGCCGAGATGATGTCGCGGCTGGCCGAGGCACGCTCCGCCCAGGGGCGCCACGCCGACGCGCTCGAGCGCTTCACCCAGGCGACCGCGGCGGCCGCCGCCGCCAAGGCGCCGCCCGAGGTCCTCACCGCCATCAAGTTCCGCAACGCCGAGGCCCTGCTGCGCGCGAAGAAGAAGAAGGAAGCCATCGCGCTCGCCCGCGAGGCCCGCGCCAGCACCGACAACCCCGCCTTCCTGCAGCCGATCGACGCCTGGCTCAAGAAGCACGCCCGCTGAATCCCCGAATCCTCTTTTTTTGAACCGCCAAAACCGCCAAGGCCGCCAAAGGGCCTCGAGTCGTGACCGAACCCTCGAGGCCCTTTTCTTAGGGGGGTGTGCCCCGTGTCGATCGGGGCGAACCCAACAAGTTCTGAATTTGGCGGGTTTGGCGGTTTTGGCGGTTCAACTACAGGGCAAGCGAGGGGGCGGTGGTGGGGATGGCGAAGGCCTCGTAGAGCTGGCTGACCAGGGCGCGCTGCTGGGGCGTGAGCCAGGGCGGCCGGCCGGCGAGCGCGTTCTCGCGCATGTGCTCGGGCCGCGAGGTGGCCGGGATGGTGCACGAGATGCGCGGGTCGGACAGCACCCACTTGAGGAGCGCCTGGTTCCAGGTGTGGACGCCGGCCGAAGCGAGCGAGGTGAGCGTCTCCTCCGGCGGCGCCTGCTCGAGCGCGCGCCCGCTGGCGAACGGAGTCATCGCGATGACCCCGACGCCGAGCCGCTCCGCCTCCGGCAGGAGCTCTCCCTCCGCCGCCCGCTCGCCCGGGTGATAGGGGATCTGGATCGCGTCGACGAAGCCGCTGCGCATGAGCTCGAGGATGTCCGGGTAGGTCGACGGCAAATAATGCGTGACGCCGACCGAGCGCACCCGGCCGATGCGCTTGAGCGCGACCAGGACCGGCAGGTAGTCCTTCACCGAGAGCAGGTTGTGCACCTGGTAGAGGTCGATGACTCCGAACCAGTCGAGCGCTCGCTCGATCTGTTGCTCCCCGATGGCGCGCGTCCGGGCCCACACCTTGGTGGCGACCAGCGCATCGGGCCGCCGCTCGACCAGCGCGCTCGCCAGGACCTGCTCCGCCTCGCCGTACATGGGCGAGGTGTCGAACAGGTTGGCGCCGTACTGGAGCGCGGCGTCGATCACCGCCTCGCATCGCGCCTGCCCGGCGTCGTCGCGCACATTGAAGACCCGGGCCGTCCCCAGCCCGACCGCCGGGACCGAGATCCCGGTACGCCCAAGGACTCTCCGTTCCATCGCTCGCAACCTAGCAGCCCCCTCCCACACTCCCCCAACCCGGGCCGCGGCGCAAAAAACGACCGGCGAAGGCAGTCCAGGAGAAAAACGTCAACAGGTTGCCGGAAGCCGGAGACCGGAAACCGGAAGAGACAAACGGCTCGGAGATGCCTCCGCCATCAACAAACCACAGCGGTCGTCGTGCGCAAGATGCCGGGCTGTACCGCGCCTCCGGCGATTCCACGTTTCCCGCATCCGGGTTCCTGTTTCCGGCGTCCGGTTGACGTTCACTGCTAAAAAAAAGAGGGCATGGTGTTTCCACCACGCCCTCGGTACATCTGTTTACGGGCTGAATCGAGCTTACTGGCCGCCGCCGCCGCCGCCGCCGCCCTCGGCTCCGCCGCCCTCGGCTCCGCCGCCCTCGGCTCCGCCGGTGTCGCCAGTGTCGTCGCCGGCCGGTGCGGCCTCGCCGCCAGCCTCGCCGCCGGTCTCACCGCCCTCGGCCGGTGCGGCCTCCTCGGTCGTCGCCGGGGTGGTGTCTTCCTTCTTGTCGCTTCCGCCGCAAGCAACCGCAGTGGCGCCAAGGCCGAGAGCAAGAATCACGGTACGCAGAAGACGCATTGCACACTCCTTCGATGGGAACGATTTGTGGCCTCGCAGGCCGGGGTTGGTACCAAGGAACGTTCTCAGGAGCGGCTGCTTACACCCGGCAAATCGAATCGAACAATTGGTCTCCTGAGGCGGCGCCACCCTATCAAAGGTCCCAGACGGCGCGCCACCTTTCAGCGCCCCCAATTCGTAGCCAAGTGCTTACAACTGCAAGCCTTCGCCAACGTTTTGCTGCCCGCGGTGCCCGGACACATTCAAATTCAATAACTTGTCCTCGCGGGCGCGCGCATCCAGCGTGACTGCCTCGCCGAAAAAAGGACGCGACGAACATGGCTCCGCGCCAGATCCGCCCGTTCAACGAACCCCTGACCGCGCCGCCGTCGCCGCCGACTTCTCAATCCGGCGGTAGCTGGGGTTTCTTCGGCGCCTGGGGCTCCTCGACCGGCGGTGACTGGACCACCGGCGGCGGCTGGTTCTCCTCCGCCGGCGGCGGCAGCGGTTCCTGCGGCACGTGTCGATCCTCCTCGGCGCTCTCGTCGAGCTCCATCGAGCCGCCGGGGCTCTCGCCGAGCTCCATCGAGGCGCCGGGACTCGCCCCGCCCCCATTTCGGTCCACGGCCTCGACGCCCCCGTCATCGCCGGCCAGCGCGACCCCGGACCCGGCGCCGATGTCGAAGTCGTGGTTGTCGCGGGTCGCCGGCGTGGTGTCCTCCGGCTCGTCGGCGCCGCCGCAGGCAGACGCGACGAGTCCGACAAGGATCGCAAGGAATGAATCGCGAACCAGACCCATCATCATCCGCTCCTCGGCGCCGAAGCGCGTCAGGAGCGGGCTAATACGTCGAAGCGGGTTTCTCCACGCCGTTCTGCCCGGGCGAGGAGAAACCAGCTCACGTCACGACTCCGTGCGGCGGACGTACTCGAACTCGAACGCCTGCCCGTTGATGCCCTTGCGCGGCGGCGCGATCCACTGCGCGATCTTGCCCTGCTCCTTCACCGGGACCATGAGGCTCTTGATGTAGACCTCGTCCTCCTGGTTGGGCAGCCACTCGCCCTGCCGCGACTGCCAGTCGGCTTCCGAGACCAGGTTACCGGCCGGGTCGCACTTGACCGGGGCGAAGCTGCCGATGGCGCGGTGGAAGCGGCGGCTCGGCAGCGTGAGCTCGAACCGGATGCCCGCCTCGCGGATGGTCTTGTTCCAGCGATCGAGGCCGCGCTGGCAGTCCTCGACGTAGTCGTCGCGCAGGACCTCGTTCAAGGCGTTGCGCATGGGGACCTCGCGCTTCACCACCTTCCCGCCCTCGAGCTCCTCCATCGGATAGACCGAGCCGAGCGCGGTGTGGTCCTCGAACCGGGTCGCCTCCTTGTGGCGTCCCTTGACCCCGGCGGCGAACGCCTCGGCGGCGTTGGACGACACCTCTCCGCCGAACAGATCCAGCGACACCGAGTACCAGAGGTTGAGGTACTTCTGCATGGTCGGGAGGTCGATGCCGCCATGGGCGCGCGCGTCCTCGTTCGCGTCCTGCTTCATGAGCTGGCAGGTGCGCTCCACGATACGCCCCACCCCGGTCTCGCCGACGAACATGTGGTGGGCTTCCTCGGTCAGCATGAAGCGGCAGGTGCGCGACAGCGGGTCGAAGCCGTTCTCCGACAGCGCCGACAGTTGATACTTGCCATCGCGGTCGGTGAACATGGTGAACATGAAGAAGCTGAGCCAGTGGTTGGTCGGCTCGTTGAAGGCACCGAGGATGCGCGGCCGGTCCTGGTCGCCCGAGCGGCGCTCGAGCAGCCCCTCGGCCTCCTCGCGGCCGTCGCGCCCGAAGTATCGGTGCAGCAGATAGACCATCGCCCACAGGTGACGCCCCTCCTCGACGTTGACCTGGAACAGGTTCCGCATGTCGTAGAGCGACGGCGCGGTCTGCCCGAGCAGCCGCTGCTGCTCGACCGAGGCCGGCTCGGTATCACCCTGGGTCACGATGAGCCGGCGCAGGAGGTTGCGCAGCTCGCCGGGGACCTCGTCCCACACCGGCTGGCCGATGTGGTCGCCGAAGTGGATGGTGCGCCCGTCCGCCTTCGGCTCGAGGAAGATGCCCCAGCGGTAGTCGGGCATCTTGACGTAGTCGAAGTGGGCCCAGCCGCCCGGCTCGACCGAGATGGCGGTGCGCAGGTAGACGTCGTCGCCCTGGAAGCCCTCCGGCCCCATCTGCTTCCACCAGTCGAGGAAGGCCGGCTGCCACTGCTCGAGCGCGCGCTGCAGCCTCTTGTCACCGGCGAGGTCGACGTTGTTGGGGATCCGCTCGTCCGAGATGTGTGCGGTCATGGCTAGGTCCTCGTCCAGTTGAAGGCCGGCCGCTCCGGCTTGCCGTACAGGGTCAGCGCGCCGCGCTCGCCGGTGGCGTTGGGCCGGGTGAAGATCCAGTTCTGCCAGGCGGACAGGCGGCCGAAGATCTTGCTCTCCATGCTCTCGGCGCCCGGGTTGCGCAGCGAGGCCTCCATCCCGGTCAGCGCGTCGGGCGAGAGCGAGGCGCGCTCCTCGACCGCGATGCGCAGCTCGTCGTCGAAGTCGATCTCGTCGGCCACGATGGTGGCGATGCCGAGCTGGTCGGCCTCGTCGGTCGGGATGGGCCCCTCGGCGCCGCGCCGGAGGATCTTGTCGACCATCTCCGGCCTGGCCAGGCAGCGGATGGCGAGGCGGCTCTGGCCGCTGGCCGCCGGCAGGCCGCCGGCGTTGGCGGGCGAGGTGTGGACGGCGACCTCGTCGGCGTCGAGCATGTAGACGCGGTCGGCGGCCAGCGCGACCTCGAGGAGCGAGCCGGCGAAGCAGGAGCCGGCGTCGACCACCGCGAAGAAGGAGCGTGCGGTGGCGTCGAGCGCGCGCAGGGTGCGGGCCTGGAGCAGCCGGACCTCGCGGGCGAATCCGTCCTGCGCCGCCGCCTCGGCGAGCGCGCGGTCGTGGGCCAGGACGTGGTCCGGGTTGCCGCGGGTCCTCAGCAGCACCGTGCCGATGGTCGGCTCGTTGAAGCGCAGCTGGTAGAGGGCGTCGCGCAGCTCGCGGAAGGCGCGCAGGGACCAGAGGTCGCTCCCCTGGGAGGCGAGCTGGGCGGGCGGCGGCCCGTCGGGCGCGCCGATGGTGAGGGTGGCCGTGCGCGAGCCGCGATCGATGGCCAGCTCGACGTGGCGGTAGGTGACCCGGTCTGCCGCGACGGTGCGCTCGAGAGGGGCCAGCGCCACCGGCTGCCCGCGCGGTACGTCCTTCTGGCCAGCGGCCAGCCCGCGCGCCCGCTCGAGCACGCCGGCGTCGAACTTCGACTTCGGCAGGAGCGCGTCGATGAGGCCCCACTCGAGGGCGCGCTTGCCCTTGATGCCCTCGGCGACGGTGCAGAAGACGTCGGCGCGGTCGCGCCTGACCTTGCGCTTGTCGGTGAGACGGGTGAGCCCGCCGGTGCCGGGCAGGACGGCGAGCAGCGGGGTCTCGGGCAGGGAGACCGCCGAGGCGCCGTCGTCGACCAGGACGATCTCGTCGCAGGCGAGGGCCAGCTCGTAGCCGCCGCCGGCGGTGGTGCCCTTGCAGGCGGCGATGAACTTGAGCCCGCTCGAGCGCGAGGCGTCCTCGATCGCCAGCCTGGTCTCGTTGGTGTACTTGCAGAAGTTGACCTTGAAGGAGTGGGTCGAGGCGCCGAGCATGTAGATGTTGGCCCCGGAGCAGAAGACCCGGTCGATGTCGGCGGTGACCACCACGGCGCGCACCGCCGGGTGCTCGAAGCGCAGGCGCTCGACCGCGTCGGCCAGCTCGATATCGACCGCCAGGTCGTACGAGTTCAGCTTGAGCTCGTAGCCGGGCCGGAGCGGGTGGTCCGGATCGACCGCCATGGTGAGGCGGGCGATCTCGCCCTCGACCTCGAGCCGCCAGTGCCGGTAGCTCCTGGGGTGGGTCTCGAAGTCCACGCGAACCGGCTTTCCGTCGATTTCTGCCATGTCGAGGGTTCTACCGGCACTGCGACGGCGTGGCAAGCACTTTATTTCTTGTATTGGACAAGTTTGATGCATTATATTTCGTACCCAGCAGCATGTCGCGGACATCGTTTCTCGCCACGGTCGGAGCCCGGGTTCGGGCGCAGAGGGAGAGCCGCGGGATGACCCGCCGCCAGCTGTCGGAACGCTCCGGCGTGTCCGAGCGCTTCCTCGCCCAGCTCGAGGGGGGACGCGGCAACATCTCGCTCGCCCGCTTCGCCGACGTCTGCGGCGCGCTGTCGGCCGCCCCGGCCGAGCTCCTGGCCGGCACCGAGGAGGCGCGCCGACCGGCTGCGGTCGCGCTGCTCGGCGTGCGCGGCGCCGGCAAGTCGACGGTCGGGGCCGCCCTCGCCGACCGGCTCGGCGCTCCGTTCGTCGAGCTCGACCAGGCGATCGAGCACGCGGCCGGCCTCACGCTCGGCGAGATCTTCGAGCTGCACGGCGAGGCCCACTACCGCCGCCTCGAGCGCGAGGCGCTGAAGGGCGCGCTCGACGGCTCGCCGGTGGTCCTGGCGACCGGCGGCTCGATCGTGAGCGACGCCGGCAGCTATACCCTCCTGCGCGGGCGGGCCCGCACCGTCTGGCTGCGCGCGCGCGCCGAGGATCACTGGGAGCGCGTCATCCGCCAGGGCGATCACCGCCCGATGGGGGAGAATCCGCACGCCTTCGCCCAGCTGCGCCAGCTGATGGCCGCCCGCGACCCGCTCTACGCCCGGGCCCACCACATCATCGACACCAGCGGACGCTCGGTCGGCGAGGTCATCGACCTGGTCCACGACGCGCTCGGCGCCTGAGGTCAGCGGCCGGCCGCCGCGGCGACCTCCTCCTCCGACAGCGCCCCCTGCCAGATCTCGACCGAGTCGAGCGCGCCGATGAAGGGGGCGATCACCGCGCCCATGTCGAGGTCGCTGCCGAGGCGGATGCCCGACTCATCGAATCGGGTGGTTCCCGGCGACGTCACGCGGTCGACGCCGTCCCACGAGATCGTCTTCTGGAACCCATCCCATCGGATCGCAATGTGGTGCCAGCTCGCGAGCTCCATCGCGACATCGACGAAGAGCTGCCTGGGCTCCTCGTCCGTGTAGAACAAGACCCGGCCGGTGTCGGCCGCCGGCACCCGCATGCAGAGCTGGTAGGCGTCGTACACGCTCCCGGCCAGCGGCCGGTTGATGGGGCATTTCAGCCCGGCGCCGTCGTCCATCCGCACCCAGGCCATCACGGTGAACGGCCCGCTGCCGATCGACGCCAGGCTGAGGAGATCGTCGACCCCGTCGAACAGGGCGGCCTGGCGGTCGTTGTTCCGGTCGGTGATCCAGGTCGGGCACTCGCTGCCGGAACAATGGGCGTCGTTGCCGTTGCCGGAGGAATCGGCCAGCGGGTCGGGTGGGTCGAAGCCGTAGGCGGACACCAGCACGGTGGGAGGAGGACCACCGCCGTCGCCGTCGCTCATCGGCAGCGATCCGGGCGGCGCGTCGAGACAGGCGGCCGCAGACGCCAGACACAGCACGGCCACCCGCCCGGTCACGCCGCACGCCGCGGTTGCCGAGCTCACAGCCCGGCGGCCTCCGCGATCCCCTCCTCGGACAGAGCCCCGTCCCAGATCTGGAGATCGTCGAGGGCGCCGGAGAAGCTGGCCACCACGATCTGCCCGTCGATGTCGCTGCCGAGCCGGAGGCCGCTCGCGTCGAACGCGGTCTTCCCTTCGCCGACCGCGATGTCGAAGCCGTCCCACGTGATCATCTTCTGCGTCCCGTCCCACCGGATTGCGGCGTGGTGCCAGGTGGCGCTCTCCATCGCGACGTCGACCGACAGCCGCCTCGGCTCCTCGGTGGTGTAGAAGTGGAGGGTGGCGATCCCGGGGGTCACTACCTGCAGGCAGAGCTGGTAGGTGTTGTCGCCGGCGACCCCGTAGGGCCGGTTGAACGGACAGACCGCGTTTGCCGCCACGTCGGCGTCCATCCGAAGCCAGCTCATGATGGTGAACGGCCCCTCGCCGCTCTCGTCGGCGACGACCACGTCGTCGACCCCGTCGAACTGGGCGGCCTGGCCGAAACCCTCGCGGTCGGCGATCCAGGTCGGGCACTCGTCCCCGGCGCAGCGCGCGTCGGTGCCGTTGTCGGAGGAATCGGCGAGCGGATCGGGCTCCTCGAACCGATAGGCGGCCGCCAGCGCCGGCGGGCGCGCCGCATCCGGTTCGGAGAGGTCGCGCGGCGGCGTATCCAGGCACCCCAGCGCCACCGGGGCGACAAGCGCCGCCGCCCACCTCATCGCCGCCGCCGCACTCCGAGGACGAGGAGCAAGAGCAGGAGGAGCCCCGCCCCGCCGCCGTCGCCGCCGGCGCGGCAGCTGCAGCCGCCGTCGTCGCCGATCTGGACGCACTGGCTCGGCTCCGAGTCGTCGCACTCCCAGCCGAGCTCGACCTCACAGTGGTGGCAGCCGTCCTCGCGCCCGAGGTTGGCGTCGTCGCACTGCTCCTCGACCAGCACGATGCCGTCGCCGCAGACCGGCAGGCAGATGACCACGCCCTCGTAGTCGAGGCAGTCCCAGCCCGTCTCGATCTGGCAGTGCTCGTCGCAGCCGTCGCCGGCGGCGACGTTGTCGTCGTCGCAGCTCTCGTAGGTCTGCACCACGCCGTTGCCGCAGCTCATGTAGCAGTCGCTGGTCCCGTCGCCCGGCTGGTCGTCGCCGCACACCCAGCCGAGGTCGATGGCGCAGCCGGTGCAGCCGTCGTCGTCCTCGACGTTGCCGTCGTCGCACTCCTCGGTCTCGTCGGCGACCGCGCCGTCCCCGCAGTCGCGGGTGCAGGTCTCGGCCTCCTCGTGGCACGCCTCTCCCTCGTCGCACGGCGATGCGCCGACCACGCAGACGGCGTCCATGCACAGCTCCTCGCCGTCGCAGAAGACGCCGTCGGCGCACGAGGTGCCGTCCGGCTCGTCGTTCGGATCGCACAGGCCGCTGCCGTCGCACTCGTCCGGGTTGGTGCAGACGCCGTCGCCCTGGTCGCCGCACGGAGTGCCCGAGGCGACGTGGTTGGGCTCGCAGCCGCCGGTCCCGTCGCAGGTGTCGGGAGCCGTGCAGTCGTCGTCGGTCGGATCCCCGCACGGCGCGCCCTCCACCTCGTGGTTGGGCATGCACTGGCCGAACTGATCGCAGCTGTCGGCGTCGGTGCAGTCGTCGTCGGTCCCATCGCCGCAGGCGCCGCCGGCCGGCATCGGGTTCGGGTCGCAGAGCCCGGCGCCGTTGCAGATGTCCGGCTGGTCGCAGACCCCGGCGGTCTGCGAGCCGCACGGCGCCCCCTCCGCCAGATCGTTCGCCGAGCACTGGCCGGCGCCGTCGCACGAGTCGGCCGCCGAGCACTCGGTCTCCTCGTCGCTGCCGCACGGCTCGCCGACCTCCGCCAGGTGGGTCAGGCAGGTACCGGCGCCGTCGCAGCTGTCCGCCTGATCGCATTCGCTCTCGGTCTCGTCGCCGCACGGGTCGTCGGCCGGGGCCGGGTTGGCCGAGCAGCTGCCCAGGCCGTCGCAGATGTCGGCCAGGTCGCACTCGGTCGCGTCCGGGTCTCCGCACGGGTCGCCGAGCGGAGCGAAGTCGCACGCGATGGTGCAGCCGCACGGGGTGGTGCCGTTGTCGGCGCCGTCGTCGCACACCTCGAAGCCCTCGACGGTGCCGTCGCCGCAGGTGCCCGCCGGGTCGCCGCAGCCGGTGTCGGTGGCGGCGTTCGCCTGCCCGGGGGTCGCGCAGCGGCGGGCGAAGTCGGTGCTGTTGTCGTCCGTGTCGGCGCCATTCGGGTCGCGCGACAGCCCGATGAAGTCGATGCTGCCGTCGTCGGTGGTCGCCCCGCTGCCCTCGGTGTAGCCGGCCGTGTCGCCGCCGTAGCTCAATGTGTCGACCGGGGTCGTCCCATCGAGCAGCTGCACGGCATCCGGGTCGCCGTTCTCGATGAATCCGGTGGCCGGCGAGGTGTCGAGATCGCACCCGGGAACCACCGAGGCGCTGCCGCACACCACGAAGAAATCGCCGTCGGCCAGGGACACGTCCGGCAGATCGATCGTCCGGTAGACGGTCGCCCCGCCGGCGTCGCCGTCGATCAGCTGGAGCGACCAGCCGTCGAGCGCCACCGGTCCGCCGCTGCCGTTGTAGATCTCGATGAACTCCGCGCTATCGGCCCCAGCCTGGGCGTAATCGACCTCGTTGATCACCAGCTGGGCGAACGCCGGACCCTCGAGCGCAAGAACTGCAAGCGGCAGCAAGGCCGCCCGCACCCCCCGGTACGCCGTCATTCCCTCGACTCTATCACGCCGGCGATCGCACCCAACGGTCGCGGCGCGGCGGCATGATCGGGTCAGATGGACGCGCTCGAGATCGACGCCCTGCTCGCCGAGGCTCGCTGGTTGCGCCGCCTCGCGCACAGCCTGGTACGCGATCCCACCGAGGCCGACGACCTCGAGCAGGAGACCTGGGCGGCGGCGCTCGCGGCCCGGCCCGACCCGACCCGGCCCCTCCGCCCCTGGTTGCGCACCGTTCTGCTGAACGTCATCCGCATGCGCCACCGGGGACGCGCGCGCCGGCAGCCGCGCGAGCTCGAGTTCGAGACCGCGCGCGAGGCGCCCTCCACGCCGGCGCAGCTGCTCCAGAGAGCCGAGCTGGAGCGGCGGCTGGTCGAGAAAGTGGTCGCGCTCGACGAGCCGTACCGCTCGACCGTCCTGCTCCGCTACCAGGAGGGGCTCAGCGCCGAGGAGATCGCGCGCCTGCAGGGCGTGCCGGCAGGAACGGTCAGGTGGCGGCTCAAGAACGCGCTCGACCGGCTGCGTCGCGAGATGGACTCGGCTCCGGGCGGGCGGGCCTGGCGCGCCGTGCTGGCCGCGCCGATCGCGGGCCGAATGGCCATGGGGGAGGTCATCGTGGCGAAGAAGTCGATGGCGCTCATGTGGGCGCTCATGCTCCTACTGCTGGTCGCCGGCGGGCTCCTGGTCGCCCGCCGCGCCCGCTCGGGCCCCGGCGCGTCATCGACTCCGCTCGCGCCGCTCGCGGGCGGTGGCCGGACGCCCGCGGGCCGCTCCGGCCCGGCCAGCCCCGGCGACCTCGAGCGACTTCACGCCCAGCCGGGCCTGCCGCCGCGCCGGATCGCGGGCCACGTCCGCTCCGACCGGGCACCCGTCGCCGGCGCTCTCGTCCGCCTCGCGCTTGCCGACACCGGAGCGATCGTGGCGCAGGCAGTGAGCGATGCCGACGGCGGATTCGACCTCGGCGCCCATCCGGCCGCCTCGTACCTGGCGGCGGCCACCTCACCCGGCATCACCGGCCGCCCGGTGCGGGTGGATCTGCGCGAGCCGCGCCCCACACCGCCCAGCGACGACATCGTGCTCGTCCTCACCGCCTGCGAGGGCCTGTCGGGTCAGGTGCTCGACGGCTCGGGTGGCGTCATCGCACGGGCACGCGTGAGCCTGGCCGGCAGCGCCTGGCCGGCGACCGAGTCGGACGACCGCGGGCGCTATGATCTCTGCCTGCCGGCGGGCGCCGCGACCATCGAATACGCCGCCGAGGGCTACGGCGGCCTCCTCCTCAAACTCGAGATGAACGGACCCCGGATGCACGACGTCACCCTGGTCCCCGAGTCGATCGTCGAGGGCAGGGTGGTCCGGAGCGAGGACGGCCGGCCGCTCGCCGGCGCGCTCGTGCGCATCGAGCCAAACGACCGCAGCGCCGAGCGCGGCGCGCTCGCCAGCGGCGTGACCGACGCCGACGGACGTTTCAGCGTCGGCGGCCTCACCGCCGGGCGCAGCCGGGTGACCGCGCTCGCGCTGGACCGCGCCACCGACAGCCCGGTCGAGATCGTCACCGAGGCCGGGCGCACGCTCGAGGGCGTCGTCGTCCCCGCCGACCCGGCGGCCCTGCTCAGCGGCCAGGTGGTGCAGGGCGGCCGGCCGCTCGCCGGCGCGCGGCTCCGGCTCACCGTCGGCGGCATGCTCCAGGCCGACGCGGCCCAGGCGGTGACGCAGGAGGACGGCCGGTTCGTCATCGAGCGGGTGCGCCGCGGCGAGCTCGCCGTCCACGTCGAGGACCACGAGGTGGTGTCACCGCGCGGCTTCCGCCTCACCCCGGGCGGCGGCGCCACCGACGTGCGGATCGAGGTGCGCGCGCTCGGCTCCATTCGCGGCCGCGTGCTGCGCGGCGGCCAGCCGGTGGCGGGCGCCGAGGTCAGCTGCGCGGGCGGCCGGGTGACCGGCGAGGACGGCGGCTACCTGTGCAGCGGGCTGGACCCCGGCGCCCACCTGCTCATCGCGCGCGATGCGCACGCGTGGGGGCCGGTGCACGGCGGGCTGATGGTCGAGCTCGCCCGCGGCGAGGGCCGGACGGTCGACCTCGAGATGCCCTACTCCGCCGCGATCTGCGGCACGGTCGTCGACCAGACCGGCGCCCCGGTGGCGGGGGTCGATGTCCAGGTGGTCCTCGCCGAGCCAGCCGATCGGGGCGACGGACAGACCGGCGCCGACGGCCGGTTCTGCGCGCGGCGACTGCTCGGCGGCGGGACCTACCTCGCCTCGGTGTTCCTGCCGGGCGGCCGCCTGCACCGCTTCGCCGCCGCCGCGCCGTTCCCACCGGTGAGGCTCGCGGCCGCCGACTCGCGGGTCGACGGATTGAGACTGGTGGTCCGACGTGAGGCGCGCGCCATCACCGGCCGGGTGGTCGACACGAGCGGAATGCCGGTGCCGGACGCGCGGATCGGCGCCTGGCTGGACCGGCCAGACGGCGGGCTGCCCGCCTTCCTCTCCTACGTCGCGGTGCCGACCGCGACCAGCGACGAGGATGGGGCCTTCCGCATCGCGGGTCTGCCCGGCGCCCGCTACGCACTCCTCGCTCGCGGCGGCGACGGCGGCGAGGCGCTGGTCCGTCCGGTCGCGGCCGGCGCCGACGGCGTGGTGGTCACGCTCCCGGCGGCGGGGCGGATCGAAGGCAGGCTGAGCGGATTCGACGCCTCTCCGCCGGTCCTCGCGGTCATCGCCGACTACCATCACGAACCGATCGACGCCCAGGTGGAGGGCGACCGGTTCCACCTGAGTGCCGTGCCGGCGGGGACCTACGTGCTCACCGCCGCCGACGGCAAGCACGCGGCGTCCACCACCGTGTCCGTGCGCGCCGGCGGGACGGCGACTGTCATCCTGGCGGCTCGCGGGACGGCCGCCATCGCCGGCCGGGTGATCGAGCGGACGCGCGGCGGGCCGGTCGCGGGTCTGCGCTGCTTTGCCGCCCCGCGCGCTGGTGATGATGTGGGCGTCTTCTACGGCCAGCCGGATGCCGGGGTGGTGACCGACGAGGCCGGCCGGTTCGCCCTCGACCCGGCCCCCTCGGGCGAGGTCCTGGTCCACTGCGCCGGCAACGCGGCTGCCAGCCACGGCGCCCGCGCGCTGGTGCTCGCGGAGGGCGAGCGCGCCGACATCGAGGTCCCGGTGGTGGCGCGCACCTCCCACGACGGCACGATCGGGGCCACGCTGTCGCCCATCCGGCTCGACGTCGTGGCGCTCGCCCCCGGCGGCCGCGCCGAGGCGGCTGGCATCCAGCTCGGCGACGTCGTCACGGCGGTGGACGGCTCGCCGATCGATGGGCTGTCGAACGAGTCGGTCCTCCTGCTCGTCACCCAGAGGCCGGTGGGCAACCGGGCCCGCGTGACGGTGAAGCGCGGCGGAGCCGAATTGACGTTCTCGGTCGCCGTCGCCGCCGCGGGCGAGAACGACTGACGCCGCCAGCGCGTCGCCGGTTCAGGCCGGGTCGTCGCGGTGCGGCCGGCGCTCGTGCATCTCGCGCTGGTGGCCCTCGCGCCCGGGCGGCGCGCGGTCGGCTCCCCGCTCGATGTCGCCGCTGTCGCCACCACCCCGCCGTGCAGGCACTTCTTCGACGTCGGCGTCGTCCGGGTCGCGGCGCGCCGGCTGCTGGCGCTCGACGTCGGCCTCGTCGTCCTGGCGCCGGGTCTTGTCCGGCAGCTCGGGTTCCTCGCGCTTCTTGGTCGGATCGCTCATGTTCCTCCTCGGATCCTTCATTCGATAGCGTGGCGATGCGACAGCGGCGCGCCGGCCACCGCTCCGCTCGAGCCGCCCCACGCGTGACGGCGCGCGGCCGGCCCGCGGGCGCGCAGCTCGTCGAGCTCGGCGAGAAAGCCGTCGGCCCAGCGGAAGACGTCGGCCTCCGCCACCGCGCCGCGCATCGCCTCCATGCGGCGGCGCCGCTCGGCCACGTCCATGGCCAGAGCGCGGTGCATGGCGTCGGCGGTGGCGTCGATCTCGTGCGGCGCCACCAGGAGCGCCCCGGCCGGGCCCAGCTGCTCGGCGGCGCCGGCCCCCTCGCCGAGGACGAGCGCGCCGGCCCCATCCATCTGGGCCGCGCAGTACTCCTTGGCCACCAGGTTCATCCCGTCACAGACCGGCGTCACCAGCGCGACGTCCGCCATCCGGTAGAGGGCGGCCAGCTCGGTGGCGTCGAGCGAGCGGTAGATGTGGCGGACCGGCACCCAGCCGGGCGTGGCGAACCGGCCGCACAGGCGGCCGACCTCTCGCTCCAGCTCCACCTTGAGCGCGGCGTAGTCGGCGACCGACTCGCGGCTCGGCACCACCACCTGGAGCAGGGTGACCTGGCCGCGCACCTCCGGGTGGCGCTCGAGCATGCGCTCGTAGGCGGCCAGCCGCTCGAGCAGCCCCTTGGTGTAGTCGAGTCGATCGACACCGAGCATGATCGCCTGCGGTCCGATCTCGCGGCGCAGCCGGTCGATGCGCGCCTCCGCCTCGGCCGAGAGGGCGCGCCGGGTCCAGGCGGCCACGTCGATGCCGATCGGGAAGTGGCCGGCGACCACCGCGCGGCCGCCGCCGCCCGCGATGCGGATCCGGCCGTCGGCCAGCGGGCGCGCGTCCAGGTGGAGCAGACACGACACCGCCTCCGCGAAGCGGCCGAGGTCGCGCCGGGTCTGGAAGCCGACCAGGTCGTGAGCCAGGAGCGCGGTCAGGATCTCGCGCCAGCCGGGCAAGAGGGCGAGGTGGTCCGGCCGCGGGAACGGGATGTGGAGAAAGAAGCCGAGACAGGCGGCCGGGCGCTCGCGCCGCACTTCCTGCCCGGCCAGGAGCAGCTGATAGTCGTGCACCCAGGCGGTGTCGCCCTCGCCGAGCTCACCGACCAGGCGACGGGCGAAGCGGCGGTTCACCTCCTGGTAGGTGCGCCAGGAGCGGTCGTCGACCCGGCAGCGCTCGACCAGGCCGTGGAAGACCGGCCACAGGCCCGAGTTCGAGTGGCCGCCGTAGTACTCGTCGATCTCCCGGCGCGACAGCGAGACCGGCACCAGGCGAATCCCGTCCTCGATCTCGGCGAGCACGCGGCGAACCGCCTCGGCGCCGAACGCTTCATCCGGCACGCCGGGCCAGCCGATCCAGCGGCCGCCCTTGCGGCGCAGAACCGGTTCGAGGGCGTTCACCAGGCCGCCCGGGCTGGGGGCGGCGGTGAAGCCGGACCCGGAATCGCGCGCGAGCGCTACGGGAAGTCGATTCGAAAGGACGGCGAGACGGTGCATGCGAAGCGCGCTCCTTGCGGGTTGCGACGGGGCGGGCAGGAGCGCGAGCGCCGCGGCAGACCTGCCCGCCCGTGCGCCGCGCGGACGCGGCGCGACATCTGGCTAGGTCGGATACTTCTGCCCGTAGTGCGAGTAGACCGAACGCTGGTAGTCCGGGCTGCTGAGGTCGGGCCACTTGTCCTTGTCGAAGCCGGGTGCCGACTCGAGCGTCTTCTTGTCGACGTCGAGGACGAAGCACTTCCGCTCCTCGTCGAGGCGCAGCGCGCTCCACGGAATGGCGAACAGCTTGTCGCCGAGGCCGAGGAAGCCGCCGAACGACAGGACCGCATACGCCACGCGGCCCGTCTCGACGTCGATCATGAGGTCCTCGATCTTTCCGAGGTCCTCGTTCATCGTGTTGTAGACCTTGTCGCCCGTGAGACTGCTGGCAGACATCGTTCGCCTGTAGTTCATTGCGTACCTCCTCCTTGGGTCGCTATCTGCCGCGCCGGTCAGTGCAGGCCACGTGCCAGGATGCGCGCATCCTGCCGAGGTGATTGACGATCGCGGCGCATCCGCCGCGCCCCGGGGGAGGCGCTGCCGCGCTCCGCGATGGTCCGCAGCGCGCGCCGGCCGAGTGCGCGCCTCATCCGTGTCAGCGCGGCACGGTGGGGCGCGGCGCCACGATCTCGCGCAGCGCGGGAGGGCGAGCGCGCGGTGGCACATCGCTTGCTCGTCGCGATGGGCAGCAGCATGCGAGGAGGACGGAGATGACCCATCACCGGCCGCTCATCAGCGAGCGGTCCCCCACCTACCAGCGAGCCCAGCTCGGCGCGATCGATCCGATCGAGGACTCCGAGGCGCAGACCGTCGGCACCCTCAGCCACCTGGTCGAGCTCGAGCGCGACATGATCGCGGCTCTGCTGGCGGTGCGGAACCGCGTATCCGACGGCCCCGGCCGCGGCCCGCTCGACGACCTCCTGGTCGACCACGCCGATCGACTACCGCTGCTCGAGCAGCAGATCCGCGAGCTCGGCGGGGTGCCGCCCGATCCGGGCGAGCGCGCCGGCGAGCTGCCGCGCGACGCCACCGACATCGGCTACCTCGGCGACGATCGCGATGCGCTGCGCGCCCTGGCCGACGATCACGAGGCGCTCGCCGAGCGCTACCGCGAGGCACTCGGGGTGGCCAACCACACCGAGGAAGCCCGCCGGCTGCTCGAGATGTTCTCCAGCGACATGGAGCAGCACAGCGCCCGCATCGCCGGCCTGCTCGCCGCCTGAGCAGCCGGTTCAGGCGTCGCCGGCCAGCAGGCGCTCGAGCTCGGCCTCGCCGATGACGGTGACGCCGTTCTTGGCGGCGGCGCTGAGCTTGCTCTGTCCGGTCTTGTCGCCCGCCACCAGGTAGTCGGTGCCCTTCGAGACCGAGCCGGTCACCTTGCCGCCGGCCCGCTCGATGCGATGCTGCACCTCGGAGCGCGGCGTCGACAGCGTGCCGGTGATGACGAAGGTCTTGCCGCCGAGCGGGCCACTGGCGGCCACCGGCGTCTCCTCGGGCTCGACCGGATCGACCCCGCGCGCGGCGAGCAGGCGCAGCACCTCGCGGGCATCCGGCCGGGCCATCAGCTCGACCAGCGATCGGGCGATGACCTCACCCACCCCGGGGATCTCGGAGATCCGCTCGACCGCCGGCTCGACGCCCTCGTCGACCACGGCCAGGAGATCGGCCATCCGGCGATAGCGCTGCGCGATGGCGCGCGCCGCGACGCCGCCGACGTGCGGGATGCCGAGCGCGGCCAGCAGCCGCGCGAAGCTGGCGGTCTTGCCGGCGCGGGCGATCGCCTCGATCAGGTTCCTGGCGCTCTGCTCGGCGAAGCGCTCGAGCCCCTCGACCTGCTCCTGGGTCAGCGCGAACAGGTCGGCCACGTTCTTCACCAGGCCGGCATCGATGAGCGACTGGGTGACCTTCTCGCCCAGGCCGTCGATGTTCATCTGGCCGCGCCCGGCGAAGAACTGGATCGACATCGCCAGCTGGGCCGGGCAGCCGAGCGCGTTGGGACAGCGCAGCGCGACCTTGCCCTCGTCGCGCACGAGTGGCGTCTCACAGCTGGGACAGGCGGCGGGCGGCAGGGTCGGCGCCTCGGCGTGCTTCTCCACCACCGACAGCACCTGCGGGATGATCTCGCCCGCCTTGTGCAGCAGCACGCGATCGCCCGGGCCGATCCCCAGGCGCGCCACCTGGTCCCAGTTGTGGAGCGAGGCGCGCTTGACCGTGGTGCCGGAGAGCTCGACCGGCTCGAGGAACGCGATCGGCGTGACGGTTCCGGTGCGCCCCACGCTGCCGACCACGCGGTGCACGGTGGTGATCGCCTGGTTGGCGGGGAACTTGTAGGCGATGGCCCAGCGGGGGAACTTGCTCGTGGCGCCGAGCGCCCGGCGCTGGAGGAAGGAGTCGACCTTCACCACCACCCCGTCGGTGTCGTAGGGCAGCTCCTCGCGCCGTCCCTCCCAGGCGGTGATCGCGCGCCACAGATCGTCCCAGCTCTCGCACCTGACGTTGTGCGGCGAGGTCGGGACGCCGAGCTCGCCGAGCAGGTCGAGCACCTCGTGGTGGCTGCGGGCCAGCGCCTCGCCGCCGACCGCGTCGTACAGGATGGCGCGCAGCGGCCGCGCCGCCACCTGCCGCGGGTCGAGCAGCTTGAGCGAGCCGGCCGCCGAGTTGCGCGCGTTCTTGAACGGCGCCTCGCCGGCCGCCACCCGCTCGGCGTTGACCCGCGCGAAGTCGGCCCGCGTCATGTAGACCTCGCCCCGGATGGTGAGCGAGAGCTCGCGGGCCAGCCGGAGCGGCACGCCGCGCACGGTGCGCAGGTTGCCGGTCACGTCCTCGCCGGTGGTGCCGTCGCCCCGGGTGGCGCCGAGCGCGAGCAAGCCGTCCCGGTAGACCAGCTCCACGCTGAGGCCGTCGATCTTCGGCTCGACCACGTAGGAGACCGGCTCGCCGTCGAGCGCCCGGGCGATGCGGTCGTGGAAGGCGCGCAGCTCGGCCTCGTCATAGGTGTTGTCGAGCGAGAGCATCGGAACCTCGCGCACCACCTTGGGGAAAGCGCTGGCCGGCTGGTGACCGACCCGCCGGGTGGGCGACCAGGCGACCACCCAGTCCGGGTGGGCCTCCTCGAGCTCGCGCAGCCGCCGGTAGAGGCGGTCGTACTCGTGATCCGCGATGCGCGGCTGGGCCTCCACATAATAGAGGCGGTCGTGCTCGCTCAGCTCCGCGACCAGATCCAGGTAGCTCTGCCGGCTCTCGGCCATGTCGGCCGCCGAGCATGCCGCGCCCGTCCGACGCCCGCCACTGGCGTGGGGCCTGCTAGGATGGGCCGCCATGCGCGCCCGTGGACTCGCCTGCCTGCTCCTCGCCCTCGGCTGTGGCGACATCGCGACCGTCGCCGGTGACTCCGGGATTTCCGACAGCGGCCCGCCCGACGCCCGCGCGGTCGGCTCGGTCACGGTGACGGTCGGGCAGGTTTTCGGCCCCAGCCAGCCGCTGGCCGACAACCAGGTGGTCTTCGTCGACCCGGCGGGCGCGATCGCCGCCGACCTCATGACCGACGGCGACGGGGTCGCCACCGCCGACGACATCGAGGCCGGCAGCACCTTGATCGTCCTCATCGCCGAGGCGCCGACCGGGGCCCCCTCCGGCACCCAGGCGCTGGTCGTCGTCGGCGTCGAGCCGGGCGACGACATCCACTTCGATCGGGAGGGCGGCGAGGGGATCGCCGCCGGCGACATGAACATCACCTGGCCGCAACGCGCCGGGACCAACCAGTACTACATCGACAACGGGTGCAACAGCACGAACACCAACGACCTCATCACCACCCTCAACTTCACCGAGGACTGCCTGGCGGCGGGTGAAGCGCAGGCGCTGGTCCGCTCGGCCGACGCCAGCGACACCACCCTCGGCTGGCTGGGCGGCACCGTGGCGTTCAGCAGCGGCGGCACCCTCGACATCGCCGGGCCCTGGTCGGCCCCGGAAATCCTCGCGGTCTCGCTCAGCGACATACCCGCCGAGGCGCAGAGCCTCACCGCCAGCCTGATTCCGGCGCGCGGGCCCATCTCGTTCAACCGGGCCAACCTGCCGCCGGTCGAGCTGATGAGCGACACCCAGGCGGTCGACCTGCCGATGCCGACCGTGTTCGCCGACTCCGACCTGGTCACGCTCGGCTTCACGCCCAACCAGGGCAGCTTCGGCTTCAACTCGCTCTCCGTCCGGGTCGCCGCCGGCGAGACCGCGCTCGACCTCGCGCTGGCCGACGAGCTCCTGCCCTGGTACGGCTTCCCGGTGCTCGACAGCCCGTCGCGCTCGTTCAGCTGGACGCGCAGCGCCGGGCGCGAGCCGGACGCCCAGTTCGTCGCGATCTTCTACACCGAGAAGGGCGGCAGCGAGCGGCTGACGCTCATCATGCTGCCGCCCGACATCACCCAGGTGACGCTGCCCGAGCTGCCGTCCGATTACGAGGCGTTCATGCCGGTGAACCCGGAGCAGGTCGCGATCCAGGTGCAGGGCGGCGAGGCGAGCGACCTGGACGGCTACCGCGCCGCCCGCCAGACCGGCTTCGCCCTGGTCTACAACAGCCCCGTGCTCGGGCTCGAGCCGCCGGCCACCCTGCGCCGCTCGAGCGGAGGAGCCGACTTCTAGCCATGCGCACCGCGATCCTCTCCTGCCCCATCCTCGTCCTCGTCCTCGTCCTCGGCGCCGCCGGCTGCGGCAAGGTCCACCTGCCCGGCTCGAGCGCCGACGCCACCCCCGGCGCCCCCGATTCCGCCGGGCCAGGGCCGGTCACCGTCCGGGTCCTCTCCTTCGACGGCCTGCGCACCCCGCTCGAAGGGGTGAAGGTCGGCTTCTTTGCGCTCGACGGCGGCCACCAGGCCACCGTCGAGACCGACGGCGACGGCGCTGCCACCAGCGACCTCGAGGCGGGCGGCGCGGTGGCCGCCTTCCTCGACGGACCGCCAGCCGGAGTCGCCGGCCCGGTGGTGCGGCTGGTCCTCGGGGTCGCGCCGGGCGACGAGATCGTCATCGCCGGCGACAGCTTTCATTCGGGCGAGCCCCCGGTGACCATGAACGTCGTCCTGCCGGCCCTGGCCGGCTCCGTCTTCTACGATCTGTCGACCTCGTGCGGCAACTACGGCTCGAACACCACGACCGTAGCGATCAGTTTCTACCCGGAGTGCGACAACGACACCTTCTCGTTCGTCGCGACCGCCAGCGGCGACGCCGGCCGCCACTACCTGCGCGGCGAGAACGTGCCGGTGGTCGCCAGCGGCACCTACGAGGCGCCCGGCAGCTGGCAGATGACGCCCAACCGCCCGTTCCTCTTCACCGAGGTGCCCGACGAGGCCGGCACCGTCGACGTGGGGGTGTTCGGGGTGCGCACCGGCGATCACCAGATCGACGTGCACCTGCTGCGCGATTCGGCAGTGGTCGCCGAGGACATGATCACGCTCCATCCCGACCGCATCCCGAATTACGACGAGACCATGATCTGGTCGACGGTGCGCGCCGAGCAGCCGGCGCTCGGGACCTTCAACTACGTCCGCTGGCTGGGGCCCGACGATCCGACCGACTCGAACCTGGGCGAGCTCAAGCTGCCCTGGATGACCCAGGTGATCTACGACAATGCGTCGCGCGGCCTCGACTGGCGGCTGATCGGCAGCGGAGAATTCGACGCCACCTATGTGACTCTCATCGCCAGCATCAACGACGGAAAGGTCTTCACCGAGGTGGAATGGTTCGTGGTGGCCCCGCCCGGCATCGAAGAGATCGTGCTGCCCGAGCTGCCCGACGAGCTGTCGCGCTACTTCATCTCCGACCCCGAATACGTCAACGCGTTCGGTCAGATCGTCGACAGCGATCAGCTCGACGGCTACGACGCCGCCCGCCCGAAGGGCTTCGACCCCAGCTACTTCCCGGCGCGCGAGCCGCTCGGCTCGCTCACCCGCTCCAGCTTCAGCGGCGGAGGCGTCGATTGAGCGGCGACCCGTTCTCGAGCGAGCGCATCGCGCCGCCGCGCCGCCGCGGCCTGGTGGCGCGCGTCATCTTCTTCCTCACCCGTCGCAAGATCGGCAAGGTGCCGACCCCGATGCGGGTGATGGCCCACCAGCCGGCCCTGCTCATGGGCTACGCCCGGATGGAGCTGGCCCAGATGAAGATGTCGCGGGTGCCCGGCTCGCTGAAGGCGCTGGCCTCGATCCGGACCTCGACCTTGCTCGGCTGTCCCTATTGAATGGACATCGGCTCTGCCGTCGGCAGAGAGAAGGGCGTCCGCGAGGAGCAGCTGCGCGATCTCGCCGCCTACCCGACCAGCCCACACTTCAGCGAGCTCGAGCGGCTGGCCCTGCGCCTGGCCGACGCGATGGCAGGAGCGCCGGCCGAGGTGCCGCTCGAGCTCTACCAGGCGCTGCGCGCCCACCTGGACGAGCCGCAGCTCGTCGAGCTCGCCTCGGCGATCGCGCTCGAGAACTTCCGCGCCCGCTTCAACCGCGTCTTCGACATCGGCAGCGACGGCTTCAGCCAGGGAGCGTTCTGCGCGGTCCCCGCCCGGCCGGCCGCGATGACCTCTGGCTGAGCCGGCGATCGATTCAATCGCCCAGGTGGTTGGGGCGCTTCTTGCCCTCGGTGAATGCATCGAGCGCGATGTCCTCGTCGATCTCGATCCCGCTGTCGGAGCCGCTGTCGTCCCCGGCGCCGGCTGCGTGCTCTGCCATCACCTCGGCGATGTCGATGTCGTCGGTGCCGAGCTCGATCTCGGCGGCGCCCGGCGCGGTGGCCGGGGCCGGCGGCTCGGCGACGGCGTCGGTCGACTTCTTGCCGATGAGACAGCCGGCGACGACGGTGACCGCGAAGGCGCGGTCCTGGAAGTAGGCGTCGATCGCCTCCTTGATGTACCAGAAGACGTCCTGCATCTCCTGGCCGCTGCCGGCGATCTCCTTCCACCTGGACAGGGGTCCGTATTCGATGACCGGCGCGAAGAAGAACTCGCGCGAGGAGCGGAACAGCATGGTGAAGCGCTCGACCTCGACCTTGCCCTCGTCCAGCCCGGCCGCCTGCATCCACTGCTCGCAGTGCGCCACCGTCGGGTAGGTCGCGCCCAGGTGCTCGTTCAGCCGCTGCAACGTGTCGTGGCGATCGTGCTTGGTCAAGACCTCCCGGTAGATGTCGTAGAACTCCTGGAAGGTGCCCTCGAGCGGCAGCGTGCAGCGGACCTGGCCGCCCGGCTTGGTGACGCGGGCGAAGTCGGCCAGCGCGCGAGCCGGGCTGGCCATCTCGGTCAGCCCCAGGTTGCACACCACCAGATCGTAGACGTCGTCGGCGAAGGACAGCCGGGGCGAGGCGCTCTCGGTGCGGAAGAAGACCCCGCGGGCCCCGATCTCCTGCATCTTC
>Ga0111538_10001228_pt1 | contig 36174 bp, 29 predicted proteins | sample SoiMethybrSBSTD1_FD_79669 | JGI IMG/M metagenome (GOLD analysis project Ga0111538, IMG submission 79669) | Bulk soil microbial communities from a Populus tree surrounding site in Tennessee, USA - Soil MetaG P. TD hybrid SBSTD1 (version 2)... | ecosystem: Environmental > Terrestrial > Soil >...
CATCGCCGGCACGGCGCGGCTCGAGCTCTTCGACGAGTTGTTCCTCGACGTCGCGAAGACGCCGATCGGCCGCACCGCGCTGCGCGGCTGGATCGGCTTCATCGAAGCCAGCGTGGCCGACTGGCTGGAAAACCCCGCGCTCTCCCGCAGCGAGCTGACCGATCTGTTCGTTCGCTTGTTTCAGCGCGTGGTCGCGGGCTCTGCCGCGAATGCGAACTCCCCCTAAGCTTGATCTTCCTTGGTTTGCTTAACGCCGATCAGCAAGAGCGCGATCGAGCTCAGGCTGACGGCGGCCGCGAGCAAAAATAGCGTCGGGTAACCGCGCCGCGCCGCGACCCAGCCCCATGAAAGCGTGCTGAGCCCGTAGCCGGCGTTGAAGGCGCCGTTGAACAGCGTGATCACGCGGCCGCGGGCGCGCGCAGCAGACAGCTCGACCGCGAGCGCGTTCAGCGTCGGATAAAATACGCCGTGCGCTAGCCCGAAACCGATGCCGTAGGCCCACAACCAGCCCACCTGGAGCTTCGAGGTCACGACCGCCATCAGCGCATAGCCGAGCAACGCCAAGCACGAGATCCGGCGCCGGCCCAGGCGGTCACCGAGGCTGCCGAAAAACACGCGCACCGCCACCGAGCTCAGGGTGAAGCCGGCGAAGAAGCCAGCCACCTGCTTTGCTCCGAGCTCGAGCGCGAACGGTTGCTGGAACGTGAACATCGCCGAGAACGGCGCGCCGGCCAGCGCGGCCACCGCGAGCACACGCAGCAGCGGCCCGAGCGCCCGCGGCGGCTCCACCACTTCGCCGCCCCGAGCGGACCCGGCGCGCGGCGCCTCGCGGATCCGGAAGCTCGCCGCGAGTCCCACGGCGCCCAGCACCGCCGCCAGCTGGAATACGGCGCGCCAGCCCGCGACCTGAGCGATGCTCTCCCCCACGATCGTCGAAATCGCGTTGGTCGCCATGTTGGCGGCACCGAGCACGCCGATCGCCTGCCCGAGTCGCGCCGCGGGCGCCTGATCGGTGATCAGCGTGGCACTGGCATTGAAAGCGAGCACGAAGGCGGATCCGGTGCATGCCTGGAGCACTGCAACGTGCCAGTCGAGCCGCTCGACGCGCGCGAAACCGAGTGACAAGAGCACGAGCAGCGCGCAGCCGAGCTGGAGCAACGGGCGGCGACCGACGCGATCGATCAGGGCGATCACGACCGGAATCGTGGCCACCGCCGCAAAGCCGCTCGTGGCGCTGACCTGGCCGATGCTCGCGGCGTCGGCGCCGAGCTCGGTCGCGTAGAACTTGGGCAGAATCAGGTACACCGACCAGCCGAGACCGAACGCGGTCTGCGCGATCAGCACCACCCAGATCCGCGGGTCGCTGAAAAAGCGCCAGCTATCGCCGCTCGTGGCGTCGGTGGCCGGGTCTCTTGGCAAAGTCATCGCTGGCTCCACGTCGTGGTGCCGAGCGGGATCGAGGTGCGATGTGTCTGTGCCTCTTCCCGCCGGCGGGGAAGAGGGGGGACGCCGCGCTAGCGCTGCCCTCTTCCCGCACTCGCGTGCGGAAGATTCTGAATCCAGAGGGCATTCGTCCGGAACGACATCGCGCCACGACTTCTATGGCACGAACCCTCCCGCGTCAATCCCCGGGCTAGGCGAGCAGTGCGCGTGCGCAGGGTTCGATCACCTCGGCGATGCCCCGGCGAACCACGGCTCGCCGCTCGTCGGCGCTCAGGCGCCCGTGTGCGCGAAAGCCCGCGGCGCGCTCCGCGTCCATGATCGACGCCTCGGCCGCGCCCGAATCTCCACTCGCTGCTGCCACGGCGCTTTCGAACGCTCGCCGCGCCGCCGCGCGCACCTCGGCACCGCCGATCTCGATCGCCCAGTGCACGATTTTCCAGGAAAGCTCGGCGTGGCGCGCCTCGTCGCCGGCGATCCGGTTCAACGCGACGCACACGTCGGGATCGGAAGCGCCCGCGAGCTGCTCGGCCGCCAGCAGCGCTGCCAGCGTTTCGCCGACGCAACCCTCGCGCACGGTCTCGGCGGCGAGCGTCGCGAGCTCGGCGTCGGACAGCGCGCCGGCGACGGCAAGCGGCCCCGGCCCGACCGCGGAACCGCGATAGCGGCCGGCGAGCGCGAAGCACAGCTCCGCGTGGGCGATCTCGTCGAGCGAAGCCAGCTGCACGCCCTGCACCAGCTCCGACGGCGCGGCGAGCGCGAGCAGCTCCAGAGTCAGCCGTGCGAACGACGCGATCGACGCGTGCTCGAGCGCGCCGTCCGCTTCCCATTCTCGCGCCAGCGCACGCGCGAGCTCGGGGTCGAGCCCGGGACGATCGCCGGCGGTTTGCCCGCGCTGCCAGTCCGAGCGCGCGACCACCGGCGCGCGCCGCACTTCCTCGCCTACCGAAAACGGACGGCCGCACGCAGGTTGCGCGGGCCTGAGCCCGTAGCAGCACAGATCGCCCTGCTTCACCGGCGCCGTGCACACGCCTTCACAAGCCATGGTGCCGGCGCCGAGCAGGTTCGGGCAGGTCACCGAAGCATCCGCGCCGCACGAAAAGCCGTCGAGAAAGTACGAGAAGCGCGAGGCGATCTCGGTGCAGGTAAGACAAAGATTCGGCGCCGAACAATTCGTGGTGCCGCCGACGCCGGAGGAACCGCCGATCCCCACAGTGCCTCCCGCGCCTCCTCTTCCCGCGCTGCCGCCCGAACCGGCGGAGCCGCCCACTCCTCCTCCGGACCCACCGACGCCTCCGCCCCCGTCCACACCGCTTCCGCCGCGCCCGCTGTCCCCGCCGCTAGCGCCGCTGCCCCCGCTGCCGCCAGAGCCGGCTGTGCCACCGACCGTGCCAGCTCCGGATCCGCCTGCCCCGGTGCTGTCCGTGGTGTCGCCGCCGCAGCCGCCGGCCGAGGCGAGCAATGCTGCGACCGAACCCGTCGACAACACAAAGAGAATTCGCGTGCGGAGCTGCGTGGCAGGCCCGCGCCCAAGCCGGCTGAGCGTCATGATCGGATTCTACACAGCAGCGACCGTGCCAGGTCAGCCCGCTGCGATCCCCAGATGGCGCAGGGCGTCGGCCTCGTCGTCGAAGACGGCCATGTTGTCCCCGCGCTGGCGCGCCAACCGCTGCGACTGCAAGCGCCCGGCCGCGCTTTTCACCAGCACCGCATGGGCGACGAAGCGGGGCATGAAACCGACCAGTGCTCGCGTGATCTCGGCCTCGAAAGCGTCGTCGTTTCGCGGCGGTGCTTGCCTCACGTCGAGCAGAAGCTTGAGCCGCTCGCGCCGGGCGATCGGGGCCGCCGCCGCAATCTTCTCGTGCACGACTCGAAGGACGTCCAGCGAGGGGAAGCGCTCGCCGCTGCGCACGTAGCGCACGAGGCCGCTGTCGTCGTCCAGAGTGAGCGTCACGTGGGGATCGGAGAACAGCACGCGCAACGAGCCCATCAGAGAAAGCCTAGGGCCCCATCCCCGCCGCAGCCAGCCTCGGGCAGCCGAGATCAGGCGTGGGCGTGATTTCCGTACTGGGCGCGGCCGTCTTCGGCGCCCGAGCGGCGTGGTTCCGGCGGGAGCAGGGCCGCATCGAGCACCTGGCCCAGCGTATCGACCGGCACGAACTCGAGCTCGCGCCGCACCTCGGCGGGAACGTCCGAAAGACTCGCCGCGCTCTTGCTCGGCAAGATCACACGGCGGATCCCGGCGCGGTGCGCGCCCAAAACCTTCTCTTTGACTCCGCCGATCGGCAACACCCGCCCGCTCAGCGTGATCTCGCCGGTCATCGCCACGTCGCGGTGCACCGCGCGGTGCGACATCGCCGAGACCAGCGCGGTCGCGATCGTGACGCCCGCCGACGGACCGTCCTTCGGAACGGCGCCGGCCGGCACGTGAATGTGCACTTCGATCGAGCCCAGGCAATCATCCGGGATTCCGAGCTCGGAGGCGCGCGTGGTAGCGAACGTGAGCGCGGCGCGCGCCGACTCCTTCATCACGTCGCCGAGCTGGCCGGTCAGGATCAAGGACACGTTGCCGAGGCCGTCCGGCTTCTCGACCTCGGTGCGCCCGCCGGCGCCGAGACGTCGCACTGCGGCCTCGACGAACATGATGTCGCCGCCGGTCGGGCTGTAATACATGCCGGTCGCGATGCCGATCTCGTCCTGCTCGTGCGCGGTCTCGGGGACGACGGGCGGCTTGCCGAGCAGCTGACGCACCACCTCGGCCGTCACCTTGCGCTCGATCGGCGCTTCGGCGGCGAGCTTGCGCGCTATCTTGCGCGTGACGGAAGCGATCGTGCGGTCGAGCTGGCGCACGCCGCTCTCGCGCGTGTATTCGGTGATGATGGTGGCGATCGCTTCGTCGTCCAGCGTGAACGCCGGATCCGCGGCGGCGAGGCCCGATTCGTCGAGCTGGCGCGGCAGCAGATAGCGCCGCGCGATCTCGGCCTTCTCGCGCTCGGTGTAGCCGGCAAACTGCACGACTTCCATGCGATCCAGCAACGCCGGGGGGATCGTGTGCGTGACGTTGGCGGTCGCGATGAAGAGCACTTCGCTCAGATCGAACGGCACGTTCAGGTAGTGGTCGGTGAAGGTCGCGTTCTGCGCCGGGTCGAGCACCTCGAGCAGCGCGGCCGCCGGGTCGCCCTGAAACGAGACCCCGAGCTTGTCGATCTCGTCGAGCAGAAAGACCGGATTTTTGGTGCCGCTGTGCCGCATGCCCTGGATGATGCGGCCGGGCATGGCGCCGACGTAGGTGCGCCGGTGGCCGCGAATGTCGGCCTCGTCGCGCGCACCGCCCAGCGAGATCCGCGCGTAGCGCCGTCCGAGCGCACGTGCGACCGAGCGCGCGATCGACGTCTTGCCGACGCCCGGAGGGCCAACGAAAAGCAGGATCGGTCCGCGCGCCAGCGCACGCGAGCTGGCATCACCGTCGCTCTTGGGCTCGCCTTCGCCCGGCTCACCCGAGGGCGCCGCCAGCTGTCGCGCCTTGAGCGCTCGCGTCGCCAAGAACTCCAGCACCCGATCCTTGACGTCGCCGAGCCCGTAATGGTCCTCGTCGAGAACGCGCTCCGCTGCCTGCAAGTCCAGCCGATCTTCCGAGCGTGTGTTCCACGGCAACTCCAGGATCGACTGCAGATAGGTTCGCCCGACCTGCGCTTCCATCGACTCGGGCCCGCTGCGCTCGAGCCGCGCCAGCTCGCGATCGACCTCGGTCCGCGCCTCCTTCGGCAGGTCGAGCTTTTCGAGCCGCTCGCGAAGCTCGCTCAGCTCGTCACTCTGATCGCCTTCACCGAGCTCGCGTTTGATCGCCTTGAGCTGCTCGCGCAGATAAAATTCACGCTGCCGCCCGCCCAGCTCCTCCTGCACCTTGCTCTTGATGTCCTCCTGGGCGTGCTCGAGCTCGAGCTCGCGCTGCATGAGCACCAAAAGCCGGCGCAAGCGATCCTCGACCGCGAGCGTCTCGAGCAGGCCCTGCTTGTCCGGAAGCGGGAGCTCGACGTGCGTGGCGATCACGTCGCCGAGCCGCGCCGAATCGGTCACCGAATCCAGAAGGCCGCGTAGAACGTCCTCGGGGATCCCACGTTTGGCACCGAGCTCCAGCGCGCGCTGCTTTATCTCGCGGACCAGCGCCTGATAGAGCGCGCTCCCCTCGTCGAGCGGCGGGATCTCCTCGACCGGAATCACGACCGCGCTCAAATGCTGGCCGAGCTTGTAATCGACGGCGGTCGCCCGCTCTTCGCTCTCGAGCACGAGCTGCACGCCGCCGAGGCCGGCCTGCACCTGGGAAATACGCGCGATCACCCCCATCGTGTACAGACCGTCGGGCCCCGGCTCGGCGTCCGTGGAGCGCTGCGCCACGGCAAACACGCGACCGTCGTCCTTGGTCGCCACTTCGACCGCACGCAGCGAGCGTGGCCGCCCCACGACGACCGGCACGGTCGCGCCCACGAAGAGCACCGCGCCGCGCAACGGCAGGACCGGCAAAATGCGTCGTTCGGCCATGACCCCACCCATAGGGCTCGGCGTGGGTCTCAGCTACTCTTCTGCGCCGGAGAAATTACTCGAGCGACGGGTTGAAACGCGCGTGCCTGGTCTTAGGCTTGGATCAACGCATCATTTACGACCTGGAACGATATAGGCGTCGAGCACGCGACGCTTCCGGGTCGAACGATCAAACGCCTCTGGCGTAGGGAGACGAGTGCATGTCGATCGGAATCGGATCGATGGCGCGCATTTGCGCGGCCGTCATTGGGACTTTGACCGTGAGCTCCGTCGCGCTCGCGGGTCCGTCGTCGTCGGGCAAGCGCTTCGCGGCCCAGTACTACTCGTACACTTCGCCGGTGACCCCCGGCTATGAACCCATGTGCCCCGACAGTCACGGCGTGCGCGGACCCGGCTTTCGCGACATCTTCACGCGGCTGCCCGAAAGCGACTTTCTCGCGCCGCCGGAACGAGGCGTGGCGGCGGCCCGCGGTTACCGCGACCAGCTCGCGCGCTTTCCGTGGGGACGGGCGCGTGACGAGAGCGGCGTCGGCGCGCAGATTGCCGGCCGGGGTTATCGCGATTCTCTAGCCCGTTTCCCGGGCACCCAGATCCCGGAGAGCCCGCGTAACGCGGTGGCGCGCTGCGGTCGTATCGATACGTTCTGAAAAACGCGCTAGAACCGGCCGGTGGCTCGGATTCTGCTCCTGGCCGTCGGCGGCTACCTGGCGTTCGTCCTGTACAAGTCCTTCAAGGACCTCGATGTGCCCGCGCAGCGCCGCGCCAAGAACTGGACGCTGTTCGCCACCTGCGCCGCGATCGCGATCGCGGTGTTGGCGCGCTTCGGACTGCACTGGCTCGGCGCGATCGGTGCCGCGAGCTGGGCATTGGCGCGCGGCGTCGGCCCGACGATCTGGCGAACGCTGCACTCGGAGCGCCCGCGCCCGGCGAGCGCGCCCGCGGATCCACCCAAAGCGGATCCCCCGGCCGACTCGAAGAAGATGAGCCGCGGCGAAGCGCTCGAAGTGCTCGGACTGAACGAGGGCGCCTCGCGCGAACAGATCGTGTCCGCTTACCGCACGCTGATCCGCAAGGTGCACCCCGACGCGCCCGGCGGCTCCACGTACTTCGCGACCAAGCTGAATCAGGCGAGAGACGTGCTGCTCGGCTAGCGGTTGCGATCTCCGGCGTCGGATGCGAGGCTGTTGCGCCATGCTGCGCTCGCGGAGCTCCGTGACCGCCCTGGCGTGCGCGTTCGCCCTCGCGTGCGGCGAGGACGACGGCGCGCCCGCCTCGCCTCGGGCAACGGGCGGCAGTAGCGGCGCCGATGCGGACGGTGGAAGCGGCGGCAGGAGCGCGACGGGCGGAAGCGGCGGCGCGGGCGAGGCGGGCACAACGGCGGGTCGCGGAGGCAGCGCCGGCGCGAGCGGCACGGGCGCCGAGGACGCGGGAACGAGCGCCGGAAGCGGCGGATCCTTGCCCGACGCCGGACCGGACTGCACGCTCGCCGCATCGGGACCGATCCGCGTCGACCGCGACAATCAGGTGATCGAACTCTTGCGCATCGAATCGACGAACGGGCCGGCGATCGCCGTCGAGGGCCATTCCGGCGTCGTGATCCGCAACGTCGCGATCCGTCACGCCGGCGGCCCGGGCATCGAATTCTCCAGCTCGGACGCGATCCGGATCGAAAATGTGTCGATCGAGTACACGGGCGCTCCGGCCTCGGGTCAAAACCCGAGCTCGGACCTGAACAACATCAGCGGCTACGCCTCGGCGCGCCCGACGATCACGAATGCGCGCCTGACTCGCGGCTCTTCGGGAATCTACCTCGTCGAGTCTCCCGATTCGCAGCTGAGCTTCATCGAGGGCCACGACTTTCGAGGCCCGTTCCCGCGCGGGCAGCTCGTGCAGTGGGACAAATCGAGCAACGGCTCGCTCGCCGACTTCTCGGTGATCAATCCCGCGAGCTCCTGGCCCGAAGACAACGTCAACGTCTACCAGTCGACGAATGTCACTGTGCGGCGCGGCTTGATCGATGGCAACAACTCGCCCTCCGGCGTCGGCGTGATCTTCGACGGCGGACCGAGCACGGGCCTGGTCGAAGACGTCGATGCGGTGCACATGGGCAACGGCTGCTTCTCGGACTACGACGGCGGAGAGGGGGTGATTTTCCGCCGCACGCGCTGCCGCGACAACGTCTGCGGCAGCCAGGGCCGCGGCGCGCCCTCGTCGAATGCGCTGATGTGGTGCGGCCACCCCGACCGGACGGCCCTGCGCATCGAGCAATCGAGCTACTTTGCCGCGTGCAATCCGGACAACGTGGTGTGGCCTCGCGAGTCTTTCGCGCAGATCGAGCTCAGCGAAAACGACTTCACGCTGCGGAGCCCGATCGACGTCGCGTTGTGCTGGGAGTGACTCACTGCTTCCAGAGCGCTTTGTAGCGGGCCGCTGAGCGAGCGTTCACGCTGCTCTCCGGGTAGTAGTTCCAGTCGCCGCTGCCGCCGTTGTTGAAGTTGTTCTCGAACGCGAGGATGTCGGCATTGTCCTTGAAAAAGTTGAACATCATGTCGACGAACTCGGGCCGATCGCCGGCTCCGTACTGGCCGCGGTCCATCGACCACTCGGGAACGCCGATCGGCTTATTGTGCTGTCGCGCATAGCTCGCGACGTAGCAGATGTCCTGAGTGTTCCCGCACAGATCGCGCCAGTTCGTGGTGGTCCCGAGGCTTTGGAAGTCGTAACGATTGATGCCGACGATGTCGACGTACTCGTCTCCGGGATAGGCGTCCCACGCGGTGTTCACGGAAAAATCGCCGCCCTTGGTGGTGTTGTTGGTCGCCGAGAACACCCACACCACGCGCAGCGACGACTGGGCGTGGATCGCCGAGTAAACCTTCTGCCAGCAGCTCTTCCAGACGTCGAGGCCGACCGTGCCCGGGTTCCACTTGAACCAGGTGCCGTTGAACTCGTGCGCCAGTGAAACGACGGTGTTCGCGCCGGTGCGGCCAGCCGCCGTGGCGTTCTGCGCGAAGGTGCGCCAGTAGCCGTCGAAGTCGCCGTTCGCGCATTCACGCATGCGCGCGTTGTAATCGGTGTCCGCGCTGCTGCCCGCCATCGACATGCTGAGCACCATCACGCCGCTCCAGCCGGCGTAAAGGTCGTACACCTTCACGGGGTCGCTACCGTTCAGCGTCGAGTTGAGCCCGGGCGCGGTCATCCAGTCCCAGTGCGTCCAGTGGACGTTGATCCAGTTGGAGGTGACGGGCCGCCCGCGCCACGCGCCGAACGCGTCCGCGAAGGTGCGGCTCAAACCGTCGGTGCCGCTCGGCCAGAATCCGCCAGGGTTCGTGTTCGGATTGTCGACCATGAACGCCCGCGGGCCGGCGTCCGCTTCGGCAGTGAACGCGGTGCCGGGCGGACTGTTCCAGGCGTGCGCGGTCAACGTCACGCTGCCGTTCGGCAAGCGCTTGGTGTCGATGGTGCACGTGGCGCTGCGCTGATCGGCGGCCACGTTGCAGCGCTCGAGCATCGTCCCGCTCCTGAAAATCTCGACGTTGACGAATCCGCTTCCGGTGAGCCGGAACGCCGTGCTGCCTTTGACCGTCGCGTTCGCGGCCGGCGCGTCCCACGCGAGGGTTACCCCCTCGGACGAGCTGCCGCTCGTTCCGCCGCTGCCGCTCGTTCCGCCGCTGCCGCTCGTTCCGCCGCTGCCGCTCGTTCCACCTTCGCCACTCGCTCCGCTGCTGCCGGCGGTGCCACCAACGCCGTCACCTGATGTCCCCCCGCTCCCTTCTGCTCCGCTGCTTCCGGCCGTCCCGCCATTGGCGCCGCTGCCACCATAGGCGCCGCCGCCGCCACTGCCCGCTGCTGCGTCGCTGCTGCCGCCCGCGGAGCCGCCCCTGCCGGACGCCCCGGTCCCACCTCGTCCAGCGAGTGCAGGCGGTGCCGCGCCTTCATCCGCCGAACACGCAACGTGCGCGAACGCTGCAACGCAGACTCCAGCAACGCAGCAGAGCTGCGACAACGGAAGCTTCATCGGCAGCGTCAGTACCGCCAGCAGCCAAAAGCAGCTCAGCCGAGGTGATTGAACTATTGAAGCGTGCCTCTAGCGTGTTGCCGGCAAGCTGACGCAGGGCTAGGTGAAGCGCGCTATCCCGCGGGGAAATGGAAGGATGTCGACTCGCTGGCTGTGGTCGTTCGCCGGCGCGCTCATGTTGGCGTGCGGCGGAAACGTGGAAACTGGCTTCGACAGGCCGGCAAGCGGCGGCTCGGCGGGCCATGGCGGCGCGGCGGGTAGAGGCGGCTCAGCGGGTAGCGATGGCTCAGGGGGCAGCGGCGGCGCGGCGGGCGGCGGCTCCGCCAGTGGTCGCGGCGGAGTCGGTGGTGGAGACGCGGGCCGCGGAGGGATTGCCGGTCGGGGCGGCGCGGCGGGCAGCGGCGGCGTTGCTGGCTCCGGTCAGGGCGGTGGCTCAGGTACGGGCACCGGAGGCTCGGCCGGTCTAGTGGGCGAGGTCATGGAGAAAATTCGCAAGGTGTGTGCGGCGGTAGAGGCGGCCAATTGTGGTCTGGGCAACTGCCTGGAAGGACTTGCCCCTACTGCAGAACTCATTGTCCAGACGGGCTGCGCGCGCGAATTCATGGCGGTGCTCGATTGCGGCCTAGGCGTCGACCCCAATCCTTGGTGCACCGGCTCCCCGGATGTCTGCATCCCGCAGATCGAGGCCCTGGATTCGTGCATGGGTCCGAAGAACTGCTCACTTTCCTACGATGTCGACGGGAGCTGCGCCGCCGCCTGCGGCAACTGGACCGCCGAGTGCCAGCCGGGGCCGCCCGAAACGACGTACCTGATCTGCAGGTGCACGACAGGTGGTCGGAACGGACCCGAATTCATCGTGGGCTCGTCCTGTCAATCGCAGGACTGGCCACGATCGCTCGAAGCGATGTGCGCGCTCTGACTCTCGGCTCACGGTCGCCAAGCGTACGGCGGCGCGACGGTGACCTCGGTCACCGACGCAACACCATTCCAGTCGTTGTTGACGAGCCCGTAGAAGGTGTTGCTGCTGTTCTTGCTGCTCACGTATTCGACGTCGCCCAGGATTCGCGCGCTGCCGGACGCGGACTGGCCGTCGCCGAACCAGCCCATAGGGTAAAACGTGGTCTGTACGGTCGCCGAGCCGCTCACGGTGAAGCTCGACGCGCGGCGGCCGCTGCGGGCCGCGACGCCGATCAGGCTGAGCGCACCGACTTTGCCGCCCGACACCGTACCGTTCACCACCGTGGCTTGATCTTCGATGCGCGTGCTCCCGGTGACGCTACCGCCGAGGATGCGCGCGTAAGGCCCGACGTACACCGACGCCGGTGTGCCGCTCGGCGCGCAGCCGCCGCCGTTCGAGTGGCGCACGGTGCCCGAGGGACAAGCGTCGGGCGCGCCGCCTTGAAAGCCCGCGGGCCACGCGCCCTGAAGCTCGACCATGTACGGATAGCGATGGATCGAGGGGTACGCGGGGCCGTCCGACGGCTGCGTCCACGCGAGCTTCTGGTACTGAGTCGGCGTCGCGACGACGACCAGGTAGAGATTTTCGCCCGAGTTGACGCAAAGGCTGAGCTCACCGTCAGCGCCCGCTTTGAGCGAGCTGTAACGCGAAGTGGTGAGCGCGTTGTCGGTCGCGACCAGACCCCAGCGCCAGCCGGAGTTGGCGCCGCTCTGCGTGACGCCGCGAAACACGACGCGGACACTGGTCGCGCCGGCCTCGGGGTGCAGCCGCACGACGTTGTAGCCCCAGCGTTGCGGCGCCCAGTAGTAGGGCGACGCGAAGCGGCGAGTTTGCGCGTAGTCCTGGCCGAGCGGCTCGAGCCGGGTCAGGCGCAGGCGCCGATCGGTCCAGCCCTGTGGATTTTCGATCGAGCCCCAGGTCTGACGGTAGAGCGCCCCGGGACTCGCCCCGTTCGTGGGCGGCGGATCCTTGTAGTCCCAGGTGATGTTGTGCATCGCCCACTCGCCGAAGAAATCGTTGAGCTGCTCGATGTTCCAGCCCCGGCTCAGCATCAACTTTTGCCAGGGGTCGCGCTGCCCGCTCGGCGCCTCGTACGCCCACATGTCGTTGACCGCCTTGTAGCAATGGCGGTCTTTCAGAAACTCGAAGAACTGCCAGTTGCAGTAACGATCGCGCGTCGAGCCGTAATAGAGGTGCGGCATGTTCGGCAGCATGTCTGCGCAGAAGTGCGGGTTGTCGCGCCACATCTGGTGCGGCATCCAGTTGGCGTGGCTCTCGAAGATCCAGCAGCCCGTCCCACCGCAATCGGGGAAGGCTTGGGTCGTCGACTGCACACCGTGCATGAACTCGTGGCCGAGTCCCCAGTTGTCGCTGGCCGATGCCGGACCGATCCAGAGCCCCATGTACCGGTTGCCGGGCCCCCAGCCGCCGCCCCAGAGCGGATACGAATCGTCGAAGTGAACGGCGGCCTTGGTCTTGGTCGAAGAGTTGCAGTAGGGCTCCGGAAAGAAGACCGGCGTACCGAAGTAGGTGTTCCAGATGCTCTCGAGCGTGTTCAGCATCGTCGTGAGCGTCTGGTCCGACGGCGCACTGGCGACGCCGCGCAGCGGGCCCGAGCCGTCGGGATCGCTCGAGTGCCAGTACACGGCGAAGTGATCCGATTGCCGGCGCAGCGTGTGACCGTCGCTACCTTGCGGCTGGGCCGTCCACGAGCCCGAAGTGCACGTTTGACGTTGAGTCGGACAGCTCGTCGCCCACTGCGTGGTCGTGCTCCCCGCTTCGCAGCCTCCGGTGCCGCCGGTCCCTCCGGCCCCGCTCGATCCGGCTGCCCCCGCGCTGCCGGCGCTGCCGCCGCTCGCGCCAGCGTCGCCGCCGGCCCCGCCGCTCGCCCCGCTTCCGGCCCCGCCGTCGATCGCGCCGCCACCGCTACCGTCAGCTCCGGACGAACCACCGGATGACGAACCACCGCTTGCAGCACCACCGCCAGCGCCGACGGCGCCGCCCGCGCCGACATCGCCACCTGCGCCGACGCCGCCACCTGCGCCAACGCCGCCGCCCGTAGCGGCCGTCCCGCCCGCACCAGCGCGAGCTCCGGCGCCTCGACCGCCACCCCCAGCCGGCCGGCTCGCTTCTCCTTCGTCTCCGCAGCCGTAGCCGAGCGCGAGCAACGCCGGGACGAGCAATGCGCGAGGGTAGAGCCTCATGCCCCCTGTGGTCGCATCAGGGTTGAAGGAGCAGTCAGTTTCTTTGCTCCGGCCCTTGGGCCCGCGCCTTTGGCCACCGAAGACCTGCTTGGTTAACGCTTCGCGACGGGAGTAAGCTCGGCCCATGTCGTCGAGGGGAAACGCAAAACAACTCTGGATCCTGGCTGCGGCGCTGGCCCTCGCTTGTGGCGGTGGTGCGCCGCCTCCGCCCGCGGAACCAGCTCCGCCCGAGCCCAACCCCGTCGACGAGGTCGAGCAGCCCGAGCTGAAGCAGACAGACAAGAGCGGCGACGCGGAGGAAAAGCCCGCGGAAAAGGGCAAAGCCGAACCGGCGAAGGAGCCCGAGTTCAAGGAGGGCGCCAGCGTGCAGGAAGCGATCTCCGCCGTGCCGCAGGGCACCTCGCGCATCAATCTCGATTCGGAAACGCTCGCGCGCCCGCTGACCGACCCCAAAGTTTACGACTCGTGCAAGCTCGCGCCGAGCCAGCACTTCAAGCTGAAAGTCGCGATCTGGCAGGGCAAGGCGGTCGGCGTGGACGTCGAAGCGCAGCCTCCGAACAAGAAGGTCGTCGAGTGCATCGACAAGGTCGTGCGCGGCATCACCTGGGAGGACAAGGTGCCCTCGCTGAACACCGTCGAGTACTCGCTCTGAGCCGCGTTCCGCCGTAAGATCGGGGGATGTCCGAGGAGCAGCTGATCGGTGGCCTCTATGCCGTCGAAGCGGAGCTCGGCAAGGGCGGGATGGGAGCGGTGTACCGCGCGCGCGACATCCGCTCCGGGCAGAAGGTCGCGCTGAAGCGCTTGCTGGGGAAGCCGGGCAGCGCCGCCGCACTGTTGTTCGAACGCGAATACTTCACGCTCGCCGAGCTCGCCCACCCGCGGATCATCGAGGTCTACGACTACGGCGTCGACGCCGAGGGCGCCTACTACACGATGGAGCTCCTCGACGGCACCGATCTGCGCGAGAAGCGCAACCTGCCGCTCGAAGAAACCTGCGCGCTGCTCTGCGACGTCGCGTCGTCGCTCGCGATCTTGCACTCGCGAGGGCTTCTCCATCGGGATCTCTCGCCGCGCAACGTGCGCTGCACAGCCGACGGGCGCGCGAAGCTGATCGATTTCGGCGCGATGGCTCCGATGGGCATCAGCCACGACGTCGTCGGCACTCCACCGTGCATCCCGCCGGAGGCGCTTCAGCTGCAGACGCTGGACGGGCGCGCCGATCTCTATGCGTTGGGGTCGGTCGCCTACTGGATGCTGACGGGCAAGTACCCGTACCCGGCGCGTGCGATCGAGGGCCTGCCCGAGCTCTGGTTCGGGCAGCACCGTCCGATCCTGGCCGTGCCCGGCGTGCCGGACGCACTCGCCCAGCTGGTGATGCAGCTGATCTCGCTCGAGCCCGACGCGCGACCACGCACCGCGGGCGAGGTCGTCGAGCGGCTGAGCGCGATCGCGGGCCTCACGCTCGATCACGACCAGAAGGTCGCCGGCGCGTACCTGATGACGCCGGGGCTGGTCGATCGGGAAGCCTTCCTCGGCTGGGCGCGAGCGCGCATCGCCTCGATCCGCCATCAGCACGGCTCGACGCTGGTGATCGAGGGCGAATCCGGTACGGGCCGCACGCGTGCGCTCGACGTCTGCGTCGCCGAGGCCAAACGGGCAGGAGCGATCGTCACGCGCGTCGCGGCGGGCGCCGGCGCGCTGCGCGAGTACGGCGTAGCCACCGCGCTGGCGCGCGGGCTTTTGACGAATCTGCCGCAGGGCGCGCCGCCGATCGGCCTCGCGGAGCGGACCACGCTCGGCCACCTGCTTCCGGAGCTGCGGCAAGCGGGCGATCCGGAGCAGGTTCCGGAGCGACGCTACGTCCAGGCCGCCTTCCGCGACTGGATTCTGGGGCTCGCCCGCCACCACCGGCTGTTCTTCGCGGTCGACGACATCGAGCTCGCAGACGAGCCGTCGGCGGCGCTGCTCGCGATGCTGGCTCACGAGCTCACTCGACGCGGCTTGATCATCGCTGCGACCTTCGCCACCGGCGCCGCCAATTCGCTGGCCAAGGACGTCTTGAGCCGGCTCGGCTCCACGTTTCAGCTCGCGCCGCTGTCCGAGGCCAAGACCGAGGCACTCACACGCAGCGTGTTCGGCGACGTCGAGAACGTGGTCGGCGTCGCCGCTCGCATCCACGAGATCGCGCGTGGCAACCCGCGCGACACGATGCAACTTTTCCGGCACCTGGTCGAGCGCGGGGTCGCCCGCTACGAGGGCGCGTCCTGGCTGCTGCCGAACGTCATCACCGAGGCCGACCTGCCGAGCTCGATGCTGTCGGTGTTCGAGGCGCGCCTGAACGGGCTGGGCGCGGAGGCGCGCGCGCTCGCGGAGATGCTCGCGCTGGCCGACCACGCGGCGCTGACGATCGAGGACTATCCCGTGCTCTCGGACACGCACGATCCGGCGCGGCTATTCTCCGCGCTGACCACGCTGGTGCAGTCCGGCGTGCTGCGGCCGGAGAGCGGGCGCGGCGATCGCTATCGCTTCGCGGAGGCCAACGCCGCGGCGTGGCTCGAGAAGCAGATCGAGCCCGCCAAGAAGCGCGCGCTGCACGCGCGTCTGGCCGAGTTCTTCGGCAAGCGGGGCTCCCCGGCGCGCCTGCCTCACTTGCTCGAAAGCGGTCAGGCCGCGCTCGCGATCAGCGAGCTGGTCGCCCGCATGGACACCGACGCCCTCGAGTACTCGCCGCAAACCATCGAGCTGCTCGAGCGCATGATCGTTGCTAGCCGGGCGCTCGACGTGCCGGAGGTCCATCGCCAAGCACTGAAGCTGCGCGCCATCGGCGTGAGCGCCGTGATCGCCGATCTCGAGACTTTCTTGCGCTACGCGCCGGAGATGCTCGCGCGCTTGCGCAAGGATTCCGGGCTCGACGACTGGCACGAGCTCGACGCGAGCATGGCGCCGGGCGAGCGCCTGCAGACGGCGCTGATGCGCGCCAATGCTCGGCACCAGAGCCTGCCCGAGCCGGAGCGCGGCTTCTCGCCTTTCGACGCGATCCGCCGGCTGGCGCGGCTCTGTGCGGGTTACACCGGCATGTCGGGCCAGGCGACCGATCACGATCTGATCGCGGGCGTGCCCTCGCTGGAGCCGTTCTTCGCGCTTTCTCCGGCGACCGAGATGATCCAGTACGTGGTCGACGGCGAGCTCGCGATGGAGCAGGGGCGCGTCACCACCGCGCGCGCGATCTTCCCGCGCGTGCTCGAACGCTTGGCCGAGCCCGATGGTGCCGGCATCGAACCCGTGCTGCGCGAGCAGATGAAGAACGGCATGATCTACATCATCGCCGCGATCGACGCCGCGCGTGCCCTCAAGTCCACGCTGAGCTTCGCCGACGAGCTCGACAAAGTGCCGAAGTATCGGACCAACGCCTGGCACGTGCGGCGCTCGTACTACAGGATGCTCGGCCAGGTCGGCAAAGTGCGCGAATGCCAGCGCCAGATCGAGCTCTTGCAGCTTCGCGACGGCCCGCAGCCGTTCCGCAGCGTGAACTACCGCTCCGATCTGCCGGCGTGCTGGCTCAGCGACGACTTCACCGGGCTGAAGAGCTCGTTCGCCGGCATCGACGCCGAGGCCGCGCGCTTTCCGCGCCTGCGCCCGCTGGCGCTGCTCGCGCGCAGCCACTACCACCGCCTGCTCGGCGAATACGAAGCCGCTTTCGAGCATCTGCAAGCGGCGCTCGAGCTCGCGCCAGCGGGCCGTCATCTGGACTTTCACTACGCGGCCGCCACGCACCTCGAGCTGCTCACGCTGCTCGGCCGCCCCGAAGCCGCGCTCGAGCAGGCCGATGTCTACGAAAAGCTCAGCAACGAGCTCGGGCTGGACCGCGCGCTGCGCGGGATCGAGCTGATGCGGATCGTCGCGCTGCTCGCGATCGGACGCGCCGAAGAAGCGCGCGAGCGCTGCGATCGCCAGATTGCCCGCGACGACGCCGAGGGCATCGGCGGCATGCACCTGGCGCGCTGTCACGAGCTCAGGGCGCGGATCGCGCACGCGCTCGGCGATCGCGCGGGCTTCGAGGCCTGGGCCGACCGCTTCGCTACCTTCAGCCGCGAGGCGGAAAATCCGGCAATCCGCGCTCAATACGAGCGCTTGATGCGCCTCGCAGAGCCGCTCTACGACGAAGACGCCGCCGGCGACGCGCCGGTTTTCACCGAAGTACACACGATCCCCGGGGAGTACACCTCGGCCACGGTCAACGCGCGCATGGTTCACTGCGTCGACAGGAGCGAGCGCGCTCGGCTCGCGCTATCGCTGGTGCTCGAAGCGTGCGGAGCCCAGCGCGGGCACCTGTTCGGCGTCCGGCGTGGCGCGCTCGAGCACCTCGGCTCGTTCCCGGAACAGGATCCCCCGGCGGAGCTCCGGACCGCCGTCGTCGAGCTGTTCCGCCGCGAGCGCGAGGGGGCCGAGGATCACACCGTGATCGGCGCGGTAGCGGACGTGTCCGATGATTCGCCGTACACGCGGATCGAGGGGCTCGGGTTCGGCGCGCGCGTGCTGCTCGACAGCGAACTCGCGATCGTCGGCATCGTTGCGGTCCAGCAGCAGACGGGCCGCGGCGCGATGGTCCCTCCACACCTCGCATCGGCCATCGCCCAGGCGCTCACCGCCAGCGGCGACGTCGACCCCGTCGCGTGAGCGCTCTCACACCAGCGGCCGCGAGCACAAGCTCGATGCTAGCGCGGCGTAGACCGCGGCCCGCGGGTCGTCGGCGCGGTACACCAGGCGAAAATTGTCGGAGAGCGGCCTGACCTTGGGAAACAGCGGGGTCAGCCGCTTTTTCTTCAGATCGTCCTCGACGAAGTACTCGGGCAAAACGGCGACGCCCTCGCCCGCGAGCACGAGCTGGCGGATCGCGGCGATCGTGCCCATGCGCAGGATCGAGCCGAAGGCCAGGCTGTCGATGCCGCCCGGCGCGTCGCGCCAGTAGCGAAACAGCGGCAGCGCTTCGTTGGAGTCGATCAACACGTGGCGGCGCGCGTCTTCCGGGCGCCGCAGCGGCTTCTTCGCCAGTAGCTTTCGCTCGCCGACGAAGACGTAGCGCTCCTCGTGCAACCGCAGCGCGAACAGCTTGGGATCGGTAAGCCGCGACGAGGTGACCGCGCAGTCGATTTCGAGCGTGCGCACGCGGATCAAAAGGTCCGGACCCGAGCCGAAGTAGAGGTGCAGCGTGACGCCCGGATGCGATTCGCGAAGCTTCGGCAGCATCGGCACGATCCACGACAGCCCGAGCTCGTGTCGCGTTCCGAGCGTCAGCTCCATCGCCGGCGGCCCGAGCTCGCCGCGAGCTGCCCGCGCACAGGCGGCTCCGGCGTCCAGCGCGCGTTCCGCGTAGGGCAGCACCGAAAGCCCGGCCTCGGTGAGCACCACCGTGCGCGTGGTGCGATGGAACAGCTTCACCCCGAGCTGTTCCTCGAGCTTCTGAATGCGTTGCCCGACGGCGGCCGGCGTCAGCCCCACCGCGCGTCCGGTGGCACGAAAGCTCAGCAGCCGCGCGGCTTCGACGAAGCAGCGCAACGAGTCGGGCGGCGGAAAAACTGGCAGCGGCGTGCTCATTTTCCGAGTCAATACTCGAGCCGGCTCGCGAGGCCCAAAGCCGAAAGCTGGGCGAGTGCTTGCTCGAGCACGGGCTTGGCCACGCCGTGGCGCGCGGCGACGGCGGCCCCGCGCGCGCCCGGCGCCAAGAGCTCGGCCAGGAATGGAGTCAGCGCGCCTTTCACGAAGCGGCCGCCGAGCGCCGCGTACAGGGTCGGTTCGCCGCGCTGGCTGACCGCGAAAAACCCGCCGGGCACGCGCCGGATAGAGTCCGGGATCACGATCTCGGCGCGCGGGCTCAAGAGCAGGACCTTGATCATCGCGGCCAGAAATTCGCGCTCGCGCAGCACCGGATCGCCGAGCTCGAGCTGCTCTGCGAACTCGAAAAACGCGTGCTCGAGCGCGGTGCCGGCGCCAGCGAACGGTAGCTCGCGGTAGCGATCGAACGGCGACGACTCGAGAAACTGGTAAGAAAGCTCGAGCAGTGTTCCCGACCAGGCGCCGATCGTTTCGGGATAGACGTCGAGCAGGCTGCCCGAACCCGCGTGAGTGCGGGCCAGCACTTCGCGTGCGATGCGCTCGGCGAGCCGCTCCAGAACGCCGCGATCGAGCGCGGCAAGCTCGCCCTGGTCGAACGCCCGGCGGTACGAGCGCTTGTACAGCAGGCGCTCGAGCTCGACGTCGAGCGCGCTCACACCTGCCACCCCGCTACCAGCGTGCGCAAGCGCTCGAAACCAGCGCGCGTGGCAGAAAGCAGCTCGCCCGCTGCGTCGAACTTCGGATCCTCGTAGGTGATCGCGCACAGATTCGGACACAGCGGGAGCAGGCGCGACAGCAGCTCGAGCTGCTCGTCGAGCAACACGCCGTGGTGAAAATCCATGAAGCGGTCGCCCTGTATCGCGCAGCCCGAGAGATGAATCTCGAAGCAGTGCGCGGTCGGCAAGCGTTCGAGCTCCTGATACAGCGCCTCCCCGCGGCGGCCGCGCAGCCACTGGTACGAAAGCAGATGACCGACGTCGAGCGTGGCACAGGTACAGGTAGCCTCGACGACCTCGCGAAAAAAGTCGTACGCGTGGAGGTCGCCGATCACGAGGCTCTCGTCGTGGGAAAACCCCGGGAACTCGAGCAACAAGGGCGCCGCGAGCCCGGCCTGCACCTCGCTCACGTTGCCGATCGCGGCGTCCCGTCCGCGCGGCGTCAGATACGGGGGCAACGGATACGGCAACGGTCGGCCGCGCAGGCTCCAGAGCCCGAGATCCTCGTTCACCCAGGCGAGCCCGTGCCGCTCGATCAACGCATTCGTCAGCTCGAGGATCGGCGCGCGATCGTAGCGCTCGAGCGCGCCGAGATTCAACGTGGTTTGATGCAGCGCCCGCGCTCGGTAGCGCGGAGCGCGCGCGAACAGGTCGTCGTACGCGCTGAAATACTCGCGCGCGTCGAGCCGATTGCGATTCTTCGGCTGCCAGGACACGAACAGGTGCGCAAACGTTCCGGCGTGCTCGTTCAGAAACCGCACCACGCTGTCCGCCACCGCGTCCGCGCCTGCCGGATCGCTGCGAAATCCGACGGGCGCGCCCCACGGCAGGTCGAGGCCGACGCCGAGCCCGAGCCGCCCCCTCGACAGCGGCCGGCGCGGTGGGCTCACAGCAGCTTCGATGAGAGCGCGATGCTCTCGAGATCCGCCGCACGCGCCTCGTTTTCGACGGCAGCGGCCTCGATGTCGCTCGGGCAGGGCGTGTTGTAGCAGAGCGGATTGTTCGCCGGAGCGGTGCGCAGAAACGCGCCGAGCTCCACGATCTGGAGCCCGCTCAACGCCGCCAAGTTCGCGTCGACGCGATCGATGCACGACGCCGGGAGGTAGTCGTTCTTGACCGCGGTCTCGGCCAGCTCGACCAGCTTCTGCAACCGCACCGCGGCGCGACTCTTGTCTTCGGGGCACGCTCCATAGCAATTTCCGGTTTCGCCCGGCCGTAGGATGATCAGGCTCTTCACCTCCACGACGTGGAGTGCCCGCAGCCGCTCCAAATTGACGTCGATGTTCGCCACTGCCGTGGCCACATCCGGCTCCGGCGGCAGCCCGGTACCGCCCGCACCACTCGTGCCCCCCGCACTGCCCGCGCTGCCACCCGATCCGCCGCTGCCGCCTCCCGCCCCACTCCCGCCCTCAGCGCCGGTGCCGGCGGATCCACCCTCGGCAGTGCCGGCGGATCCACCCTCAGCACCGACGCCGGACCCACCCTCACCGCCCGCGCCGCTCCCACCCTCGCCTTGCGGCGCGACCGCCGCCGGCGTCTCAGGGCCGCTGTCGTCCGCCCCACACCCCGTCAAACCCACCACCGCAAAGAAAGCCATTTTTCCGAGTTTCATCGACCGCTCCTTCATCGAGCTCCCGGCCCCCCTCAGACTAACGGCGTGAATTGAATGGGGAAGCAATATCAATTTGACTGATTTGTAAGTAAGCCATTTACAATCAGCCACCGCCACGGCCCGCGGCTTGCCCCGCACCGCGAGTCGGCGTACGGGTCGGCCCGAGCTTCGGGTGATTTCTACTTCACGGGGTGCTTCGATGAACAGCGGCGTTTGGATGCGGGGTAGCGCGCTATTGACCTGTCTCGTTCTCGCGCAGAGCGGCGGCTGCAGCGACGAGGAGGCCGCGGTTGGGCCGGCCGCTGTCGATGGTGGTTCCGACGCTTCTGCGGAAGCCGAAGCGAGCCTGCCGGATGCAAGCGCGGACACCAGGAACCCCGACACGGGAGGAGACGGCGGCGCTCGCTGCGAGGGTGCGACCTGCGACGCGGGCCTGGATGCCGCAACGGTCTGCGGCAACGGAATCGTCGAGGCCGGCGAACTCTGTGACACCGGCGTGACGAGCGGGGCCGGACAATGCCCGACTCCGGCAAGCTGCGCCGACGGCGACAGCTGCACGATCGACAACGTGGCGAACGGCGGCACCTGTCAGGCACGCTGCGATCTGTCGCAGCGTGCGGTCGCCGATCTTCAGAATAAAGACCAATGCTGCCCGCCCGGTGCCACGAGCGCGACGGACGCCGACTGCAAACCCGAGTGCGGCAACGGTCGCATCGACCCGAACGAAAGCTGTGATCCGGCAATCGCCACCGGCCAGCCCGGGGCCTGCTCCGTGACGTGCCAGGGTTCGCTGGGCTGCACGCGCGTGACGCTCAGCACGGCCGATCCCTGCAATCCGCGTTGCGTGACCACGCAGATCACGGAGCCCAGTATCAGCAGGTCCGACCAGTGCTGCCCGCCGGGGGCGCACGTCGCGCTGGACGTGGATTGCGTGCCCGTCTGCGGCGACGCGTACCGCGAGGGCACCGAAGAATGCGACAGCGTCGCGGCGTGTGATCCACAGACCTGCACCTTCGTCCCGACGGCCTACCGGTTGACCGAGCTGGTCCTGGCCGATCCGCCGCTCTACTTCGGATGCACCGACATCAGCACGTACGCGAACGGACTCATCGCCGACATGGTGAACGGCGACACGGGTCAGACCGGCGGCCTGCCCAACGACGGAATCCTCGACCTGAGCTACGTGTTCACGTTTCGACCGTTCGACCAACACGCCACTACCGCGACGCGCGGCGAGTTCATGCGGGCCGGCTGTGCCGTCCCCGCGCCGTCGGACCAGTGCCGGCGGATCAATGGCGTCGAGCCGTCACTGTTCACCTACACCGTCGCCAGCGCGGGGGAGTGTCTCGCACCGCTGCCTGGAACGACTTCCACGCGGACGGCGGCGCCGCCGTCCGCGGTCAGCGCGGGCGACTTCGGCTGCTTCCTCACGAACGGCGGTCAAACCGTGCAGCTCGACATCGGAAGCATCTCCGTCCCCCTGAAGAACGGGCGCGCCGCCGGCCGCTTCAACGCCGATCCCGCTGCCGAGGTCGTCGAAGGACTGATGACCGGCTTCGTCACCGAAGACGTCGCAAGACAGGTGCTCGTGCTGGCCGGCAGCGACGGCGGCGAAATTCGGCTGAGCCAGCTGCTGTCCGGCTCGAGCGAGCACCACTGCGATGAAGCCGACGTCGTGCTGAACGACAAAGACGTGGGCCCGGACGGCAACGACGGCTGGTGGCTCTACTGGACGTTCAAGGCAAAACGCGTCGAATGGCGCTGATTCAACCGCCGTCGCCCCGCGGGCGGGCGTCACTGGCAGCGTCGGCTCCGCCGTCCGTCGGCGCGCAAGCCGGCGTGCCCACGCAGTCGACGCACCTGCACGGCACGCCCTCGAAACAAGACGCCCCTGCGTCGCCGAGCAAACTGTCGAGGCCTTTGTTGCACAGGGTACCCCGGGGACAATCCGAATCGTCGAAGCATTGCTCGAGGCACTTTCCCGAGCGACAGAACTGTCCGGCGCCGCACTCGCCGTCGTCGTGGCAGCCGGGCACGCACTGCGGGGCCTGGAAGCACAGAAACGCGCATCCCTGACAGAAGGTGTTTGCCGGACAGTCGTCGTTGCTCTTGCAACCGGGCTGGCAAGACGCCCCGCCCAGCAATCCTTCCACGCATGCGGTTCCATGCCCGCACTGGAGGGCGCGGCAGGTCGGCGTGCAGTAGTTCGAGAAGAGCTTCGTGCACTGGTAGCCTGCGGCACAGTCGCCGTCCGTCTCGCACTCCTGCGGCTCGCACGATGCGAACGCAACTCCTTGGCAACGCTCGCCCGCCGCACAGTCCGCGTCGCTCTCACACCCGCTGGAGCAACCGGTCCCCCAGGCGCAGCTCAGCAAGAGCGCGACCAGCGACAGGGCCGTGCAGAGACGTCCGGTGCGCCGCATGCGAAGAAGATTAGTGCAAGGTCCGAACCAGGACGAATCGCCGGCAATTTTCGACTCGTCACGGCGTGCAGCGTGCCTGCACGGCACAGCTGACGCATCGAAGACTCACGACCGGCTGCAGCGGACCGCGAGATACCGTGACGGACCGACAAAATCTCTCAGACGGCCCGGTCGTACGGATCGAAGCCCTGCGACGGCGGAGCGACATCCCGAACCTGTTCGCCGGTCAGGCCGAAGCGGCGCTCCTTCTGGGCGTAGACGGAGATCGCGTCGAGCAGGGTCTGCGGGCGGAAGTCGGGCCACATGATCGGGAGGAACACGAGCTCCGCGTAGGCCGACTCGAACAGCAGGAAGTCGCTGACGCGGGTTTCGCCGCCGGTGCGGATCAAGAGATCGACGTCCGGGAGCGAGTGCGTCGTCATCTGGCGGTGGAAGAACTCTTCGTCGATGTCTTCCGGGAGCACCAGGCCAGCACGCGCGCGCACCGCGAGCGAGCGTGCGGCGTCCACGATGTCCTGACGGCCGCCGTACGAGAGCGCGAGGCTCAAGGTCATCTGATCGCCGTCGGCCGTGTACTGGATCAGGTCGGCCACGGCGTGGCGGGCGAAGGTCGGGAGATCTTCGAGCGAGCCGATGACGTTGACGCGGATGCCGAGCTGGCGGAGCTCGGCGCGCTCGCGCTGCGCGAAATCGACGAGCAAGCGCATCAGCGCTTCGACCTCGAGCGGCGGGCGCTTCCAGTTGGCGACGCTGAACGCGTACAGGGTCAGGTATTTGACGCCGACTCGAGCCGCGGTCTCGACCACGTCGCGCACGGCGCGGGCACCCTCGACGTGACCCTCGGTGCGCGCGAGGCCACGGGCTTTGGCCCAACGACCATTGCCGTCCATGATGACGGCGACGTGGCGCGGGATCGCGCGTCCGTTCCCGTTGCCGTTGCCCGAGGTGCCACCATTGCCAGTCGAAGTGTTCACGTCTGATTTCTCTCGCAAGCTGCTCGGCCCCGCGGCCGATAGATCTGGGATGCCAGAGTGTTAGCCGCTCGAACCGCCTCCAAGTGTGGAAGTTTGGAGGATTTTGGGCGGGGAAGCCCGCGCGGGTGGCGTCAGGCCGGCTCGATACCGCAGTGCGCGAACGCACTCAACCATCGGTAACCACATCATTTTTCTTGGCACGACCGGGGAACGCGGGCGCTCGCGCATCGCTCACCGCGTCAAGGAGCTGCTCGGCCGCGCGTCGATAAGCGGGGGGCAGGGTGAGGCGGAAGGCGACCTGGGGCGGGCCGGGGTCGATGAGCTCGATCTTGCCGCCGTGCGCCTCGGCCACGGCCCGCACGATCGCGAGACCGAGACCCGAACCGCCCTTGTCGGCGCGCGTGGTGACGAAGCGCCGGAACATGCGCTCGCGCACGTGCTTCGGCACCGAGCCGGCGCTCTTGATCGAAATCGCGACGTTCGAGTCCTCGCGGTAGAGGTCGAGCTCGACCGGCTGGGCTTCACCGTGGAGCAGGGCATTGTCGATCAAGTTGCCGATCGCGCGGCCGAGCCAGGACGCGTCGCCGCGCACCCGCGTGTCGCCTTCGGTACTGATCGCGACGCGCTCAGCGGCTTCGCCGAGCGCGTCGCGGGCCGCGTGCGCGACCTTGGCGAGGTCGATCGCGTCGAAGCCTTCGACGCCGCGCGCTTCGATGCGGGCCAGACTGAGCAGGTCGCCGAGCAGCCGCTCGATGCGCGCGGTGGACTCGCGGATGCGCCCGACGAAACGCCGCGCCGCCTCGGGCTCGTCGAGCGCGCCTTCTTCGAGCACCTCGGCGCTGGCGCGGATCGCCGCCACCGGATTCTTGAGCTCGTGCGAAAGGTCGGCCGCGAAGGTCTCGACGAACGGCCGGCCCTCGAGCTGGCGGCGCATGGAATCGATCGAGCGCGCGAGCCGCGTCACCTCGCGCCCGAACGCGCCGGGCGGCGCGGCCGTGCGCTCGCCGCTCGAGACGCGCTCGCTGAACTCGGTCAAGCGCTCGATCGGCTGGGCGATCGCGCGGCCAATCCACATCGCGGCGAGCGCCGCCGCGCCGCCGAGCACCAGACTGATCACGAGCACCGTCGGCGCGAAGTCCTCGAGCAGCTTGCGCATCACGATCGTGGGTTTGACGACGCGGATCGCGCCGACGTGCTGGCCGCGCACGTCGACCGGGACGTCGACGAACACGGTGCCCGGATCGCCGCGCGCGCTCTTCTGGCCGGCGGGAAAGATCACGGTGCCGTCGCGGTCGAGCAGCTCCAGGCGCAGGTCGGCGCCGCGGCTCTTTTCCTGCTCGAGGCGCGCGGCGACCTCGTGGATGCCCACGCCGGCGCGGTCCATCTCGCCCTTGAGCATGCCGGCGATCGCCGCCGCCTCGTCCTCCGCGGCCTGGGTCGCGAGTTTCACGCCGCGCGCCTCGATGCGATCGATCACCATCAGCCCGAGGCCGAACGCGAACGCGCCGACGATCGTCGCCAGTGCGAGGAACACCTGCATGCGGATCGACATCCCGCGCGTGGGGGTGCGCGACAGACGCGACACCACGAACGCGACGAACAGGATCAAGCCGATCGCGGCCGCAGCCACGATCAAAAGCCGGATCCCGGGCGTCACGATTCGCTCGCGGCGCCGTCGGCTTCGTCGTTGATGCGATAGCCGACCCCGCGCACGGTTTCGATCCCGCCGGGATCGCCGCCGGATTCACCGAGCTTCTTGCGCAGCGACTTGACGTGCGAATCGATGGTGCGGTCGCTGATCGCGAAGCCGTCGCCCCACACGCGATCGATCAGCTGCGCCCGCGTGTAGACGCGGCCCGGGCTCTCGAGCAGCGTGGCCAGAAGGTCGAATTCGACGCGCGTCAGCTCGAGCGGCTTGCCGTTGACCTGCGCGCGGCGCGTCGCGGCGTCGACCGCGATCGCGATCGGCGGCACCGCTTCGGCGGGGCGGCCGCTCGCGCCGGTGCGACGGAGCACCGCGCGCACGCGCGCCACGACCTCGCGCGGCGAGAACGGCTTCGTCACGTAGTCGTCGGCGCCGGTCTCGAGCGCTGCCACGCGGTCAGCCTCGCCGTCGCGGCTGGAGAGCACGATGATCGGCGTATTGCGGCCGGCCTTGCGCAGCTTGCTGATCAGGTCGAAGCCGCTCCCGTCGGGCAGCATCAAGTCGAGCACGATCAGCTCCGAATGCTCCGCGGCGCGGCCGGCCTCCTCGCAGCTCGCGCTGACGGCGACCACGAACCCGTCGCGCCGCAGCGCATAGGCCACCGATTCCGCGATCGCCGGCTCGTCTTCCACCACCAGGATGCGCTGACCCATGCTGCCCTTTGCCCGAGCGTATCTCGGATCAACGGCCCGAAAACGCCCGAACCAGCTCGGGCATGCCGCGATACAGCCGTTCCAGGGCGTCGGGGGTGGGCTTCAAACCGGCGACATGCAGCACCAGCCCGCCGGGGCGCACCTCGACGTGGCCGGAGAACCCCCATTTCCGGAGCACGCCACGAGCCGTCGCGGGAAATGCCGCGATCGCTTCGGCCGCCGACGCGGCGAAGGTCGCCATGAACTGATCCCACTCGGGGTCGCCCAGGCTGACGCGGGGCGGCGGCGCGCTCTCGATGAACGCGACGCGGGTGTTGAAGTGTTCACCGCCTCGCGCCGAGGCCCAGCGTTGAAAAACCGGATGCGACACGAACGCGAGCAGCGTCCGGTCGAGCGGCTCCGAGTCGACGGGCGCGATCCAGGGTTCGGCGACGGTGACGCTGCCCCCGGGAATCGACCACGAGACGCTATTGTAGTAGCGGGACGCGCTGACCATCGTGTCGAAGGGCTCCCAGGCGCGAAACCACTGTTCGTCGGGCAGCGCTTGATGCTGCACCCGGCGTTGCCTCGCCCAGGCGGCGATCTGATCCGAGCCGGGGGGTAGCGAGACTCGATCCATGGAGGGCACGCTGCTCGGGTCGTGTAGCATGGCCCCCGGCAAACGCGATGAAAGCGCTCCTCTTGATGCGGCATGCCAAATCGAGCTGGAAGGACGGCTCGCTCGACGACCACGATCGCCCGCTGAAGAAACGGGGCCGCCGCGCGGCGCCGCGAATGGGACGGTTGCTCGCCGACGAACAGCTCGTGCCCGATCTCGTGCTCACCTCGACGGCGGTGCGCGCGGTCGAAACCGGAAGCGCCGTCGTGGAAGCGTGTGGTTACGGCGGTCCGGTGCACACCTTGGGCGAGCTCTATCTGGCGACGCCCGAGAGCTACGTCGCGGCGTTGCGACGTCTCGGCAACGAGGCCGAACGGATTCTCGTGGTCGGCCACAATCCCGGGCTGGAGGCGCTGGTCGACGGGCTGAGTGGCCGGCAGGTCGAGCTACCGACGGCTGCGATTGCGTTGCTCCATTTGCCGATCGAGCGCTGGACCGGGGTCGCACTCGACAGGAATGGGACGCTCGACCACGTCTGGACCCCCGAAAGCCTCGATTGACCGAAAAACGGGTCACTAACTGGGCCAGATTTGGCCCCGTCAGCGAAGGCTTGCAGGGCGGCCCGGTCGGGGCGACCCTGTCGAGGTCCCTCTGGCACCGCGGGCGGCCCAGCGGTATTTGAAGCAGACCTGATGTCCCAGAACCGGCTTCCCCCGAAGAAAGAGGTCGCGCTGGCGCTCCTCGAGAGCTCCACCGTCTTCTTGCATCTCGATCCGCGGGTGGAAGAGGTCAAGGTGCCGCCGTGGTTCAAGCGCCAGCCGCAGCTCGTCCTCCAGATCGGGCTCAACATGCCGGTGCCGATCCACGATCTCAACCTCGACGAGGCCGGCGTCTCCTGCACCCTGAGCTTCAACCGTGCCCCGCACTTCTGCCATGTGCCGTGGAAAGCGATCTATGCGCTCGTTGCCGAGGACGGGCGCGGCATGCTGTGGCCGGAGGACATCCCGCCCGAGGTGAGCGCCCAAGCCCACGTCCGGGCCCAGGCGCCGGAACCGCGCGCTCACTTGCACGCCGTCCCCCCGGCGGCCGACAAACCGCAGGCCGCGGCGCAGCCCGAACCGATCCGCGCGAATGCCCGCGGCGCTCAACGCGCCGATGCCGAGCAGCCCGCCAAGAAGCGCACTCGGCGCAAAGCACGCCGCGAAGACGCGCCAGCGCCGGCGCGCGGCCGCGCACGGCGGCCCGCGCTGGCTCCTGTCGAACCGCCCAAGCCGGCCGCAGCGGCGCGGCCCGCCGCGCAGGCCTCCGGCAGCAAGGGCGACGAAGCGCCGCGCAAGAAGCGCGAGCTCCCGCCGTACCTCCGCGTCGTGAAGTAGCGCGGGTTCAGTCCGCCGCCGAGTCGCTCGATCCGCCGCTGCCGGCCGCGTCCGGCGCGGTTTGATCCGCAGCCGCGTCGCTCTCGCCACCAGCACCGCCGCTACCCGTGTCGGGTCGAGGAGCGTCGGAGACCTGCGCGTCGGTGCTCTGGCTCCCGCCCGAGCCGTACCTACCGCCCGAACCGTAGCTGCCACCCGCACCACCGGTACCGCCGCCCCCGCGAACGCAGGACCAGACTCCCTCGACCGCCTCGCAGGAGAAACCGCTCACGCACTTGTGGAATCGGCAGCTGCCCGTGTGGCAGCGACCGTCGCTCCCGCACGTTTCGTTCGCCTTGCAGTCGCTGGGCTCATCGCAGAGCCCGATCGAGCTCCCACCACCTCGACCCCCGCTGGCCGGCGCGCAGTAGCCGTCCTCGTAACACGCAGAACCCACCGGGCAGTCGTAGTCGTTGAAGCAGGCTTCATCGCGCGGGTAGACCGGGCATCCGGGCAGGATGAACGCCGCCAAGAGAGCCGCACCCGACAACACCGCTCGTTTCATTGGTTTTGCCTCCCGGCCGGGATTCACTCCGGGCAATCTCGCCAAAGACTGAGGCGCTCAGGGTAGCAATGGACGTGCCCCAGACAAGGCCGCGCGAAAACTGCTCGTGCCGCCGGCACTTTGGCGGCCGGCCCCCGCTCGTGAAACCAGGTTCACGCGCGGCCTGTAGCCTCCGCGGATGGGCGGCGGCCGGCCGTACGAGCGTCTCCGAACCGGAAATTTCGCTGGGCCCGGGATTTTCGATGGAACTAGAGTAAGGTTTTCGCCGGCTTTCTTCCGGGATCCCGCTCCAGGATGACTGAATGGACGTTCGCTGCGGCCGCTGTGGCACCGAGTACGAGTTCGACGACGCCTTGATCTCGGAGCGGGGGACCACCGTCAAGTGCACGAACTGCGGTCATCAATTCAAGGTTTACCCGACCCAGACCCTCGGCGTGCCCGAGCGCTGGGTCGTGCGCACGACGTCCGGGCGCGAGCTCGTTTACACGTCCCTGCGTGACCTCCAGAAGGGGATCACCCAGCGTCAGGTCGGACCGGAAGACACGCTCTCCCGCGGCAACCAACCGCCGCGCGCGCTCGGCGCGATCGCCGAGCTCGAACCGTTTTTTCACGGGACGCCCGTGCACGTGCCCAAACACGGCACCATCCACGGCGTGGCGCCACCGGCTAACCCGGCGCCGTCGGCACCCCCGGCGCCGGATCCTCCGGACGCCACGCTGGTCGGCGGCTTCAACCCGAATGCGACGGCCAAGATGGAATCCCACGCGCCGCCGCGCCCTGTGGGTCCCGGGGTCGTGGTGCCGCGAGTCAACGCCGACCCGTTGCGCGGCCCGCAGTTCGGTCCGCTGCAGCCCTCGACCACGGCTCCTCTGAACACGACCGCGCCCCTGCCCCTCGATCCGGAAACCGATCCGGAGACAGTGCCATTGCCGCGCGCGGTGGAGGGACCGCCGCCCCCCCGCAGCGCCGGGCGCGTGATGCCCGCCGATCCGACTCCCTCGCCGGCCGAGATCCGCGAGGCGCTGCGCTCGTACGAGGATCTATCCGCCGACGCGATCGGAATCCCGGGCATGCCTTCGCGCCGCGCGCGCTCGCGGTGGATCGCCGGAGTCGTGCTGATCGGAATCGTGGCGCTTTTCGGCGCCACGCTCGGCCGGCGCTACATGAGCCGCTTCAGCAAAACCGCGCCGGCGACCGACCCCGCTCCGGACGCCCGCGTGGCCGGGATGCTCGAGACGGCGGGCCGCCTGCTCGACCAAGGCGACCTCGAAGGCTCACGCGAGCAGCTCGACAAGGCGACGGTGCTGAACGAAAAAGACGTCGCCGTGGTGGCAGCGCTGGCGCGCCTCGAGACGATCCGCGCCGATATTTACTGGCTGAAGCTGCGGCTGCTCGATCCCTCTGATGAACGGTTGGTTGCAGATACCAACCAGCACCTCGGCCGGCGCATCGGCAGGGCGCGCGAAGCGGTCGATCGCGCGACCGCCGTGGCCGCGACCGACCCGGTGGTGATCCGGGCCCGGATCGACCTTTATCGCCTCGCTCGTGAAGTCGGCGACGCGCGAAAGCTGGTCGGACCACTGAGCCAGAACGCGAGCCAGCCGGAGAACGCTTACGTGCTGGCGGCGCTCGACCTCGCCGAGCCCTCGCCGGTCTGGCCCAGCATCGTCGATCGCTTGCGCACGGCGGCGGCGGCGGAGCGCGAGCTCGGCCGGGCGCGCTCCGCGCTGATCTACGCGCTGGTGCGATCGGGGGACGTCGCGCAGGCCAAGACCGAGCTCGGGAAGCTCGAAGCGCGCTCGAAATCGCACGCGCTCTTGCCGGATCTCCAGGCCTTCGTGCAGCGCCACGAGAGCGGCGCGGACGCGGGATCCCGCGCGAAGAAAGAGGTCGCCACCGTCGACCCGGCCGCGCTGCCGTTGCTCGAGACGCGCAGCGGGCCGGACACCAATGGGCGCGAGCCGCGCGATCGCCCGGGCACCCCCGGCGATTTCCGGAGCAAGCTGACCGAGGCCGCCGAGGCGCTCGCGCGCGGCGACCTGCCCCGCGCCGAAACGCTCTACCGCGCGGTCCTGGCCAAGCAGCCCGGTAACACCGAAGCCCTCACCGGGCTGGCCGACATCGCGCGCGCCCGCCGTGACACCGCGGGCGCCAACAAGCTCTACGAACAGGCGCTACGCGACAACCCGACCTACCTGCCCGCCATGATCTCCCAGGCCGATCACAAGTGGGACGCCGGGGACCGGCGCGGAGCGATCGTGATCTATCGCCGCGTGCTCGAGCAGGCGGGAGCGGGCTCCGAGTACGGGCAGCGCGCCGCCGCGCGCATCGCGCAGGGCGAGGGCGGCGGCAGTCCGCCCGCCGCGAGCCCCAAGGAGCCCGAAAAGAAGGCGCCCGAAAAGCGCGCCGAAGACAAACCGAGCGAGCCGCCGCCGGAAAAGAAGCCGGACACGCCGCCGGACATCGACACCACCGATCTGCCGGAGTTCAACAAGTGAGCCGCGCTCGATCGCGCAAGATTCCGCTGGTCGTGGCGCTGGTCGCGGCCGCGGCTTGCGGTCGGCCCCGCTCGTCACAGCTCGATAGCTCGAGCAGCTCGGGGGACGGCGGCTCGAGCTCGTTCGGGTCCGGCGAGCTCATGGAGCTCGATCTCAGCGGCTCGGTGCCCGAATCGACGGACGGCGGCGGGCTGTTCCCGCTGCCCGCGTCGCGCACCTATGCCGGACTGTTGCGCACCATCGAACGCTACGAGAAGGCGGAAGGCACGACGGGATTTTTCGTCAAGCTCGGTAGCATGACCGAGCTCGGCCTCGCTCGTAGCCAGGAGCTCGGCGACGTACTCGCACGCGTGAAAAATCAGAAGAAACCGGTGGTGTGTCACGCGCACGAGCTGGGGAACGCCACGGCTTGGCTGGTTGCACGCGGCTGCGATCGGATCTGGCTGAGCCCGGGCGGCAGCGTCGACAGCGTCGGCATCGCGTCGCAGATGGTCTACTTCAAGCGTGCGCTGGAGAAAGCTCACGTGTCGGCCGAGTTTCTCCAGGTCGGCAAGTTCAAGGGAGCTTCGGAACCATTCACGCGCGAGGGACCGAGCGACGAAGCGCGCGAATCGCTGATGACGACGCTGACGTCGATCCGCCAGAGCTGGCTCGACGGCGTGGCGAGCACGCGCAAGGCGCCCGGCATGAAGGACAGCCTCGAGACGGGACCCTGGACCGCGATCGAAGCCAAGGGCCGCGGGCTGATCGACGCCGTCGGCTTCGAAAACGAAGCGCGCGAGGATGCCAAGCAGCGAGCCAGCGCCGGAAAGGCCAAGATCGCATTCGGTCCAGGGAAAAACGCCGATTCCGGCGGCGGTATCGCCCAGATCGTGCGCATCATCGCCGGCACCGACGAGAACGGCAGCGGCCGTCCCCACCTCGCGGTCGTCCCGCTCGAGGGTTCGATCTCGCAGAGCTCGGGCGGCTCGCTGTTCGGCGGCGGCGGTATCACCGAAAAGGCCACCAACAAGACGCTCAAGCGCCTGGCGAACGACGACAGCGTCAAGGTCGTGGTGCTGCGCATCGACTCACCCGGCGGGTCCGCTCTGGCGAGCGACCTGATCTGGAACGAGGTCATGGAGCTGCGCAAGAAGAAGCCGGTCGTGACCTCGGTCGGCGATCTGGCGGCGAGCGGCGGCTACTACATCGCCTGCGCCTCGACCCGGATCGTCGCTCAGAGCTCGAGCATCGTCGGGTCGATCGGCGTGGTCGGCGGTAAATTCGTGGTCGACGACGCGCTCGACTATCTGGGCGTCGACAGCGTGACTTTCCCCGCCAGTCCGGCCGCCGGCGCCGCGGAGCGCGCGGCCTACCTGTCCTTGCTGACGCCCTGGGACGACGCCACTCGCCGCCGCGTGTTCCAGCAGATGCGCACGATCTACGATCTTTTCATCGAGCGCTGCGCCAAGGGCCGCAACCTGAACCCGGAGCAGATCAAAAAGAGTGCCGAGGGCCGCATCTTCAGCGGAGCCCAGGGCAAAGAGCGCGGGCTGGTCGACGAGCTCGGCGGGCTCGAGCGGGCGATCGCGCTCGCGCGCGAGCTCGGCAAGCTCGACGCGGAAGCGCCGGTGACGATCGAAGGCGCGGCGGAGGGCCTGCTCGAGATGCTGACCGTGGACGAAGACGCGAGCGAAGCCGAGATCACGGCAGCGCTCACGCGCCTCCAGGGCCGGCAACGGCTCGCGCGCGAGCTCGTGCCGCGCGAGCTCTGGCCGTTCGCCGGCAGCATGTCCGCGCTGCTCGAGGGCGAACGCGTGCTGGCAGCGCTGCCGTTCGGGCTGATCGTGCGCTGAGCGTCACGATGGAGACTCACGAAAGTCTGCTCCGCGCCGCCGCGGCGCACGAAACGGCCGGCGAGCTCCTGGCCGCGATCGACGCGCTGCAGCGCGCCAACCGGCTGCACGGCTCGGCGAGCGTCGAGCAGCGGCTGGTGCGGCTGCGGCGCGACGCGTTCGCCCGGACCGCCGCCGCGCTCACCGCGCTGGGCGCCGTTCCGGAGCGCGCGCCGGCGGTGGATCCCGCGCTCGGACTTCCCGCTACTTCGCGCGCCGGGCTCGACGTCGAGCTGGTCCGCGCCGCGATCGCGCACCACGGCAGTCTGATCGTGCGCGGGATGCTTTCGGAGCAGCGCGTCCGAACGCTGCGTGCCGCGATCGACGCCGCGCTCATGGCGCGCCGCTCCGGACCCGAGAACCGCACCAGCCACTACCACGAGCTCGAAGGTCCGGATCCCCAGGACCGCGCCTTTTCGGCGCACGATGGGCTCTTGACCTGTGACTCCCCGCACGCGCTGTTCGAGCTTCTGGAAACGTTCTACGAGCTCGGCATCGATCGGCTGGCGAGCGAGTACCTCGGCGAGCGGCCCGCGCTGTCGATCGAGAAGTGCACGCTGCGCCACATGGTGCCCCCGTGCTCGGGCTCGTGGCACCAGGACGGCGCGTTTCTCGGCGCCGAGATCCGCTCGCTCAACGTGTGGATCGCGCTCAGCCGCTGCGGCCGCGACGCCCCAGGGCTCGACATCATGCCCCGGCGTTACCGGCGGATCTTGCCGACCGGCGCGTTCTTCGACTGGGATCTGTCGCCGGAGGTGATCCGGCTCGAGTCCCCGGGCGTCGCGCCGGCGCGGCCGCTGTTCGAGGCGGGTGACGCCGTGCTCTTCGATCACCTGTGCGTGCATCAGACGGCCTATTCGCCCGAGATGACGCAGGAACGCTACGCGATCGAAAGCTGGCTATTCGCGCCGTCGGCGTATCCGACCAAGGGCGGCGGCCTGGTGATCTGATCCGGCGCAAAGCTTGCGCGAGACCGCCGCGTGACACGCGAAAGCCTCACTCGAGGCAGTCTGCACCCGCGCGGCGCGCGGGAAACGCGATCGCGCGGGGCACATCGCTTGCACCGAAGACGCGCATGCGCGACTGGCGGGCGATCTTGGTCGGTGCCTTGTCGGCGGCGTGCGCAAGCTCGCGGGTCGATCTGCCGCAGGGCGAGCACGCGTTCGCGGTGGACGATCTGCCGCAGGGCGAGCACGCGTTCGCGGTGACGGCCGCGGACGTGAACGGCGACGGCAAGGCGGATCTGGTCGCCACCAGTGACCTCGGCGGCGAGCTCGGCGACGCCGTCAGCGTCTGGCTCGGGCGCGGCGACGGCAGCTTCGAGCCGGCAACGCACACTCCACTCACACTCGCTTCGCGCCCCGAGTCCGTGCTGGTGGCGGACTTCGATAGCGACGGGCGTGCCGACGCCGTGACGGCGAACACCGGCCTTTTCACGGTCGAAGCGCTGCTCGGCGACGGCAGAAGCTCGTTTCAGAGCCGCTCGGTGCGCGCTACCGGCGAGGAGCCGCAGCGGCTCGCGACCGGCGACCTCGACGGCGACGGGATGCTCGATGCGGCCGTGGCGCAACGCGACGACGGCGGCGCCTACCTGAGCCTGTTTTTCGGCCGTGGCAACGGGGAGTTCTCGGACCCGCTGTCGATCCGCGGTGAAGCGGGCACGGTCGCCTTCGGAGTCGCACTGGGTGACGTGAACGGCGATCAGCGCCTCGACGTCGTGACCGCGGGTCTCGCCGGCGGACCGCGCCTGCGCGTGCATTTGAACCAGGGCGACGGCCAGTTCCAGCCGCTCGATTTCATCGCGGGCGGAATGCGAGCGGTGAGCCTCGCGGACGTCGACGGCGACGGCCGGCTCGACATCGTCGCCGCCGAGCGCGACCTGTTGCGCGTCCTGCGCGGGCGCGGCGACGGCGGCTTCGATTCCAGCGAACAGCTGGCGGCCGGCGCCAAGGTGACGGCGCTGCTGGTCGAGGACTTCGACCGCGACGGTCAGCTCGACTTCGCCGCGGCGCGTGAAGACGACACGGTCAGTGTGTTCTTCGGCGCGGCGCGCCGGCGTCAGGACTTCGCGACGGGACTGCACCCGGTGGCGCTGACCGCGGCCGACTTCGACGGTGACGGCCGGCTCGAGCTCGTGACAGCGAACCGCGGGAGCCCCGGGTCGCTCAGCGTGCTGATGCCTTGACTACCGTGCCTTCGGCTCGAACCTTGCGAACTCTTCGGCCAAAAACGACCAGACTGCCGCGACGCGCGGCACCCCGCGCAGAGCGCGGTGGCCGACCAGCCAGGTCTCGCTGACCGGCAGCTCCTCGATCGAGCTGGCGAGCGTCTCGGCGGCGCGCACCGGCGCCAGCGCTGCAAACCGCGCATAAACCGGCGGCAGCAGCGCCGCGCCGAGCCCCGCCGCAGCCGCGCTGACCTGCGTCGAG
>Ga0111538_10001230_pt1 | contig 36130 bp, 28 predicted proteins | sample SoiMethybrSBSTD1_FD_79669 | JGI IMG/M metagenome (GOLD analysis project Ga0111538, IMG submission 79669) | Bulk soil microbial communities from a Populus tree surrounding site in Tennessee, USA - Soil MetaG P. TD hybrid SBSTD1 (version 2)... | ecosystem: Environmental > Terrestrial > Soil >...
GCGATGAACGGTCGCATTCTTCCCCTGACCGCCATTTTGATCCCGGCGTGGCTCGTATGGGCGATGGTGGGCTGGAGGAAGACGAAGGAAGTCCTTCCGGTGCTGGTGGTCAGCGGCTTATCGTTCGCCATCACTCAATTCTTTTGGAGCAACTACATCGACGGCCGTCTTGTGGATATCGTCGGCGGCGCCGTCTCGCTGATTTGCACGGCCCTCTTTATGAAAGTCTGGAAGCCGGCAAACAACTATCTTTTCGAAGAAGACGGAGGCGTGGCCTACGCGCAGACCCATCATTCGTGGGGCCGCGTCTTTTATGGTTGGCTGCCGTTTCTGATCCTCGGGGCATTTGTTCTGGTCTGGGGATGGCCATCGGTCAAAACGAAGCTGGATACGATTTCCCTCGGCGGCGTTCAGAGTCGCTACCTTATTGATGTGCCACTGCTCGACAAGGCCGTGCAACGTGTTCCTCCGATTGTTCCGGAACCGGCAGTCGAGCGCGCGCAATACAATTTCAACTGGCTCTCTGCCACCGGCTCCGGTGTCATGATCGCAGCAGCTCTTACGGCGCTCACGGCCGGACTTTCCTTCGGACAGTTCCTGAAGAGCTTTCAGAAGACCTGCAGGCGGATGGTCGTCCCGCTACTGGCAATCACGCCGATGCTCGGTCTCGCCTACACGACGCGATATTCAGGAGTCGACGCGATGCTGGGTCTGGCCTTTACCAAGGCGGGGCCCTTTCTATATCCATTCTTCGCGCCATTTCTGGGGTGGCTGGGAGTTGCCTTGACGGGAAGTGATACCTCGTCGAACGCATTGTTTGGCAGCTTGCAGAAGATTACGGCGGAACAGTTGAAGCTCGATCCGGTCCTGATTACGTCCGCGAACTCTGCGGGCGGAGTTATGGGAAAGATGGTCGACGCTCAAAGCATCGTTGTGGCTGCGACGGCGACGAATCAGGTAGGAACCGAGGGCCAGATTTTCCGATTCGTTTTCTGGCACAGCATTGCGCTGGCCACGATTACCGCAATAATCGTCATGCTTTACGCCCACGTATTTCAGCAATACGTGCCGCATAACGTAAAGTTCATCGACTTCCTGTTCTAAACCGCGGATTACACGGATGAAGACGGATTACGCGGATCCGCGTAATCCGTTTTAATCCGCGTCATCCGCGGTTTAGTTCGCGCGATAGGGAATCAACTTCACGTTCGTCGAAGCCTGGCCATTCTCCCCGATATGCACTGTGACGCCGTTGTTTTGGTAGCTCCGCATGAAATCTGGATCGGTCCACGCGCCGCTTTCGACCGATTCCCAGGCGTAGATTCGATAATCCCCGGGAACGACATTTTCAAGACGGAGTCTCCCTGACCCGTCGCTTGTACCGCTGCGATAGATGTCGTACCGCTTCTGCTGTGCGCCATCAGGAACGAGGGCAACCGTGACGGCGGAGACAGGCAACTGACGGTCATCCACAACCGTAGCCTCCAGGGTGCCGGGCGTGGTGGCCAGAACGATATCCAGCGCACCATTCGGCGCGCTATCGATCCGCAATCCCCCGTTGAGAATGTCCACACCACCAAGACGCGCGGATTTCAGGTAGTTGTTGCGCGGCAAATTGGCAACGGATAGCCGATACGTTCCCGGCGTAACACCCGTTACGGAGAACGACCCGTCAGCTTCTGGGTTTACTGCCGGAACAGCCAGCGGCGGAAGTTGGGGATCGGACACGAGTTGGATGCGGACGGCACTTAAAGCATCAGTGGCGGACTGACCTTCGCTGGAGACCCGCCCGTTAACATTGAAGCCGGTTTCCAGCAGCAACGACACTCCCTCGATATCGGCACTGACAAGGTCGACGGGAACCCGCGCTCCGAGGACTGGCGCCCCGGGAACCCTGGCGCCCCCTCGGCCGATTCCCGCATTCGCGACATTGAGGCCTGCGGCAGCGCCCAGTGGTGCAGTCATGATCATGGCGCCCGGCCCAAAACCATTCAACGACGCAATCAACTCATAACCACCGGGAGCAACATTGCGAAACTCGAACGCCCCAGTGTCCGAATTGACTGTCGCGCTACGCATACTGAAGGCGCCGCCTGCACTGTTGCGTTGAAGCAGGGAGACCTGTGCGCCCGACGCGGGACGACCGCCATTTAAAACCTGCCCCCGAATGCGAAGCGGCTTCGCCTCAGCGAGCGTCATGTTGATCCCGCCGACATTGCCGCCCGAGCGTAAGTCGACCGGTGCCGCGGCGGTCACGTCTGTCGTGCCCGGGTAGTAAACCGGTAGCGACATGTTGGCGTCATCCATGGCCGGCGGTAGCGGAGGAGGTGGGGGTGGAGCTGGGGCACCACCTGCGAATGGACCTCCGGGCCCGCCCGGTCCCGCGCCACCGGTCACCATGATTTGTGTTACGCCTCCAACGCCAAGTTGGGCGCCGAAGGCCCCGACCAGGCCCGCAGGACCGCCCCCGCCTCGGGGTGCCTGCACCATAAACGTTTCGCCCGGACCGACAGAGAGGGAGTCGGTCCCCTGGGCGCTGATGATGTATTGACCGGGTGCCATCCAGAAAAGTCGAAACTCGCCAAGATCGTTTGTGCGGATAGTCTGGGTGACGGTAAGACTGCGTCGCCCGTCCTGATATGTATAGCGAAGGGCCTGGACGTTGGCATTCCCGGCAGGTTCACCATAACGTGTCAGAATCCTCCCGGAGATCGTCCCTGTCTGCACCATCGCAACGCGTGCATCTTTGAATTGCTGCTGAGCGCTTAAAGTGATGGGTACTCCGGAACCACTCGGGCTGCGCTGACCATACTCGGAAGGCACATAGCCGTCACGCGTCACCGTGAGTCGATACTGCCCCGGCGTCAAATCTCGAAAAGCAAACTTGCCGCCATCATCCGACGTGATTGCCTGGGAATTCTGCGAACTCAAAAACCTCAGCAGAACTCGCGCTCTCGGGACTGGATCCGTGGTCCCGAATTTGACGATCAATCCTTCAATGGACCCCGTCTGTTGAGGCTGCTGTGTCTGCCGTGCCTGATGGGAACTGCTCGTCGTGGCGAGCAGGATCAACGAAAGGAATAGAATCCGACGCATCTGCTAATCTCCTGGATTGAATCATAATTCTCTGAATCGTGCCGTCCTCGGCCTTCACAACCTGAACGACTGAACGCTCGGGAAAGCTCTTAATAAAACGTTCCAGTTCTTCGGGACTGGGCCTCTCTCCAGGCCGAATCAAGCGGACACCCATCGTGCCAAAAAATCCGTGAGGACCTGCACCTGGCGGGGGCGACGGAGGAGGAGGTAGCGGCATCAAGAAATCCGCCTCTGGTTCGTACTGCATAACGGATTGCGTCACAGGAATGGTGAAGTCCTGCGGGATGGTCTCAGGAGGCGGACTCACAGAGAGACGCGGGCCCGGCACGCGGATACTGAAGAAGCGCACGTTCGGCTGCGGTGACGTAAAAATCGTGACCGGCACCGGCGGTTGATTCGTCGTCACAACCTGCGCTTCACCGGTGAAAGGAAACCACACCATCACAACCCACCCGGCAATCATCAGAACGGAGGCCGTCGATAAATAAGAGATGCACAGGCGACCCATAGACCGATCAGGGTTTGCGAGAAGCGCGCGCATTCGAGACATGAGATGCCCTTCGGTGAAAAACGGCGCCGCCGGGACAGTCCAACGTCCACCGGTGACGATGGCCATGGACAGCAGAGCCTGGACATAGGCCCTCGCCCCCGTCAGGCAAACGACTTCTGCATCCACAACCTGCTCGCGCGTCAGTTTTGCCTGGCTGAGCAGCCACCGAACCGCAGGATTGAACCAGAACAGAGCGCCCGTGACTTCTTCCAATATCGTCACAAGCCAGTCTCGTCTTCTGACGTGAACGAGTTCATGGCAGGCAATACTCCGCTGCTCCTCTTCATCAAGGGAGAGGAAAGATGATGGCAGCAGAACAACCGGGTCGATGTAGCCCAACGTCGCAGGTCCCGTCACGTCTTTGGAGACGCAGAACAACGCATCCGCTGCGGTCTGTCTTCTCGCTTCTTGAATTGAAGGCGGTACCGGAAAGATCGGAATGGCCGACCGACGGTAACGGCGTAATTGCCATAAACCCATAGCGAGCCAGCTCAGTCGGAAGACTACTCCAATCATCACCAGGCTCACGATGATCAGCGTCCACGGAATTGTGGCGGCCGGCGCCGCGGGAACCGAACTCGAAACGAGCAAAATGGGATACTGCCAGGGCTGAACGAAAGGAACGGCAAAACACACGAGCAGAATGAGGTGGTAATACGCAAGCTGCGACTTCGGATGACGTATCCGCAGCAGCATCGGCAACAGGACTCCGGCAAAAGCCAGAATGGAAACCTGAATGAACCAGGAGGCCAGATTATCGAGGGATGCGATGACGTTCATCTTCGACCTCGCTTTGTCTTCAGCAACCTGCTGATTTCATCGAGGTGCTCCTGCCGGATTTCTTTGCTCTCCGCAAGGTGTACAAGCAACGGCTGTGCCGAACCATTGAAGACCCGCTTGATGAAGTCCGTGACCATTGTGCCGACTACTTCGGACTGCGGCTCAGTGGGGTGATAAATGTATGCCCGCTCGCCTGCCTCCTTCCTTAGGCGTCCTTTTTGCTCAAGCACGCCCATCATGGTGAGCACGGTCGTGTAGGCGATCTTGCGGTGCTTCAGCAGCTCTTCGTAAACCTCGCGAACGGTCGCGGTTTCCCGCTCCCAAACAATTTTCATGATCTCGAGTTCCTGATCGGTAAGTCCGATCTTTCGTGGTTTCACGCCGGCCCTCCTGAAAAGTGACTAATAACTTAGTAGTAAGTAGGCAGCAGTGCAAGCAGAAAAATCCGGCCATGGCCGGTTGACTTGAACGTATTAATACGTTTTAATCCACTCAACGTATTTATCCGTTTTGAAAAAAATCCATGCCACGAAAACCTTCGACCACATTCACCGATCGCGAACTGGAAATCATGCGAATCGTCTGGAGCATGAACGAGGCTTCGGCGAAACAGATCCAGGAGCGGCTGCCAGGCAATCGTCATTACAACAGCGTCATGACGATCATTCGCGTCCTTGAAAGGAAGAATCATCTCACTCATCGCGAAGATGGCCGCGCGCATGTGTATCGTGCCGCCGTCGATCCGGTTCGCGCGCAGACACGCGTCTTGAAGCACCTGCTCAAGCAGGTGTTCGGCGGATCCGCAACTTCTCTTGTACTCAATCTTGTCGAAGCAGGAGATCTGACCGTGGCCGATCTCGACGCGATTCGCAGAAAGATGAAGCAATGACGAGCACCTGGCTGAAGGAAATGCTGCTGTGGAGCTGGCAGTCGTTGCTGCTGGTTGTGTTGATGCTGCTGCTCACCCGGGTGCTCCGTTCAAAGTCTGCATCGGTACGCCATGCCTTCTGGTTGCTGGGACTGCTGATGATCGCCATGCTCCCTCTCGCAAACACCGCGGTGGAGTTATTGCCCATCACGACATCGCCGGTGACAACCATTGCGCTGGCGCCCGTAACGGACCTCGCGGGGGAGACCATCCTTGCGGAATCCCAGATAGCCACGTCCTGGAGAGAAGCTGTCCCTGCAGCCCTATTTACCCTCTGGATTGCGGGTTTCGCCGTTTCCGCAGCTCGCGTCGGTATCGATTATTTTCGGCTGCGGCGAATTCGCTCACGCGGCCGCATCGTGGCCCTGGATGGATCCCTTCCCATCGTTTATTCCTCATCCGTAAACACGCCGATGCTTGCCGGCTTTTTCCGACCCGTGATCCTGTTCCCGGAGAGTCTTCACGACTGGACCACCGCCGAAGAGCAGCACGCGATCGTGGCGCATGAACGGGCGCACTTTGCGCGCGGGGACCACTGGACAAGCCTGTTGCAGGCAACGCTGGGGTCCGTGTTCTTTTTCCATCCTGCGGTTCGTTACGCGTTGAAGCAACTCGCCATGGAAAGAGAACTGGCCTGCGACGAACATGTTCTCGCTTCTGGAACCGAGCCACAGCTTTATGCCGAAGTGATTCTGAAAGTGGCGGAACGCATGATTGGTAAACAAATGGATTGCCCCGCGTTTGGCCCTTCTCAAGCAGATCTGCAAAGGAGAATAGAAATGATTCTCGAATATCGATTCTCAAAGACGTCAGGTGGATGGTACCGCACAACACTCAAAGCTGCGGTCGTTGCACTCCTTGCTGTCCTGTTGCTTCCTGAGCGGGCAGTCATCGCGCAGTTGCAGAGCCCGCAGTTCCAGGGCGCTGTTGGAATTGCGCTCGGTCCGGTTCAACCGCCCGCCAGCGAGAGTCCGAACGTTGTTATGAGGCTCCAGCAGGCGCCGGCCGCACCGACTGCGGCGCAGACATCAACAGGCAGAGTGTCGGGCACCGTTTACGATCAAACCGGCGCGGTTATTCCCGGCGTCCTGATCACTCTCGCCGGAGAACAGAAACAGCAGAGGGATACCGTCACGAATGTATCCGGCGCATTCAATTTCACCCAGATTGATCCCGGAAAATACACACTACAGTGGCATTTACCGGGGTTTCAGACGTCACGCCGTGACTTGACCATCGAAGGAAACTCCACCACCAACCTCGACGTTCTGTTACCGCTTGGAAGGATTGAAACGTCCGTGTACGTGAGTGCATCCAAACCAGTGGGGCAACCGGCCGTTCAACCGGCGACTGAAACGCGAAGGCTGCCAGTACGGGTCGGCGGAGATGTCGCTCAGGCCAACCTGATCTTCGCTCCGAAACCTATATATCCGCCGCTCGCCAGACAGAATCAGATTCAGGGCGTCGTCAAGCTTCAGGCTGTCATTGGCAAGGACGGAAGCGTGCTATCCGTCCTGCCGGATGCGGACTCCAGCGGGAGTCCGCAACTTATCAGCGCCGCTATAGATGCCGTGAAGCAGTGGCGTTATCGGCCGCAGCTGCTGAACGGCAGCCCGATAGACATCCAAACTACGATCACGGTGGAGTTCCAACTCGTCGACTAGGGATATCCGAGAACTGCTGTCCAAATTATCCTCGCACCCCTCCGGGGTGCGGACTTGGTATGGTCGCCAACCCGGGGTGGCTCGCTATCGCTCGCACACCCCGGGCTACCATCCTCGCACGCCTCCGGCGTGCAGGAGAGCCAGCCCGGAGGGCTGGCAGGAGCCCCGGGTGGAGCGCAAGCGACACCCGGGGTTGTTCGTTTCAACGCCAACCGCACCCCGGAGGGGTGCGAGGATAATTTGGACAGCAGTTCCATCCGAGCGGGTGCCTCGGGCTTTCGCCTACAGCGCCTTCACTGACTCGCCGACGATGTTTACGATGCGGTCGATCTGCTCGTCTGAAGTGACGAAGGGCGGCGCCAGCAGATAGATATCTCCGCGAATACGGCTATACAGGCCGCGCTTGCAGCACTCCTTGTGCAGGCGTTCGCCCATCTTCTTCGCCGGGTCGAAGGGTTTCTTAGTCGCCTTGTCTTCGACGAGTTCGAGACCGACAAGCATTCCCATGCCACGCACATCGCCGACGTAATTCAACGATAAGAGCTGCTTCACGCCTTCGAGCAGCTTCTTACCTTTCGACGCGGCAGCGGCCACAAGGTTCTCCTTTTCATAAGCCTCAATCGTCGCCAGTCCGACCGCGCATCCGACGGGATGAGCCGAGTACGTAAATGCGTGCATCCAGCGTTGTGCCGGCGGCGCGTCGCACAGGACCTGATAGACACGATCGGAAAGCCCGATACCACCCAGCGGGATGTAGCCTGAAGTGACGCCTTTCGCAAACGCGAGAATGTCCGGCTCGACGCCGTAGCGTTCAAGACCAAACCATCGACCGGTTCTGCCGAACCCGGTAATGATTTCGTCGGAAATAAAGAGAACATCGTACTTGTTGCAGATTTCACGGATGCGCGGGAAGTAGTCATCGGGTGGAACAATCAAGCCACCGGATCCCTGCACGGGCTCCGCAATGAACGCCGCGACAGTTTCCGACCCTTCCTGCAGGATGGCTTTCTCCAAGAGGTTCGCCGCCGCCACACCAGGACTCACAGAGGGATCATCCGAAACAAATCGGTAAGGATAGGGAGACTTGATGTGAAGGAATCCCGGAAGTTTTCCGCCAAACATGGGCCAGAAGATGGGCAGCCCTGTCGCGCTCATCGCGGCCATTGTGACGCCGTGATAGCCGAAATCGCGGCTGATGATTTTCGTCTTTTCAGGCTTTCCCTGCGTGATCCAGAAGAACCGCGCCGTCTTGAAGGCGGATTCGTTCGACTCGCCTCCGCCCGCGGTAAAAAAGAAATGGTTGATCGAGGGGTAAGCCAGTGAAGCCAGTTTCTCGGCCAGTTGGACCGCCGGTACATTGGTCGCGCCAACGTATCCGGAAACAAAAGCCAGCTGCTCCATTTGGCGGGCTCCGGCTGCGGCAAGGTCTTTACGACCGTGCCCGAGGCTGACGTTCCACAATCCGGAAAGCCCATCGAGGTACTGCTTGCCATCCGCGTTGTAGAGGATGGAGCCTTCGCCCTTCACCCACACAAAGGGATCTTTCTGGTCGGTCGGATGAAACAGGGGATGGATCAGGTGCGCGTAGTCCGCCGCCTTGATCTTCTCGATATCGATCGCACTGGTAGTCATAAGTTCTCCATTTCAAAACCGAAGAACTTACCACACTTCCGCGGCTTCAGGCTTCCTTCTGCCATCGTGCCGAAGAACAATCCAGTCTAGGAATGTGCCCCTTGAGAAACAGTCCCGAAATGTTTCACTGGTAAGACCGTACCTTCGCGGACGCGAACTATTCTGTTGCGGATCTGCATTCCTGCGAGGCAGACCAGTGCGTGAGATTCAGAAGCGCCAGGCTCGAGTTCGACATCTCCGAATGCGGGCGAATCACCTGTGCCCGAATCTCGAATCACACGAACTGAAACCAGCGGTACACCACGCGATTCAATGGATCGTCGCAGCTCAGACTCTGAGCAATTATGAGGAAGGTTACTCAAAAGCAGCATGGCCAAATCCTCCGTCATGTCGGGGTGACATTCGGACCTCTAGTCGAACAGCACCTTACAGGTTCAGTGGCTTGCCTTCGTGCTTGCCGTCTTCAGGAATTTCGTTAGTGTCGACAGAGATTCTGTCTCAGTAGACGTCGCGAAGACAAGAAATGCGTGCATGACATTTTTGTTACGCGAGCGTGAGTCCGGGGAGCTCCGTTTTGCTGATTTCGAACAGGCGGGAGTTCACGAAGATATCGAAGAAGTCACCGTCCAGCTTGCCGACTACGACCTGAGCTTTGATGATGTCGAGCGCTTCTTCGGCGGGCATGGCGGGCTTGTATGGCCGATCGCTGGCAACAAGGGCATCGTAAATATCGCAGATTGTCATCATTCGCGCCTGGGGCGGGATGAACTCTGCAGTTACGTGATTGGGATAGCCGGATCCATCCAGATTCTCGTGATGCATATAGGCAATTTCGGGAACGCGCTCCAGTCCTTTGCTCCACGGAATCATTTTTAGAATGTCGAAGGTCTTGTTCACGTGGCCTTCGATCTCAAGGCGTTCTTCCTCCGAAAGAGAACCCTGGGAGATGGAAAGTTTCTGACTCTCTTCTTCAGTTAGAGCCGTGAGGACTTCACCGGTATCAAACGGAACCCTCAGATACCGCAAGTCATGAATGAGACCATGCGTCGCACGTTTGAGGACCGAAGGCTCATTCGCTTCGATAACCTGCCGCCAGGCGTTATCGATACGCCGGATCGCCACGCTGTAATCCTTATTTTCCGTCTGCTGAAGCACAAGCAACTGTGTCCGCATCAAGCGCAGACGCAGAGCAATGACGTCGATCTCCTGAGGTAGCAGTTTTTTCTGTTTCTGAAGAATCTCCTCACGGACTCCGATCTTACCGACATCATGAAGCATCGAAGCGAATCGCAACTCCCGGAGTTGAGCCGCAGTGAAAGAGACTTCCCTCAGGGGTCCGGTTTCTGTGCGGTTAACCGCGTCAGCCAGACCCACGGTGTAGTTCGATACGCGAACACTGTGACCCGAAGTAACGGGGTCTCGAGCTTCGATTGCGGTTACGCAAGCGTTCACTATGCCTTCCATCAAGCGCTCTTGCGCTTCGAGCAAAAGGCTGTTTTCGATGGCCAGAGCGGCCTGGCCCGATATGATCGAGAACAAACGTTCGTCGCGCTCGTCGAAGTCCGGAAGAGGAGCCGTGTCTTGCGGCTGAAAGGGCTCGCCGTTCGGCAGTTTGTTGAGCAGTTGCACGACGCCGACGAGGTCGCCCCGGGGCGTGATCAGTGGCCCTGAAAACATGTTTCGCGTGTTGTATTTGAGGATTTCGCCTACCGAAGGGGAAACGTGACTTTCCTTACAAATAAGGTTCAAGAGAATCGGGCGGCGGTTCACTGCCGTCTCGCCGACCACGCTGGTGTCGTCGATCTTGAACTGGAGGCTTTTCAGGTGAGCCGGTACTCCTCGCAAATGGATGCTGCGGGTAATCATGGCTTCAAATTCCAGGACTTGTTTCCCATTCCGATCCTTGCGGACCGTATAGACCGAGCCGGCATCGCACTGAACCAGATCGAGGAACGACTCCAGCGTAGTATCCAATATTTTCTGTAAGTTACCGTCCGCTTCGATGGGCATCCGTATCTCGTTATCGGCAGATTGTGGGAAACCTTGAGGAAAAAGTCGTACTGGGCGAAATATCCGCCCCAAAGCAGGGGAATTGGCGGTTTGGCGGGTCTATTCGAACTGCTTTCGGAACTCTGCGAACTGTCTTTTAAGGTCCTCGATCTCCTTTTCCAGTCTGTCGAGGCGACTTTCCTGGCGGAGCGGTTCGGGCTCAGGTTCATTATCGGCAACGGGTGGGGCGTCACCACAAAGCAGATGGGTATACCGCACTTCCTTTTGTCCCGGCTGCCTCGCCAATCGCGCCACAAAAGGCTTATCTCCGGACATCAAGGCATCGACGGTGGTTTGAATCTGTTCGAGACTGGAGAAATCGTACAAGCTGGCGCTTCTTGAGCGAATCTCGCCGAGAGTCTGTGGTCCGCGGAGCATCAGCACGGTTAGAACCGCGATTGCCGGACGACCAAGATTCAAAGCTTCATAAACCACATGGCGAAACTTGATGACACGCGATACACCCTTGTCGACCCGATGCACGAGCCCTTTCTCTCGGAGACTATCGGCAGCATCGGCGACGGTGCCCTCATCGAGGTGTGTCACCGGGCTCCGGTTTGACGATTGATTGCATGCGGTTAGCAGAGAATTCAACGAAAGCGGATAGTAATCCGGAGTCGTAATCTCTTTTTCGATCAACGATCCCAGAACTCGAACTTCAACGTCGCTCAATATGTGGTCCACTGCGCAACTCCCGGCCGCAATTGTAAGCGCTATTCGTCAGGCGAAGACCGTTTTGCCTGCGCCGTTAGGCCCCGGAAAGCCCGGATCTTTGGAGAGATTTCGGACAGTAATTCGGGGTGTCATAGGGCGATCTTGCGAATCGGTCATCGCTATTATAGAGTGCATCCCACCCGATCTAAGGAGTAACCCATGAAGACACGTGTCCTCTTTACGTCCCTTGCTCTGCTCCTCGGGCTTACCTCGTTTGTCAGCGCACAGTTGAAAGCCGGAAGCCCCGAAGAAGCGGCATTCACGAAGATTGAGGCCGAGAAGAGCAGCGACGCCAGGTTGGCGTTATTGCTCGAGTTTGAAAAGCAATATGCCACCGTCAGTCCCCGAGTCATGGCGACCATCTACCTGATGGCGATGGACATCTATTCGGAGAAAGACAACAAGGCGAAGATCGCAGAATATGGGGACAAGGCCATTACAAAAGACCCGGAGAATGTCTCCGCTCTGCTGCGAGTCAGTCTCAACTATTCAAGGGAAAGAACGAACGTCCCCAAGGCCCTGGAATACGCGGAAAAGGCGAAAGAGGTGTTGACCAGCATGCGCAGTCAGCCGCCACCGACAGGCCAGAGTGAGGCTCAGTGGAAGCAGTGGCTGGATGCGAATGCGGCGTCCGCCCAACAGTACGCCGATTACGCACGATCCGTTGCGAGGTAGCGCTGGCTCAGCTTCGTTGCGGCATGAGCCAGCCGCAGTTTAAGCGACTACTCCTCTTCTTCCCGCAACTTCGCGAGTACAGCGAAGTCTTCCAGGGTCGTCGTATCGCCTACAGTCGCGGCGCCCGAAGCGAGATCACGCAAAAGGCGTCGCATAATTTTCCCGCTTCGTGTCTTCGGTAACGCATCCGTAAAACGAATCTCATCAGGCTTCGCAAAGCCCCCAATGGCTTTGCCAACGTGGACTTTGAGTTCATCTTTCAGCCCTGGCTGCGGAGAATGTCCGCCGGCAAGGGTGACGAACGCGACGATACCCTGCCCCTTCATGTCGTCGGGACGCCCCACAACAGCGGCCTCGGCTACCGTTTCATGGCTTACCAGCGCACTCTCGACTTCCATCGTTCCGATGCGGTGACCCGAAACATTGATGACGTCGTCAATGCGTCCCATGATCCAGAAGTAACCGTCCTCATCGCGGCGCGCGCCATCGCCAGTGAAGTAGACGCCTTCGATGTCGCTCCAGTACTGCCTCTTGAACCGTTCGGGATCCCCGTAAATCGTACGCATCATCGAAGGCCACGGACGCTTCACGACAAGGAACCCGCCTTCATTGACGCCCACAGACTTGCCAGTACGGTCGACGACATCGGCAATGATTCCGGGAAGCGGCAGCGTTGCTGAGCCTGGCTTGGTCGGCACTGCGCCGGGAACGGGCGCAATCATCATTGCGCCCGTTTCTGTTTGCCACCAGGTGTCGATGATGGGACAGCGATCTGCACCAATGTGCTTTCGGTACCAGATCCACGCCTCTGGATTGATCGGCTCTCCGACGGTCCCCAGGAGCCGCAAGCTGGACAGATCATGCTTTGCCGGCCACTCATCCCCCCACTTGATAAACGCGCGAATGGCAGTCGGAGCCGTATAGAAGATGTTGACGCTGTATTTCTGGATGATGGACCAGAAACGATCCGGAGCAGGATAGTTCGGAGCGCCTTCGTACATCAGCGATGTTGCACCGTTCAACAATGGGCCATAAACGATGTAACTGTGTCCTGTCACCCAGCCAATATCGGCCGTGCAAAAAAAGGTGTCTTCCTCCTTGAGGTCGAACACCCACTTCGCGGTGATGTAAGTGCCGACCATGTAGCCGCCGGTGGTGTGCACAACTCCCTTTGGCTTGCCGGTCGTTCCGCTGGTGTACAGCATGAAGAGCGGTTGCTCGGCATCGAGAGGCTCGGCAGGGCAAACACTCGACGCCTGGTCCATCAGTTCATGCCACCAGACATCGCGTCCGGCAATCATATTCACAGGCGTGGCGGTTCGCTGATACACGACAACCTTCTCGATCGTAGGCGCTTCCTTCAAAGCATCGTCAGCGTTCTTCTTGAGTGGGATGATTGTGCCCCGGCGATGGCCGCCATCCTGAGTGATCAAAACTCTGGATTTCGAATCATTGATTCGGTCGCGCAAGGCTTCGGCGCTGAATCCGCCAAATACGACATTGTGCGCAACGCCAATCCGCGCGCAGGCCAGAAGAGCGATCGCGAGTTCGGGAACCATGCCCATGTAAACGGTGGCTCGGTCCCCACGCTTCAAACCCAGTGACTTCAGAACATTCGCAAAGCGCGAGACTTCGCGATGGAGCATTTGATAACTCATCGCGCGAACGTCGCCGGGCTCCCCTTCCCAGAGAATGGCGACCTTGTTCTTACGTGCCGTCTTCAAGTGGCGATCCAGACAGTTGTAGGACATGTTCGTCTGGCCGCCGACGAACCACTTGGAAAACGGCAGGTCCCACTCGAGCACTTTGTCCCATTTCCGAAACCAATGAAGATCTGAGGCGATGCCCGACCAATAGCCCTCAGGATCTTCCTCGGCTTTTTTCGAAAGATCCCGGTAGGCCTCGAGACTCTGGATGTGGGCCTGACTGGAAAACTCGGCGCTGGGCTTAAAGACCCTCCGCTCTTTCAGGAGGGATTCGATGTTGCTCTTCGCATCTGCCATGGAAATCACCGCCAAAAAAGAACGGCCGCAACACGGAGTCGCGGCCGTTCAGGTTGGGATATCTCGAGACTACTTCGACTGACCGAAGTGTTCGTAGTTCATCGGAATGTAGTTCTGCCACTGTTCCGGAACATTGTCTTCCGGGAAGATCGCCGTGACAGGACATGCGGGTTCGCACGCGCCGCAGTCGATGCATTCGGCCGGATTGATGTAAAGCATTGTGGCGGCCTCAAAGTCCGGTTCATCCTTCTTGGGATGGATGCAATCCACCGGGCAAGCGTCGACACACGCCGTGTCCTTGGTGTTCACACACGGCTCACAGATGATATAGGCCATAGAGTCTCCTTGATAGAAGTAGTCCCATTGCGAAATCGAAAAGAGGATTATACATTCCGGTCCAATGAAATCAAGGCTCTGTCCAGCTTGGTCCTACTTGGCCTCCGGCGGCGACTCTCAGTGACGACCGATTTATAACGGGGAATCGGCGTGGATCTCGGCTAGCATGAACGAACCTCGAAATGGCAAAACCTGTGATGAAGCGCCCGTATGTCACCGCCGCCGTTTTGATCACGGCACTTTTTGTGGTTCCCAGCCTCGCACAGGTGGAGTCCGACTCCAGCCCGGAGTTCTATTTCACCCGCCTCGTCTATGGAAATGGTGGTGGGCCGGCGCGCACACCGGTATTCGATTTTCGTTGTGCGGATCTGGCGGCAGGTGAGGGCGGAACTCGTGCGGGTGGCGGCTGGGGAACCGATTTTCCCGCCTCGGACTGCAAATTCATGTGGGGCGTGCAGCGCTTAACCAACATCAGCGTTTATGACCGTAGCCCGCACCTGGTCACCGCTCTCGATCCCAAGCTCTTCCGCTATCCGTATCTGTACATTGTCTCCCCACACCGCATGTACCTGGTGCCCGAAGAAGCGGCAAAGTTGCGCGAGTATCTGTTGCGCGGCGGCTTTTTGCATGTGGATGACTATTGGGGACTACAGCAGCGGGCGGCGGTCGAAGAGGAGATGAATAAGATCTTTCCCGACCGCGAAATGGTTCAACTGAAACTGGACCACGAGGTCTTCCGCACGTTCTTCGACGTCGACACTGTCATGCAGATCCCAAACGTGAATAACGCCTGCAGTGGCGGTCGCACATGGGAACAGGCGAGTGAGACAGATCCGAAGATATTCGGCATTTCCGATGATGACGGACGCCTTATGGTCCTCATCACCTACAACTCCGATCTTGGAGACGCCTGGGAATGGATGGATTTGCCGTGTTACCCGGCAAAGTATTCGGGGCAGGCCTACCGGATGGGAATTAACTTCATGATCTATGCGATGTCGCACTAAAAAAAACGGGGCCAGAGTAGTCTGACCCCGTTTTTCCCATTTTTATCTTAGTCGAGCAGAAATTTCCTCGCGATTTCGACGTCGCACTTCTGATTCGAATGAGGCATGGTCGGCCTGTATTCCCACGTACCCGTAAATTCGATCGGTTTTGATATAAATACGGGATCTTCGACACTGCCGGAATAAAGCAGACTTTTGCCATCCGGACTCAGCGCGAAGCGCTCGGTAACCTTCTTCTGGGCGCTGCTGGCCAGATTAGTCGACAAGCCATTGGCATGTTCCTTGAAGTTCGTAGTTTCGACGATCAAGGTCTTTCCTTCCCAACGACCCACGGAATGCCCATGCAGCGTGGTCTGCGTGGCCGGCGGATGTTGACGACCGTCAAGATAGACAGTGCGTTCAGAATCCATCCAGTCCACATCAAGGATGACACGATCCTTTTCAACCTTGATCGTCCTGGCCACCGGATAGAACATCAGGGCCGGCTCGCCGATCGGAATGCAATCCTTCTGTGTCGTGGCCTTGGGATCGACAGGCCCCGCGCCTCTGCCCTTTTCCGTCACCGCCCATCCCCTCGCGCCACCAAGGAACCGAGTGAAGGCCGTTCGGTCTGAGAACCAGGTGCCCGCAATGGTGGTTGCAACCTGATCGGTCGGCTTGTAGACGCTGCGAGACGCAATGTTCAAGGGGTAATACGTGCCGTCGTTCTTAAGGAGGTCCTTTCCCAGCATCATCTTGGTGGGGTTGTTCCGCGAAGGATTGCCCGTAATCGTAACGACGTCGCCTACCTTGAGCGAATCTTTCGTAAAGCCCAGCGGATTCAGGACGGAAGCGGCGCCGGCCTCAACATCCATCATGGTGGTCGTTCCGTCCGGGTTCTTTACCGAGAGGGTCAAATAAACATGCGGGTTCTTGAAGTTGTAGACGCTTACGCTGCCGGTCACCTTGATTTCCTGCGTGGTGTTGAAGGCTGCCGCACTGTGATGTGCAACTGCCGGAACAACGAAAGTTGCCGACAGTGAGCAGGCAAGAGCAAGTTTGGCGATCCTATTCATAATCTCTCCTGGTCTTGTTGAGGGTATTTACGCCATGCGTTTGGCGGAATTCTCCCACAATCAATTCACAAATGCAGCTTCGTTAGTTTCGAAATTCCCAGTGACCTCGACTCAGGCGGCTGACAGGTCAACTTATTCCCTCGGCAGCATTCGCTTGAGGATCTTTCCGGTCGGGGTGCGCGGGAGATCGGGAACGACGTCGATGTGACGCGGGACCTTGTAACCCGCAAGGTTGTCCCTGCAGAAGTGACGCAGTTCCTTGTCGTCAACCGTCATGCCTTCGCGCGGGATGACAAACGCCTTTGGGACCTCTCCGCGGACTTCATCCTTCACGCCGATCACGGCGACTTCCTTCACTTTGGGATGTTGGGCAAGAACCTCTTCGATTTCCCGGGGATAGATATTCTCTCCTGCAGAAATGATGAGATCCTTTTTCCGACCCGTGATCGTGACGTAGCCGTCGGCGTCGATCTTGCCCAGGTCACCGGTATGCAGCCAGCCGTGGGTGATTGTCTTCTCGGTCTCCTGGGGCAGGTTGTAGTAACCCTGCATCACATTCGGACCGCGAACCATGATCTCTCCCACGACCTCGACGGCCACAGGATTGTTCTGATCATCCCAAATCGCAATCTCGACGCCAGGCAGGGCCGGGCCAACCGTACCCAGCTTTCGTTTGCCGGGAACGTTTAGCGAAATGACAGGCGCTGCCTCGGTCTGGCCGTAACCCTCGAAGATCGGAACACCGAACCTTTTCTCAAAAGCTTCTGCTACCGCCACCGGTAGCGGTTCACCTCCGGAAATCGGAAACCGGACCGACGAAAGCTTGAAGTCGCCCTCAGTGTGAGCCAGCACCCGGTACATCGACGGAATGGCCAGAAATACGCTGATGTCGTGCTGCTGAATCAGGCCCAGCACTTTCAGCGGATGGAACCGGTCCACGAGGACCATCTTGCAGCCGTTGAGCAGCGGCAGAAGAATCGTTCCCGTAATGGCGTAGGTATGGAAGAACGGTAGAAGGCAGAGGAAACTGTCGCGGTGGTCAAACTCTCCCGCAGCCTGGCACGCTTCGACATTCTGCGCGAGGTTCTGATGCGTCAACACAACGCCCTTGGGCTTACCCGTCGTGCCCGACGTGTATAGATAAAGAGCGGGATCGCAATATTCCGGCACTACGGGTTTGGTGACGCGTGGCGCGAACCCGGGCTCATCCGCCATCAGGATCACTCCCCGGTCTCCGAACAAGGGCTTGAGCGCGGCCACGGCCTGGCCAAAAAACTGCGACGTAACAAGCGCGGACATCCCGGAATCCTTGATGATGTATCCGAGTTCCTGTGGCGGTAACAGGTAGTTGAGAGGAACGGCAGTTTTCCCGGCTTTCCAAATTCCCAACAGGGTTGCCACGTACGACTGAGAATTCAAAAGAAGAATTCCCACGGTGTTCCCGGGGACCTTTTCCCGCAACGTTGCGGCGATGCTGTCAACTTCCGAGGCGAGCTCATCGAACGTCCATTTCTTGTCCTCTTCGATGAGCGCCGTCAGCGCGCTGTTCTTGCCGGCAGCCTTGTCAAAAACTTCGGGTAACCATGACATGGAGCGGGAGTATATCAAACGGAAGCGAAACGGTTGGTTGTCTGAATGGAGAGATACAGGACACTGCCGGGACTCCATTCCTTCGTTCAACTAAAAGGGCGGCTCTGAACCGCGACCTTGTGTTAACCTTCGCTCGCCCTGCCGGAAAAGACCGTCATAGAACGGCGTCTCCTTTCCTGGAAAAATTCGCGAAACTCGTGCGCTCGCTCCTTTTCCAGACCAGAAATTCCATCGCGAAGTCACACAAAAAAATTCAGTGAGGTGCAACGATGCTATTTCTGCGGAAACGACGTGTTTTCTGTTTCGCCATCATCCTGGTCTGGGTGCTTTCCTATCAACGGCCCATGCGGGCACAAACAGGTCCGGCCATCTGGGTAGCTCCAAGCCTGCAGAGGGTTGCAAGAACGGGCTCGCCGGGTACGACAAGTCTCGCGCAAATTCGAGCAGCGCGAGGCGAATGGGAGTCTTTCCAAATTGTGATCCAGGCGCCCCCTGGTGGTTTAACAAACGTCAGTGTGGATTTGTCAGACTTGCAGGGACCGGGCGGTCAGGTCATCCCGCAGAGTAGTTTTTCGCTCTACAGAGAACACTACGTCTTCGTCAGTTCATCGAGTCCGGATTGGAGAGGGTCGAATCGTCCACTGGGATCTGGCTGGTATCCGGACGCGCTCATCCCGTTCCGGGATCCTTCTACGGGATTGCCACCGGTGGGAGCGACGCTGAGCGCCGTTCCATTCAATCTACTGGAGGGGCAGAACCAACCGATCTGGGTGGATCTTCTTGTGCCGCGAAATGCGGAACAGGGGCAGTATTCCGGAACATATACAGTGACGTCGAACGAGGGTCGCTTTGATGGTGGGATCGCGCTGACCGTGTGGAATTTCACGATGCCCCTGAAGCCGACGTTGAAGACTAGCTTTCAGTTCTGGACGGCTGGCGATTTTTCTGGCAACAGCGAGTTGTTGCGCAATCGATTGTCGCCCACAACTACAGCCAGGCTGGACCAGCGGGCGTTGATCGATGGCTACGGCTTGAACGCAGCGAATGTGCGGTTTTGGAGTGGCGCTGATATTGGCAACTGCGCGATGTCGCCTGCGCCGACCATTGCGCAGTTCCTGGCCTCAGTTACGCTGAACCAGCCTGACCTTTACTTATACGATTATTCGGCGGATGAGATCGGCCGTTGTACAAGTCTCTACCCCACGATCAAGCAATGGGCTTCGAACATGCATCAGGCGGGACTACGAAACTTGATCACAATGGCCCCTGTTTCCGAACTGTTCGACGACGGGAGCGGCAGTGGTCGATCCGCAGTGGATATCTGGGTGATGCTGCCGGCTATGTACGACAGATCCGTCTCACTTGTGAGGCAAGCCCTGGAGAAAGGCGATGAGGCCTGGTCGTACAACACGCTCGTACAGGATTCGTATTCGCCAAAGTGGGAAATGGACTTCGATCCGATCAACTTTCGCATCCAGCCCGGCTTCATAAGCCAAAGCCTGAACATGACCGGCCTTTTGTACTGGCGTGTCGACCGATGGTCCTCCGATCCCTGGAACCAGGTCAACAACGCTGGGACGTTCAGTTCCGCGAATTTTCCCGGCGAAGGCATGCTGGTGTACCCCGGGCTGCAGGTCGGCATTCGAGGTGTGGCGCCTTCGATGCGACTGAAATGGTTGCGTGACGGTGTGGACGATTATGACTACGTGGAGATCCTGAAGCAGCTTGGTGGCGAGGAAGTTGCACTACAGCTGGCGCGCAACGTGGGATCCGACTGGATGAATTGGACTCGAGATCGGGAAGCCCTGGAATCAACGCGCCGTCAACTCGCCGAAGCCATAGAAGGCAGAATGTTGCCGGCAGCGCCTTCTGCTCCGACCAATCCGTCTCCCGCAGATGGCGCCACTGACGTGAGTCTGACCCCCACACTTTCGTGGGCGTCCAGCAGTGGGGCTGTTAACTATGATGTTTACCTCGGCACCGTCACTCCGCCTTCATTCGCCGGCACGACAACATCTACGAGTTATGTGCCGGAGAGGCCTTTGACTGCTGGCGCGACGTATTACTGGCGGGTTGTTGCGAATGGTCCGGGCGGAGGCACGTCCTCACCGGTGTGGTCTTTTGGAATTCCAGAACCGGTAAATTCTCCTCCCATTGCCATTTCGGTTTCTCCGAATGCAGGAATAGGATGGCAACAGACATTCACATTTAACTACTACGACGTGGACGGATTCTCGGACCTCAACAGCGTTGAAGTTCTCTTCAATTCCGGACCTGATTTCCCTGACGGCTGTTGGTTACGATACGACGTGAAGACCGGAATGCTGAATCTTGCAGACAACACGGCCTCTTCGTGGCTTTCACTCCCAATCGGCACCGAAGGCACGCTTCAAAATAGTCAGTGCACAGTCTATGGATTGACCGCGTCTGCTGTGGGAGTTGGAAACACACTGACTTTGTCGGTGGGGATTGACTTTAGGAGAAGGTTCTCAGGAATGAAGGCTGTATTTATGCAGGCGTCGGACCAGGCGGGCGATTCTTCGGGGTATTCGGCTCTGGGAACCTGGACGGTTTACAGAATCAGGAACTAGGAAAGCGAACGCGGTTGAACGTTGGTTGTCGAAGGTGACATTCAACGGTCAACCGCGAACGCGCCGCTCGCGATCTAGATCGCGCGAGGGGATTCGACTTGGGTGCAAAGTGCAGGGGCAGTGTTTGATTCAGCGGGCATTGGAACACCGAACAGCCCTTGTCTTTCCGCCGCAACACATTCCGGCCAGGCCTGTTCGGTCAGCGGGCGCGACCCTTCCAGGTGGAAGCGCAGCATTCCTTCGGCCTTCGCGAGTGCTGGGCTCGAGGGATAGCGTTGAAGTAACTTTTGTACCAGGGAGTGAATCCGGTGCGTCGCAAACGGTTTCACCACAGGAGAAAAATCTACGCGCTGGCGAACAGCTATCGCTTTAAGTCCCATGCGGAATTTGAATTCGTCAACATTGCTGGGCGCATCCAAAGATTGAACGGTGAAGAAAATGGCCTTCACTCCGTCCCGCCTGAGCAAGTCGGATGTCACAGAATAGAACAAGACGTTATTGGGATGGTTGGCGAGAAAGCGTGAGTGGCTCGTGGCGTACGGAACATAGAAGACATCCTCCATCCGGCAAACAATTACAGCGGCAGCGAGATCCCCGTTCGATGTGGCGGACCAGGCCTCGAATCCATTCAGCCCGATCGCCGATCGGCACAACCGTTGCCACCGTTGTTGGTTCATGCTGCGTAGACGGCCTTGCCGGGACAGGGTGTCCTCCTGCAACGCCCATCCCTCGGTCGCGAGACGCTCGAATGAAATCTGTTCAATCTTGAAATGCTTCATGCCGTTCTTCACACCATTCCGTGACTGAGACTTCAGCGAGGCGAGTTCGTAAGGCTGTCGCGCTATCACGTGGTAACTGATTCTTCCGCCGGGACTATCGAGAGGGGTTGAATATCGGAGCGCGACCATCCCATATCGAAGCATCACTTTGTTTATTTCGTTTTTGCTGGGTGCAATCAGCCGGTGGTAAGGAAATGCCTGGAACACACCTGGCCCCGCGTCGAACCAGTGACTGCTTTCCGTCTGATAGACCCTGTGTCCCTGACGACGAAGCCACTCTGTGTAGTATTCAACGTTCATATTTCCTCCCCTCTAGCCGGCGGAGATGAGCGACGCAGCCAGATTTCCCGCCAATAGTGATGAATGGCTCGAGAACACCCACCGAGAATCGTGTGCCCGTCACAAATTACATTTTCGAGAAGAACGGTATCTTTCATGACGCGCATTGCTCCTGTCTGTTCCAGAATCGCGCGCTCAATGCGGCCCCGAACCCGATATTTGCCGCCGCAGAACGGCTTCATCTGTGGTGAGAACTCCAACCCGCGATTGAACCCCGATGGGTCCAGCGTCGCGGCAATTTCATCCAGACTCTTCACTTCGACCCAATCGCCGGGCTTGAGACCAAGCGATTCACTGGGCGTTTGCCTGGCGTGCCCTACGGGCTGCACGGACTTGCGACCGAACACCTTGGTCTTGATCTTTGTGACAAGAGGCACCCAAACGTAGTGAATCGACTTGCGGAGACCGATGTTGCCCGCGAAATACTCTGCCGTACATCGTTTAAAAGTAAGAGGGCACAGGTACTGAGTGGCTTTCGCGAGTTCCGTGGACTGACAAAAGTATTTGCCTGGAGCGGTCACGGTTGGGAACGCTTTGTCGCGATCCGACAGTTTCGACGCGCTGGCCGAAACTTGCTCTTTGGTGTTCGTAATCGGTTCGAGCCAACTTTCCTTCCACAGCAAGGTGCAAGCTCTCTGGCAACCATCATGCGCGGCCCCGTCACATCGGAGGCCGTCGAGTGTCACGGTGTTGGGAAGCAGCCGCGCACCGAGACCCTCAACGCAGGTCTTTTCGAGTCGACTCGAGACGATGAAATCTTTACCGCAGAACTGGTTCATCTCGGGCATGAACGGCAAACCCTCAAGAGTGCCCTGATCATCCAGAGTGGCCATGATCTGCTCGAGTGAACGAACGCGAACCGAGTCTCCTCTGCGTAAGGAGACATGAGTCGCGCCGCGATGGACTTGCTGGACCGGCACGTACTCCTCCACTTCAAGCTGTTTAGCACTCATCACACGCCTCCTTTCTTCCAAACTTTGTTGGATGTCGTCTTATGAGAAAGCTCATGGATTTGCTGACCGAGTCTTCGCCGCGTCGCTTCGAGCGCGGCCGGTTCATGCGACCAGTTCCTCCAGTTCGGAGCGATACCTCGGGCCGCGTCGAAAGCGAGGTCTTTCTTCCCCAGTCGCTTCAGGATTTCGACATATTCGAAATCTTCGACGCCGTCTCTTAGCTGCTTAAGCCGAATGGAGGGCGCTACGCCTCGCAGGCCGATGTCCGCGCCGGGATAGACAAGCAATCCCTCTCCCGGAAAGTTCGCCGAACTGAAGTCGCCGACGTTATTAACATCGTTCCACGGGTCCTCGGACCATCGATCGATCCGCCAATACAACAGTCCTGTGAGCTGTAAACTTTGACTTAGAAACCCGGCCTGGATTCTTGGGTTGATTGGGGCATAGTTAATGAGCCACTTCGGAGAATAGGAATCCTGTGCCAGGGCGTTGTACGACCAAACCTCATCTCCCTTCTCGATGGCCTCCTTGATTTGAGGTGCCGTCACTTCAAACAATTTCGGAAGAACCACCCAAATGTCGACCGCCGAACGGCCGCTGCCCGCGCCCTCATCCAGGAGTTGAGGCACAGGCGGCATGACCACGAGACTCTTGAGGCCCGCGGCATGTAAATTCCGTGCCCACTCCTTGAGAGAGTCCTCGAGACCTTTACAGTTGATGATCTCGTCTGCCGTATAGTTGTAATGCACCAGGGCATCCGCATGCTTACTCATTGCCTCACGCACTTCTTTGACGGACGGCGGCCGTCGCATTACACAGTTCTTCTCGTCGGCGCCGCTCCAGAGTGCAGCATCCACTGAGCTAAGACCGAAGCGATCCACCCAATCCTGCTCGATCGACTGGATAGGACGCGAATCATGCGCGCGAACTGTGTCCGCGGATACTCGTAGCGGCATGAGCTTATGCCGAAGCAACTCCTCGACCGACTCCGGGGGCTGGGGCGTCCAAAAAGCAAAACTCGATTTCAACGATGGGCGTAAGGGAAGCTCGAAGTCCCAAACGGTCACGGTCATCGGTGCAGTGATCGCAGACTGGTTCGTCGTGACCTTGATCGTGCCGGCGTAGACACCGGAAGGCGCATCACGCGGCACAAAAACGTCTACCCAAATGACCTGAGGTTTCGTGCGGTCCAGGTCAACGGGCGCAGCTCGAAGAGTCGCGGTCCCCGGAGCCAAGAAAGGAATCAACGGGTCGGCATACAGGCCAGGCCCAGCAGACACATTCGATCCGTTTCCTCGTTGAAGGGGTCCTGCGACCTGAACAAAGTGCTCCCGATAAACTGCTACGTTTTCACTCGAAATGGTGGAGCCACGCCCGTCCTGCAGATCGGACGCCTCAACCTGTAAGAGTTTGAGACCATCTTCGCGAGGCAGCACCGCGATCTGAAAACTTTCATATTCACCGCGCGCCGCAAACAACTCGGCAGAGTTTTCTCCTCCCTCCGCGCCTAGCGGACGCTGAAGGCTGGAAAATACCTGCAATTCGCGTGGCGCCCGTAGGAACGGAATTGCCATCAGGCTGACACTCAGCAACGCAATCGGAAGAATGCGGTAGGCGAGCATACGGGTCTCTCCCGCTATTGTTGACGTTCTCTTTTCGCTACGGAGGTTCATTGCGGGTGCACCCGCGACAGCTGCTCGAAGCCAGTAACTTCTCGACGCCGCGAGATATTGGCAGCACGCGAAGCAGGTGATTTGTGTTCTTTCCAACGCAGGCTTGGCCGGTACTCCGGCACCAGTTTCCGTATATGTTCGATCACTTCGATTTCCCCGCCGATAGTCACCAGCTCTTTCAATGTTCCGATCCAGGTCGATACAGCTGTCATCTGCTGCTGCGGGTCCTGGAAAATCATGATCTTTGGATGGAAGGTCGGACGAAGAAGCTCTGACGGAGTGTTGATTTCCTCGTACAGCTTTTCTCCCGGCCGAGGCCCTGTGAATTGAATGGCGATGTCACTGTAGGGTTCCAATCCCGAGAGCCGAATGAGGTTGATGGCGAGATCGACAATTTTTACGGGTTCACCCATATCGAGGACGAAAATTTCGGATCCTTCACCCATCGTCGACGCCTGCAGGACCAACGCAACCGCCTCTGACGTGGTCATGAAGTAGCGTTTCATTTGCGGATGTGTGACTCGGACCGGCCCCCCTGCCGCGATCTGTGCCTGGAAAATGGGGATAACACTTCCGTTGCTGCCGAGGACATTGCCGAAGCGAACCGATACACACTTCGTACGTGACATGGTGGTTCCAGACCGCTCGGATACCATGAGCTCGCACACACGTTTTGTCACCCCCATCACGCTGCTTGGATTCACCGCCTTATCCGACGAGATCATCAGAAAATTCGGAATCTGGTGACGGCGGACAGCCGTAAGGAGATTCCACGTACCGAGAATATTGTTCTGCGCCGCTTCAACCGGTTGGTCTTCCATCATCGGAACATGTTTATAGGCAGCGGCGTGGAACACAGATTCGACATTGAAGCTCCTCAATACTCCGTCGATCCGTTCAGGATCACGAATATCTCCCACGACCGCGTGGAACCGAAGTTTGGGAAATTTCTGCCGCATTTCGTTATCGATCCTGAATAATTCACTCTCTGCCTGATCCAACATGACGACGCAGGCAGGGTCGAAACGGCCCACCTGACGACACAACTCTGAACCGATGGAGCCTCCCGCCCCGGTAACCAGGAGACACCGATTGGCAATACTTGAACGGATAGGAGATTCGTCCAATTGGACCGTCTCACGGCCCAGCAGATCGGTGAAGGCGAGATCGCGTATCTGGGCAAAGAGCACTTTGCCTTCGAGAAGTTCGTCGATGCCCGGAATTGTTCGGCAAGGGATTCGCGTCGCGCGGCAGTTGGCTACTGCCTCTTGCAGGCGCCCGCCGGAAGTCCCGGGCATCGCAATCACGATTTCGTCGATCGGAATATTCCGCTGCTTCAGGCGCGCAACGATGGCTACAGCATCACGACCGTACCCAAAGACTGGCACTCCGCCGATAATGGCGTGATGTTTATTCCGATCATCATCGAGGAAGCCGACGACTTCGTATCCCGATCGACCGACCGTGAAAATTTCTCGAACCAGCGTGACGCCCGCGGAGCCCGCGCCGTAAATCAGAATCCGTTTGCGACGCTGCGCACGTTGCTTTCGAACGATGGCTTCCCTGTAAAGACGTACGGAGAAGTGCGCCAGGCTGGTCAAACAACAACACAGCACAGCATCCAGTAGGTAGACGGACCTCGGAAACGTTCGTCCAACGTCGATGAAGATGATCAAGGCGAACAGGATGGAAGCAGCGAAGTTCACCGACACCAGCCGTACGAGATCGGCGAGGCCGGCGTAACGGCGGGGTCTTCGATGCAATCCGGCAAGGTGGAATATCGGCAACTTCACCAGAAGCGCTACAACGAGAGCCTGTTTCAGAAGGGGCGTGACTATTGGCGGAATCGAAAAGTCAAAACGCAACAGGAACGCGCCGCTCAAGGAGCCGATGACGACTGCACTGTCGCAGACAATATCTGCAGGCTTTGGCAGACGAAAATACCTTTTCATGACTTTCACTCCTTGAGACTATGCGGGGCGATAGGCGGGACGAGTCGTCGCTGTGCCCACGACCCTGTCATAAACAGCCAGGTTTTGTTGCACCATGCGTTCCTCAGAGAATTGAGCGGCAGCGGCAAGGCCGGCATTTTCCGCCAGTCGAGCTGAAAGGTTCTCATTCATCAAAACGCGACAGATCGCATCCGCGAGACTCTCGATATTTGCGGGGGGAACGAGCAAACCAGTCACCTCATGACTGAGCGCCTCACGATTGCCATCGATATCGGTCGCCACAATCGGCCGGCCGGCAGCAAGTGCTTCGATGAGAGAAATCGAGAGGCCTTCCCAGAGTGATGGTTGTACGAAACAATCGAATGCGCTGAGGAGCGCCGGAATGTCCCTGCGAAACTCGAGGAACTGTACTTGTCCGGACATTCCAGAGCGTTCGGCTTCGTCTTGCAGTTCTTTCCGAAGCGGTCCGTCTCCGACGAGAATCAAACGCGCCTCTGGCACCTGCTTGAGTACGGCAGGCAATGCTCGGATCAGGTAAGTGAAACCCTTCTGGGGCGCCATTCGTCCGACAGCGCCAATTAGCGGCGTGTTCTTGCCTACACCCAGTTGTTCGCGAGTGGCAGTTCGGTTAGCAGAAGCGAAAGGCGCTAAATCGATACCGTTGAGGACTGTGCATATACGATCGGGACCAGTGACATTGAGATCGATCGCCATACGTCTGTGCTGGTCGTTGACCGAAATCGTGTAATCACCAAAGCGGGCCGCAAACTTTTCCAGCGCGACGTAAAAGCGAAGAGCTGGAGGCTTGAGTACGCGGTTGAAGGAGAAGCCATGAGCGTGATGAACGATATGAGGCACGCCAGCAAGACGAGCGGCAATTCGTCCGATAAAGCCGCCTTTTGAAGTATGCGTCGCAACGAGGTCAAATCTCTCTCTGCGACATACGTTCCAAAGGTGCAAGGTCACAAGAGCGTCGAGCGGCGTAATGGAGTCGAACCAGAAGGGAGTACGCACCAGGCGTGCGCCGATTTCGCGAAAGCGGCGGTCACTCTCGGCCTCGAAGCTGAACACCCATACCTGGTCGCCGCGCTCGATAAGCGCTTTCGTAATCGCTCGTACGACCACGGACCCTCCGCCCCACGTTTTGCCGCATAGAACTTGTAAGATTTTCATGTCACCTTGCTCCCATTCCTGTCTTTTGCGTCGCGACACCTGAGACCCAGCCGTGCGATCCCCGCCGCGCTCGATGGGCATTCAGCGAATCGACAAATGTTTCGGCGATGTAGTCGATTTCACGGTCGGAAAGCCCCGCGTAGTTCGGCAGGGTCAACATTCGTCGGGGAGCGGATTCGGCCATGGGACATCCGCCGATGTAACCGAGTTCTCGCGCATAGTCGACGACGTTGTAATAGACCCGGGAAGTGTCCACGGCTTTTGCCAACATCTTTTGGGTAACGTCGTCCCTCTCTTCGGCGCCGGTGAGAAGAACTGGAAAGAAGTGGTAGTTGTATCGGGTGCCGGCTCTCTCTCGGGGAAGCACGATGTCCGGTACGTCGCACAGTGCGGTGAGCAATCGATGGCTGTTCCTTCTCTGAAGATCCACACGAGCCGGAAACGACGCCATTTGGCGGAGCGCCACGGCCGCCTGCCCAGGCTGAATCGCCCTGTGATCCAACATCGGCTCCAGCATCCCGCGGCGCTCCATCGATGCGCGAAGCGGTCGTGCGATCGCACCGTACAAGGGCCTGCGAAAGACGGCCGACTTCGCGGTCTGACAGACAAGGTTCCAACTCCGATCCTTGAGCGATTGTGCTTCGAGGTTTGTAGCAGCCTCTGCAACTCCGGGAAACAGTCGCTGATCGTTTAAAACCGCGATCCCACCACCGCCTGCAGGCCAACACTTCGAGGACCCGAAGCTGAAGAAGCATCCGATCCCCATCGTTCCCGCGAGCTTGCCCTCAAGCAAACTGAATGGCGCGTGGACGGTGTCTTCGATCAGCGGCAGGTTGGGCGCAGCGGACTGTAACTCCGCAAGGGGAGCGACGTGACCAAAGAGATGGACGGCGACCACAGCAGAAATACGGTCGCGAACTTCTCCCAGCGATGCGGGGCTCATTGTCAGAGTGTTTTCGTCAATATCGACGAACACGGGAGTCAGGTTGCACGCCGCCACGGTTTGGAACACGGACGCATCCGTATATAACGGCACCGCAACTCCAGCACCCGCCGGAAGGTCTAGCGCGTTCAGCATCAGCCCCAGCGCCTGGCGTCCACTGCCGGTCCAAAACTTCGACGCCGTCGGGAACATTTCATCGACCGGCAGCGGCAAGGGCGGGTTTCGCCGGAACAAGCTACCAACTCCGACACAAAAGTCGCGGAAGCCGTACGTCACCGTAAAACGTGGAATGGTTTGAAGTCGATTCATCTACCTGGCCTTTGAATTGAATGCCGTGAAGGTATCGAGGGATGCTAGGTTCGAGGAACCTCCCAGGTGCCTATCTCCTGGAAACCGGTGTCAAAACCGGCGATGTTCATGGATCGCATGTAGATTTTCTTGGGCCCGGCGAAGCTCGGCGTAAAGAGGATGGGTACTTTTAATATCAGGTTGTTGCCGGAGACCGTGGCCTGAAATTCCGAGCCGAGTCCGCCTACGGTGCATTGGTGATTTCGTAATGTCTCTTTTGAGCCAACCATAATTTGGCTCCAACTGGCACCATCGTCGCTCGCCAACCAAAGGAAACCGGTGTCACGCTCGAAATGCATTCTGCAGGCGGTCTTTCCGTCCATGGCGGAGGTGATAAGGAACGACACACCGGTTACACCATCTGCCGTGCTCAAATCCGTTGCCGTGAAAGTAAAGGTCCGCCGGGAATCGCTGCCCTGACTCGGTGTAACGGAAAGTTCCGGAGGGCCGCTGGAAACGCCGATATGGGCGACGTCCTCATGATGAATTCCACTTGAGCTTACAAATGCCGTGACATTGAATGCATATAAGCCCGGAGGGGCCGAATTGCCGGTAGCGATCGTCATGATGGTGGACCCGGATCCTGTTACTGAAGGCGGATCGAAAACGGGAGAAGCGATTTCCGCCGGCGTAGAAACACGAGTTGCGGTGAACAGAACAGTATCGGTAAAGCCGTTGAGTGCATTGACCGTTATTTTGAATCTCGCTTTGTTACCCGGGGATACAAACTGCTTGGGAGATTTGCCCTGCTGGGCTCCAGTAATCGACAAGGCGAAGTTCGGACTGTTATTGACGCCTGGATTGACCGTCCAGGTGCCCTTAGCCTCATATCCCGAATCCACGCCGTCCTCGATCGTCCCACGCATGTAGACGGGCATTGTCACGGGAGTCTTATCCGCCCATCCGCCGAGATTGATGGTGAATGTGACAGACATCGTCAGCGTCAGAGCTTGTTTCGTGTTTGTGGCAGTCACCGTTCTGACATCAACCAGGCACTCGTTGCCTTCCAGTAGCGGCCCTGACGACCCTCCGCGGCCGATAGGTGCACTGATCCAGCCTTTACGTCCGCTAACCCAGATGGTGTTTTCGGCGGGTTTGTAAGACATCCAACAAGCGTGTTGCTCGTCGCTTGTCGTAGGAGCTACGGGATTAAAGAAAAGAACATTGAACTCTTTAACCTTGCCCGAACCGCCAGTATCCCCAACGCTAAACACAAAAGTATGATTGATCCCTCCGGCTGACGCGCCAGAGGACGGTGTCACAGTCGACAAAATCTTGTTGTTGTTTCGAACTGCCGTGGAGCCGAGAACGACTAAAGTCAGTGCTGCAAATCCAGCCAGGAGCAATCTCAAATACCATTTGCGCATTGCCCTAACTCCTTCCTTGAATGTGTCGAGTGTTAAGGAGTGGCAAGCACTCCCGGACACGAGAGTCTTGCGCCTTCCAGAACCGATTCCATCCGCTCCAGCCTTTGATCGGCGGGCCTGAGCATGCGAACGCGGTGTAAGAGTGTGCGCACGCGGGAACTCGCTAAAGTGCGCTGAAGCAGCGGATGAAGCAGAAATGCCGAATAAAAAGGATCAACCTCATACCCAAAACGAAGTTTGTATTCGTGAAGACCTGCGATGTTGATCAAAGAAGTGAACCCATAGCAGACGGATTCAATCCGCAGCTCGTTGAGAAATTCGCTCGTGACCCAGAACGTCAGCGCGTGATTTGGAAAGTCCGGCAAGTCGCTCTGGCGTGACATCTGATGCAGGATATGGACGTTTCGATCCTCGCGTGAAGTGATCATATATGCCGCGAGACGACCGTCTCTGAAAGCTCCAAAAGGAACTATCGATGGAGAGTGGCGCAACGCCTCGACGAACCTTCGCCACTTCTTTGGATCACCAAATTCGGGCTCGAACCGTTGTTGCCGCCGCATCGTATCCAGGTTCAGGTCGAGACCTTGTGCGAGCAGTTCGTCGGGCTCCACCCGACGCATCTGAAATCTCTGTAGACCACGTGATACGCGGGGACGATGTTTCGCATGAACGGAATGAATGCCGTAGTTCTTCAGACGGCAAAAGTAGGCTCCCGCGGCCAGGCCTGGCCAGGCCAACGATGGGAATCGGGCACCGAGCCCGCGCGCTCGGATCATCCGGCCAAGTTCTTCAGGATCCGGATCCAGCATTTTTTCGTAGGGAATGCTCATGTAAAAGCGGCAACTCACGCTATGCCAAAGCACGCCGTCAGACTCCACAACGTTTCTCCCGCGCCGTGCCATGAACTCCGCAAGCGAGCTTCCAGGTAGGGTGTCGCTCATCTATGCCACCAGACGCGAAATCGTGGAGAGCTCAACCAGGTCACGAACGGAGCTGGCAACGTATTGAACCTGGTCCTCGGTCATTGCCGGATAGAGAGGAAGCGAAACCGTTCTGGGATACAACTCCAACGCGCGTCTGCAGTTTTCGTTGGAGAGGGGCAGCCTTGAAAAGAAGGGGTGGAGCGGTATCGGGATAAAGTGAACACTGGTTCCGATACCCCGCTCGCGCAGCTTTTCAATGAATTCGTTTCGATCGAGATTCAATTTGTCGAGATTCAATCGCAGGATGTAGAGGTGCCATGCATGTCGCGATCGTGAATCGTCCGGTGGAGTCTCCAATCCTTCGAGTCCGGCAAACGCCTTGTTATAGATATCAGCGTAGCGTGTTCGGGTCTCGATGAATTGTTCAAGCTTGCGAAGTTGAGGGATACCGATGGCAGATTGAATGTCGCTCAGATTGTATTTGAAGCCACAATCAACGACTTCGTAATACCAGCTTCCTGTCCTCGCATACCGAGACCACGCATCACGATTCGTTCCATGCAGACAAAGACAACGCATCTTGTCCGCCAGATCCTTGTTGGCGGTCGTGATCATGCCGCCTTCGGCCGTTGTGAGGTTCTTTGTCGCATAGAAACTGAACACGACAGCGTCGCTTTGCGGCTGATCCTCCTGACGACTCGATCCAATAAGGTGTCCCTCGTAACGGGCGCCTATCGCATGCGCGGCGTCTTCGATCACACGCAATCGGTGTTGACGCGCGATGGCCCAAATCTGATTCATATTGCAGGGCAGCCCCGCGAGGTGGACTGGAACTATCGCGCGAGTACGATCCGTAATACGTTCGCGGATGGAGTCAGGATCGATATTTCCATCTGAACCAATGTCGGCCATGACCGGTCGTGCGCCAACATGAAGAATGGTATGTACCGTGGAACAAAACGTAATTGGCGTCGTGATGACCTCATCTCCGGGGCCAATCCCAAGAGCCACCAAAGCGAGGTGAAGGCCGGCGGTTGCGGAGTTCACCGCCAGGGCGTGCGGGGCGCCTACATACTGCTCGAACTCGCGTTCGAACTGCGCGGTCCGAGGCCCGGTAGTCAGCCAGCCCGACTTCAGGGTCTCCTCTACCTCGCGGATTTCTTCTTCGCCGATAGAAGGCTTGTGAAAGGGAATGAATTCCGTGGCCATATACCTTACCCGTGAAAGACTTTTTGCACGTGTTCCGTTGTGAATCGTCCGGGCATCAAGCTGTACCAAACCGTCAGGAAAAGCAGTTTGAGATCCTGCCAGGGCGACCTGGACTGCATGTACTTCACATTCAACGCAAGCTTGGCCGGCAATAAGATTCGCCGATAGTAGTCTTCAGGGTTCGATGCCGATCCGAGAACGTCTTCTTCGTTCCTGAAGACCAAGCTGGCGAGATCGGTGATGCCTGGCCGAACAGACAGCACTTGTTCCCAGAGTTCGTCCGCCTTGTCGACAAATGTCGGAACCTCCGGTCTCGGTCCCACCAAACTCATGTCACCTTTCAGAACGTTGAAGAGTTGCGGCAGTTCGTCGACTTTGAACCGCCTGAGAACCCGCCCGACACGAGTGACGCGACGGTCGCCTGCAGCCGTGATGGCCGGGCCTGCCCCGGTGTGACGCATGGTCCTGAATTTCCAGATCGAGAACGGTTTCGCATTCTTCCCAATTCTCCGCTGGAAATAGAGGCACGGGCGTCCATCCTCGATCCAAATGCACAAAGCAACGAGAATGAAAAACGGTGATAGCGCAATGAGGCCGGCGGCTGCGGAGACAATGTCGAAGAACCGAAATGAAAATGACACGTGGTTCTCCGATGTCTTGTCAGCAAACTTCCGCGACCGCCGGATCTGAAGTCTCATAAGAGATTTCACCTGCCGGCTCTCGACGCACAATGGCGTGCGCTGAACCGATGAGAGACATGACCAGCCACCAATGACGTTGGTAAAACCCTTCAATACCCATCGACAGGCAGAACATCGCGACGTGACCCAGACAAAGGGCCGTCACGATGCGCTTCTCCTCAGGGGGAGCCCAACGCAGCGCTCTTGCGCCGGCGGCAAGAAACCATCCAAGCAAACCGCATAGCACGATCAGTCCGATGAGGCCCATGTCGGCAAGGATCCAGAGGACCGTGTTATGGACCATCGCCCCTTCCGACTCCAGGAAGCTAGCCAGGCCACCGCCGAAAATGGGATTGGCGGCAAAGTGTTGTATGGCATGGTCAGCAAGTTCAAAACGTCCTCGAACATGCTCACCCCGTCTCGCCATCGTATCTACCAGGTTGAGGAGGCGGTCACCCATAAACGTTGCGATCAGGACCAGTCCCACGACACCGGAAAACGCGAGCTGGGCAAGGGCCCGACCTCTTCGAACCAGGAGAAAGGCAAACAGCGGCAGCAAACTCACCCACGCGGTTCGCGAGAACGTGAACAAGATTCCTAAACTGAGGCTGATCCGACAAAACAACAGAGACTTGCTGGTAAGGAGAGGATTCCGTGAGGAGGATCCGACCTCCGCAAGCGTCAGCGTCAGCACGAGGAGTCCGCCATAAGCGTTGGCATCCACCAGCAGGCCGGAAAGGCGCTGCCCTCCGTAGCTGGTCCACGGTAAGTCGGTACCTGTGGATGCGGCTATGACGAAGGCCCCAATACCAATAATGTTCTGAAGCGTGACGCTCCAGATGAACACACGCATCACTTTGCGGATATCGTTCCAGCCGTCGGCCAGAGTCGTGACCATGGCATACCCGACGAAGAGCACCAGCAAACCCAGATCTTTGTTGAGATAGATGTATCGGCTGAGACTCCCCGTTTGAAGCGAAGCGATGAGAGTCGCAACCGCAAAGAGGGCGCAAAGGACGGGATGCCAAAAACTCCAGGCGCGCACACGAACACGAAACCGCGTAGCCATCCCTACAGCCGCGAGCATAAGAATTCCGTCCGAAGGAGCTATTCGTAACGACGAAGTCACATCCTCCTCGTCCGCCGACCGAAGAACCTGGATCTGGACTGGAAGAAGCGCGATGTACGCGTACAGCAGTAGCCAGAACAGCTTGGATTTTCGAGAACGAATTGACGTGTCCATTGTTAGAGGCTGGCTTCCCAGCGATTCAGACCGGAGTTCCCCATGTGGGCATAACCGCTACTTCGCGCTTGCCTTGAAGAGACATGAAAGATCAGGACTCCAGCGATAAGGACGTGAATGAGTCCCGACATCACAGGAGCCAATGCTGCGCCCAACACGCCCAGTCGAGGAACGAGCAAGGCGCATGCAGCAATGTTGGTTCCCACGACTACGGAGAACATGGCGACCTGTGCACGAAAGACTCTCGCGGCAGTCATTCCGACCGTCAGGACAGTGGCGATACTGGTTAGAAGGCCCGCCGTCATCAACCAGGTGAGCAATCCGCTGTAGTCGGCATACTCCTGACCGAATACAGCGGCCAGCGAGTATCGGCCGATCACGGCCGCCATCACGACCCCTCCTGCTCCGGCGACCAACATGAACATCACCAGCTTCACGATCAACGAGCGAAACTTCGCCATCTCGCCGGCGATATAGAACCTCGCCAGTCTGGGAATTGCCGTATGACCCAGTGCGTCTGCGACCAGCATGACGATGACTGTGGTGTAGGCGATTGCGGAGAACACGCCCTGATAGTGCTCTCCCCAGTGTGCCTGGATAAAGTAACGAGGAACGTGAAGGTTCAACGCCACCAGGCTCGTGACGAAGCCGAGAGGAATTGTTGCCCTGATAAGCGTCCTCGCACGAGCGCGCCCGTCTTGAGAAGTCAGCCTCGATTGCCAGGTTGAACGGGGAAACAGCTGAAGGCCTCGACGAATGTCGAACAACACCAACAATGCTGTCCAGCTGGCGACAAGGCCTGCGATGGCCCAGAGAATGTGACCGCCCCAAAAGAGTCCGCTCGAAAAACCCAGGATAGAGAGGCCTCCCTTGAGGATCATGGATTTCCCGATCAGATCCAGGCGATCGTGGAGTTGGAACAATCCGTAAAACAGGTCGCTGAAAGTCTCTATGGACTTCGCAACCGCGACGGCAACGATTACCACCATCGAGTCTCGATCGGAAGTGAGCACAAAGCCCAGGATCGCGATGATTATTAGAGCTGCTGAAGTTGTCATCGTGCGTACACCGAAATATTCGCGGAAACTAAATGCCTGCCGTACATCGCTCGCGAGAATCGATCGTAGCTGGAGATTCGCAAACAGGAGAACCGGTGTAGAGATGGCTATACCGAGCATGAATCTTCCGACGACGGACGGTGTGCTGAGTCTGGCGAGGGCAACAACCATGCCCCACTGTGAGAACGCATAGAGCACATTGCCGGCCAGAACCCACGAAAAACTGAAATGCAGCGAGCGAGAAATGCCTTGCGATTTCCGCGGCGTTTCCTGATTCAGCAGCGCGGAATCGATCATGCGACGCTCGAGCGCGTTACTGTTCCGTAGATGATGCGTCGTTGTGTAGGACCGTACCGGGGATCCCACGCGTTGAGCACAGTTCCAAAGACCGGAATTTCATCCATAACGAACTGTTGCAGAGCCTGCACAGCGGCTTTCCTGTCTGTTTGATCCGCACGAATGACAAGCAATGCGCCGTCTGCGCTTTGACCAAGGATTCTCGCATCGGCAAACTGCAACGTCGGGGGAGAGTCCACAAGCACGTAATCGAACTCCTTTGAGAATCTGGCCAACAGCTGCTGCAATCGACGGGAATACAACAATCTTGCAATGTTTTCGGCCGGCGGTCCGCTCGGCAACAGTGAGAGGTTATCGACATCCGTGTTCTTGACCAACACCTCCAGGGGGAGTTGTAGAACATCATTTCGTTCACTCAGAACATCACTCAGTCCCCAGCTGTTGACTACCCCAAAGGTCTGATGCAAGCGGGGCCGTCGCATATCGGCATCGATGAGGAGAACGCTGCAGCCCATTTCGGCCA
>Ga0111538_10001231_pt1 | contig 36098 bp, 25 predicted proteins | sample SoiMethybrSBSTD1_FD_79669 | JGI IMG/M metagenome (GOLD analysis project Ga0111538, IMG submission 79669) | Bulk soil microbial communities from a Populus tree surrounding site in Tennessee, USA - Soil MetaG P. TD hybrid SBSTD1 (version 2)... | ecosystem: Environmental > Terrestrial > Soil >...
ATCAGCCCTGACAACTCCACCGGCAGAATCCGATCACACTCGGGGCAGACCGCGATCCGTCCCTTGCGCGGCAGCGTCGAGGTGAACGCGACCTGCGATCGGCTCATGCCGACGATGCGGATGGTGCGGATGGCGTCGTCGCAGTGGGGGCAGCGCACCGCCATCTCCAGGTTGTAAGTGGCCGTGGTCTGCCACTCGTCGGGGATCTCGCCGCCGGCGTCCACCGGCGGGAGCTCGTATACGTCGTCCAGGTCGATTGCGATTGCTCCTTTTGCCACAGTGCGCCTCCTGTTCTATTGCTGATACGTGACGTGTTGTCGTGCTCTACCGCAACACCGGTGCCACGAGAAAACGCGCTTTCGGCCGTATTTACGCTGGTATTGCTTGACGCTCGAACGTCCACAGTGGACAGCGTCGCCATGAAGGCGCAGGCACGCTCGCGCGGCGCCGTGCAGCGGCGTGCACGCTGTTCTCAAACGGCGCACGCGATCACGGATTGCCACCGCGCGCGGCGATGAGAGGTACTATCCCGCACACGGTGGCGGCGCGGAGCCTTCAGCAGGACCTCGAACAGCAAATCGACGGCGAAGTCCGGTTCGATCCGGTGTCGCGGGCGCTGTACGCGACCGACGCGAGCGTCTATCAGATCGAGCCGCTCGGCGTCGTCATCCCGAAAACCAAGGAAGACGTCGTGCGGGCGGTGGAGATCGCCCGCCAGCACCGTGTGCCGATCACCGCGCGCGGCGGCGGCACCTCGCAGGCCGGGCAGGCGATCGGCGCCGGCCTTCAGCTCGACACCTCGAAGTATCTGAACCGCGTCCTCGAGGTGAATGTCGAGGAGCGCTGGGCCTGGATCGAGCCGGGCGTCGTGCTCGACGAGTTGAACGCGCAGCTGCGGCCGCACGGGCTGCGCTTCGCGCCCGATATCTCGACGGCCAGCCGCGCCACGGTCGGCGGCATGATCGCCAACAATTCGAGCGGCGCGCGGTCGGTCATCTACGGCAAGACGATCGACCACGTGATCGAGCTGCGCGTGGTGCTGGCGGATGGATCGCTGGCGCACTTCCGGCCGCTGGACGCGGCGGCGCTGGAGCGGGCGTGCGCGGGCGACACGCGTGAAGCGGAGTGCTACCGCACGATCCGCCGGCTGGCGGCGTCGTGCCGCGAGGAGATCGATCGCCGCTTCCCGAAGGTGCTGCGGCGGGTGGGCGGCTACAACCTCGACGAGTTCGTCGATCCGGCGAAGCCGTTCAACCTCGCGAAGATCGTCGTCGGCAGCGAAGGGACGCTGGCGCTGGTCACCGCAGCGCGCGTCGGCCTGGTGCCGCTGCCGGCGGCGAAAGCGGTGTTGACGATCGAGTTTCCCGAACTGCTCGACGCGCTGGGCGCGACGCCGCTCATCCTCCGCCACCGGCCGTCGGCGGTGGAGGTGATGGACAAGTTCATCCTCGACCACGCGAAAGAAAGCCCGGCGCTCGACGCGCTGCGGCGCAGCATCCTGGACACCGATCCGGGCGGGCTGCTCTGCGTCGAGATGTACGACGACCGCGCGGACCTGCTGCCGCAGCGGCTCGAGGCGCTGGAACGCGACCTGGCGGCTTCGGGCGTCGCGTGTCACTGCCGCCGCTTCACGCAGGCGGACCAGGCGCGCATCTGGAGCCTGCGCGAAGCCGCGCTCGGGCTGTCGATGGCGATGAAGGGCGATGCCAAGTCGCTCTCGTTCGTCGAGGACACGGCGGTCGCGCCCGAGAAGCTGCGCGATTACATCGCGCGCTTTCTCACGATCATCCGCGGCCACGGCACCTCGGCCGGCGTCTACGCGCACGCCTCGGTCGGCTGCCTGCACGTCCGGCCGGTCGTCAACATGAAGACGGCGGAGGGGGTGCGGAAGTTCGAGGCGATCGCCAACGACGTCGCTGATCTGGTGCTGCAGTTCGGCGGCGCGCTGTCGGGCGAGCACGGCGACGGCATGGTGCGCGGCCCGTTCACCGAGAAGATGTTCGGCCCGGCGCTCTACGAGGCGTTCCGCACGGTCAAGCGCGCCTTCGATCCGGACGGGCTGCTCAACCCGGGCAAGATCGTCGACACGCCGCCGCTGACCGCGAACCTGCGCTACGGCGCCGGCTACCAGACGGCGGAACCGCCGGCGCAGTTCGATTACGCCGAGTTCGGCGGCTTCGGGCGCGCGGTCGAGATGTGCAGCGGCCTCGGCGTCTGCCGCAAGACGCTCGAGGGCACGATGTGCCCGTCGTACATGGCGACGCGCGAGGAAAAGCACTCGACGCGCGGCCGCGCCAACACGCTGCGCCTGGCGATGGCGGGCAAGCTCGCCGGCGCCGGGCTCGACGATCGCGGCGTCCTCGATGTGCTCGACCTCTGCCTCGAGTGCCGCGCCTGCAAGGCGGAGTGCCCGGTGGGCGTCGACGTCGCGCGCTTCAAGAGCGAGTTCCTGGCCGGCTACTGGCGCCGGCACGGGCTGCCAATGAGGGTGCGGACGATCGGCCGCGCGCGCCGGCTGACGGAAACCGGCAGCCGCTTCGCGCCGCTGTCGAACATCGTCGCGCGAAGCGCCGCCGGCCGCTGGCTCAACGAGCAACTGCTCGGCATCGATCGACGACGCATGCCGCCGACCTTCGCCCGGGAAACCTTTGCGCACCGTTTTCAGCGCCTTGCGACAGCCCAGCCAGCCTCCAGCTCCCAGCCCCCGGCCCCGGTTCTCTTCAACGACACCTTCACGAACTACAACCATCCTGAAATCGGCATCGCCGCCGCGCGGTTCCTCTCCGCCGCCGGCAGGGCGCCGCGGCTCGTGCCGCACGGCTGCTGCGGCCGGCCGTTGATTTCACAAGGGATGCTCGACGAAGCGCGCGCGTCGGCGCAGGCGGTGACCAGCGCGTTATACGACGCCGCCGCGCGCGGCGACCGCATCGTGTTCCTCGAGCCCAGCTGTCTGTCCGCCGTGCGAGAGGACGTCCCCTCGCTCCTGCGCGGCCGCGAGCAGGAACGGGCGCACGCGGTCGCCAGGGCGTGCGTCCTGTTCGAGGACTACGTCGAGGAGGAGTGGAAGGCGGGGCGGATCACGGTGTCGCTGCGCCCCGGCCCGGCGACCGTGCTGCTCCACGGGCATTGCCACCAGAAGGCGATGGGCCTAATGCCGGCCGCGCGTGCTCTCGTTGCGCGCATCCCGTCGTGCACGGTCGTCGACCTGGACGCGGGCTGTTGCGGGATGGCGGGGTCGTTCGGCTACAAGAAGGAGCACTACGAGGTCTCGCGCGCGATCGGCGAGCGGAAGCTGCTGCCGGCGGCGCGGGCGATGAAAGGCGATCAGGTGCTCGTCGCGGCTGGCACGTCGTGCCGCGAACAGGTGAGGCACTTCGCTGGAATCAGTGCTGTCCACCCGGCTCAACTCTTAGCGTCGCTCGTCGCTGCGTCGGAGCGGGCCGGCGATTAAAGGAACCACGGGCGAGCTCCGTGGTTCATATTAAGGATCGGTGCGTCCCCGCTGCGGCGCCGGCAATGCCTTGCGGGGCAATTTCTCATCGCGCATCGCCGCGTCGTAGGCGAACGCGGCGATGACCGTCGCCTGTTGCACCATGTCCTCGCGCTGGACCCGGTCGAAGGTGTCCATGTTCGAGTGATGGGTGCGGGCGTTGTACTCGAGCCGGTCGACCATGAACTGGAATGCCGGCAGGCCGACCTCGTCGAACGCCACGTGGTCGGTCGAGACCACCGATCGCGGCCCGACGGTCGAGACGCCGAGGTCGCGCAGCGGGGCGATCCACTGCTCGAAGATCGGGCGCACGGCCATGTTGCTCTGCAGCCAGATGCCGCGCACCTTGCCGGTGCCGTTGTCGGAGTTGAAGTAGGCCGAGAGCCGCGCGTGATCCGGTTTCACCGCCATCGTGGCCGCGTCAGCCAGGTGCTCGCGCACGTAGGCCCGCGCGCCTAGCAGCCCCTGTTCCTCGCCGCCCCACAGCGCGACGCGAATCGTCCGCCGCGGCCTGGCGCCGACCGCTTTGAGGATTCGCACTGCCTCCATCATCGCCGCGCTGCCGGTCGCGTTGTCGGTCGCGCCGGTGGCAAAGGGATGCGAATCGAGGTGCGCGCCGATCAGCACGACTTCCGGCGCAAGGTCGGCGCCGGGGATCTCGGCGACGGTGTTGATGCCGTTCGGCGTCTGCTCGTCGTAGAACCTGGTCTCGACGTTCAGCTCGACCTTCACCGGCACCCCTTTGTCGAGCACGCGCAGCATCCGGTTGTAGTGCTCGACAGCCAGCGTCACCTCGGGCACGCCCTTGCCGGCATTGCCGTCGCGCGGGCTCGCCCCGGCGGGAAAAATGGTGCCGCCGTCGGGATGCTGCTGCTGCCACGAGAGGTCGCTGCCGCCGGCCGCCACGTCGCTGTCGCTGCCGCGATCGAACACCGCGACGACGCCCTCGTTGACGTAGAACTCGGCAAGCCGCAGCCTGAACTCGGTCGCGCGCTGCGCCCGCGCCGCCGCCGCCGACGCGCGCGCCTTCGATGGCGGGGCCGCGGGCACCGGCGTCGTCTCCGCCTCGGCCAGATCCTTGTCCGTCATCCGCAGGATGATCGGGCCCTCCAGCATGCGCACTGATCGTGCCGGCTGCGCCAGCACGATCTTCCCCGCCAGCTTGCCGCGATAGGCGGCAAAGTCGGCTTCGTCGCCAATCTGCACCCGGACGACCTCCGCCGTCACGGCCCCTTTCGTGCTCGAGGACCACGAGCGCGGGACGGCGATGATCGGCTGCACCTGCGGCTCGACGAGGTGCGCGCTGAAGCGCACCAGCGACCATCCCTTGCCGAACAGCCAGCGTTCCTGGTGCACGTTGGCGAGCCCCCACTCGGTGAACTTCTTCATCGCCCATTCGCTGGCCTGCTGCAGGCCCGGCGATCCGGTGAGCCGCGGGCCGTAGACGTCGCTGAGCCACGAGATGTGGTCCATCACCTGCGATCGGGCGAGCCCTTCGTCGCGAATGCGGCCAAGCATCGCGTAGTCGAGCTTCTCGGACTGCGCGCCGGCGACCGCCGCGCCGGCCACGAGCATCGCGGCGAGAATGAGGCGTTTCATCCCGTGAATTATTAACCAATAATCGATCGGATGCCTCGCGCGCCTCGCGCTCGTGCCGCCATGGTGATGGCGGCGTTCGCCGTCGCGCTCGCGGCGGCGGCTGCCGCCGGGTCTTCGTCGCCGGCGCCGCTTCCCGAGATCCTGCTCTCGCGTCAGCTCGCCGAGCAGGCCTCGGTGCGCCCGGGCGAGACGGTGACGATCGCCGCCGCGGCAAACGGCGCCGGCGCGAAGCAGTTTCGCGTCGCCGGCATCTACGAGCCGACGCCCGATCCGATGCGCTTCACCAGCAGGCGCATCGAAGCCAGGCTCCACCTCCCCGATCTCCTCGCCATGACCGCAACGCCTGAAGACCCGTCGTCCATCGAAGCGGTGAAGGCGATCAACGTGAAGCTGGTCGACCCGAAGGAAGCGGAGGCGTTCGACGCGGCATTGACGGCGCGCGTCCCAGGGACTTTCTCGCGGCTGACAGCGCGCGCGCAGGACGGCTCGGATCCGTTCGCGGTGCTCGAGCGCTTCCACCTCGCGGTCGCGATCGTCACCGTCATCGGCAGCACGGCGTTCCTGCTCGCCTTGATGGTGATGCGCGCCGAAGAGCGGCGCGAAATCATCGGCATCGTCCGGCTGATCGGCGTGTCGCAGCGATTCGTCCTGCTGGTCGTCCTGGCCGAAGGCCTGCTGATTGCCGCCGCCGGAGCGGGCTTCGGCGTGCTGGTCGCCAAGGCCGCGGAGGGCAGCGTCAATCGCTTCTTCCAGTGGCGCTACGACACCACGCTGGTTTTCGTGCGGGTCACCGCGCGCATCGCGCTCCAGTCGATCGCCCTCGCCGTGCCGCTCGGCATCCTCGCCGGCGTCGTCGGCTCGTGGACGCTGCTGCGCCGCGACATCGTCTCGCTGGTCCGTCGATGAGCGCCTGGAGCCTCGCCTGGCGGACGGTCGTGCACAACCCGGCTCGCGCCTGCCTGGCGATTGGCGGCGTCGCCGTGATCGGCGCGCTGCTGTTCAACATGCTGCTGCTCTCGCGCGGGCTGCTGGTCTCTTTCCGCGATCTCCTCGATACAGCCGGCTACGACGTCCGCGTGCTGGCGAACGAAGGGTCGCCGATTCACCGCGCGCCGCTCGCCGGCGCGCCGTCCCTGGCCGGGGAAATCGAGCGCCTGCCGTCGGTCCGCCGCGTCGCGCTCATCCGCTCCGACGACGCGCTGGCCCTGCCGCCGGGCCGCGACGCCGACGCCGCCAGCGTCACGCTGATCGGCAGCACCGAGCGGCAGTTGGGCGGTGCCTGGGACATCGTCAAGGGATCGACGCTGCCGGCCGAGGTTCACCCCGGCGAGCCGGTGCCGCTCGTCGTGAGCACGAAGCTCGCCGCGCGCCAGCGGCTCGAGCCGGGATCGCCGCTGCGGATTCGCGTCAACCTCGCCGGCGGCGCTTCGGTCCTCCCGTCTGTCGACTGCCGCGTCGTCGGCATCGGCAGCTTCACGTTCGAATCGGCCTACGACTACACCGTGGCGACGACGATGGCGGGATTTGCGGCGGCGCACGGGGCGCCGGACGGGAAAGACGAGGCCGACCTCGTGCTCGTCGCCTCCGCGCCGGACGCCGGCCCGGAGGCCGCGGCCAAAGCGATCGCCGCGCTCCGGCCGGATGTTCGCGTCTACTCCAACGCGCAGGTGGTCGATCAGTTCAACGCGCGCGCGTTCAGCTACTTCCGGCAAATCTCGGTGGTGCTGTCGACGATCACGCTCGCCTTCGCCTTCCTGCTGGTGGCGACGCTGCTGACCATGTCGGTGAACCAGCGGCTGGGTGAAGTGGCGGCGCTGCGGGCGCTGGGATTTCCGCGGCGGCGAATCGCGGCGAATCTCCTGTGCGAGTCGGCGCTGCTCGTCGGTGTGGGCGGCGTCGCAGCGCTGCCGCTTGGCGGCGTCCTGGCGATCGTTCTCGATCGGATCCTGCGGGCCATGCCCGGCGTCCCCGAGCGGCTGCACTTCTTCGTCTTCGAGATGGACACGGTCGTGCTGCACGCGGCGCTGCTGACGGCGACGGGCATCCTTGCCGCGCTCTACCCGATCTGGCTGGCGGCGCGGCTGCCGATCGCGGCGACGCTGCGGAAAGAGATCGTCTCGTGAGCGCGGCGGCGCCAATCGTCGAGGGGCGCGACCTGACGCGCGTGTTCCCGATGCCGGCCGGCGACGTCACCGCGCTCGGCCACGTGTCGATCCGGATCGAACCGGGCGAGCACGTCGCGATCACCGGTCCGTCGGGTTGCGGCAAGTCGACGCTGCTGCACCTGCTCGGCTGCGTCGACCAGGCGACCGGCGGCACGCTGCTCTTCGAGGGACGCGAGGTCGGCGCGCTGTCGGAAAGCGACCGCAGCCGCATCCGCCTGACACGGATCGGCTTCGTGTTCCAGCGCTTCTTCCTGCTGCCGATGCTCACCGCCTGGGAGAACATCGAGCTGCCCCAGGCGGAAGCCGGGGCGTCGAAAAGCGAGCGTCGGGCGCGTACGCGCGAGCTGCTCGAGTACGTCGGCCTGACCGAGCGTATGGATCATCGGCCCTCGCAGCTGTCGGGCGGCGAGATGCAGCGGGTGGCGATCGCGCGCGCGCTGGCGAACCGGCCGCCGCTGCTGCTCGCCGACGAGCCGACCGGCGAGCTCGACGAGGCGACGGGCGAGCAGATTGCGGATCTCTTCGATCGCGTTCACGCCGACGGCACCGCGATCGTCGTCGTCACCCACAACCCGGTGGTCGCGGCGCGGGCGCAGCGGCGGCTGGCGATGAAAAGCGGCAGCGTGGTGTCGGGATGATCTTCCGGTTGGCACTCCGATCGCTGTCGACACGCCCGATTCGCACCGCGGTTCTCGCCTGCGGGTTCGGCTTCGGCATCGCGGTGATGGCGGCGCTGCTCGGCGTCGGCGCGGTGATCCTCGAGCAGGCGCACTCGCCGGCGCTGCAGGGAGGGGGCGACCTGGTCCTCATTGGCCGGTTCGGCACCGTCGACAGCGCCCGCTTCGTGATGACGGGCGTCGTCGGCGCACCCGACCTGGCGCGGAAGGTGGCGGCGATCTCGCCGTGGAAGGAATCGACGCTCCACCTGATGAGCGCGAGTGGACCGATTGCGGTGACGGCCACCGGCGGCATCCCGAGCCTCGAGCGTGCGATTGGCGACCCGGAGACGGCGCCGATTGCCGGCTGGGTCGACACGCCGGCCGACCGCGCGTGGACCTCACCGCCGCCGGGCGAGATCCTTCGCGCGATGGACCGGTTTCATCCCATTCCGGATTTACCGGAGTTCGCGTCGACGTGGGCCGAGTGGCTCTATTTCAACGGCCACACACCGGACGGCGGCACGCGCTTCTATCTGACGTTCCTCGCCGGGCCGAGCTCGGGCACGCCGGGACGGCGTGTCGCCGGTGTCCGGCTGCAGCTCGAACGGAACGGTACGATGCGGAACTACACCGCTGGCGCGGAGATCGATGAGGCCCGGCTGCTGGAGACGGCGCCCGACCTCGACATCGCCGGCAACCGCGTGCGCCTCGAAGGCAATCGATACCGCCTGACGCTCGCGCTGCCGGGAGCTCGTGGCGAGATCGTGCTCGACGCCGCGCCCGGACGCTCGCTGCCGCCGGCGATGATTCGCGGCGCGCGCGGCTGGGTGAGCGGCTACACCGCGCCGGTGCTCTCGGGCACCCTTCGCGCGGCGCTGGTCGTCGATGGCGACGAGGTCGCGTTCACGAACGGCATCGGCTACCACGATCACAACTGGGGCTTCTGGCGCGGCGTGCGCTGGCAATGGGGGCAGGTTGCGCACGGCGACGTGTCGATCCTCTACGGCCGGGTGTTTCCACCGGCCGACGTCGCCGATCCGGATCGCGTGCCCGGCTTCCTCGGCGTGCTTGGTCCCGGCGGACCGCTCGGCTTCTCGACCAACGTCTCGATCGCGGAGAGCGGCACCACCGCGGGGCAACCCGATCAGGTTGTGATCAAGGCGCGCGGCCGCGCGATCGACGTCAGCCTCACGTTCGCCGTGGATCGGCTGACGCGCTCGGCGATGTCGATGACGAGGCCAGGCGCCGGACCGGCGCTCGACTTCCTGCAGCTCGGCGGCGAGTACACGGTCAGTGGCTCGATCGGCGAGCGCGCGCTGAACTTCAAGGCGCGCGGCGCCGCCGAAACATTCCGGCCGCGGTGAACACAGAAGATCAGAAGGACGAGAAGATCAGAAGATCAGCTGCCGCTCCAGGCAGGCTTCCGCTTGGCGAGGAATGCCTGGATCCCCTCCCGGAAATCGCGGCTCGTGTAGCACATCTCGACGATGTCGGTGTCGGCGCCGGCGGGCAGGCGGCGGTGGGCGAGGACGCGGCGGACGAGCTCCTTGGTGGCGCGGATGGTCAGCGGCGCATTCGCGGCAATCTCGGCGGCGAGCGCGCGCACGGTGCGATCGAGGTCGCCGGCGGCGACGAGGCGGTTGACGAGGCCCAGGCTCCTGGCCTCTTCGCCCGAGACGAGGCGCCCGGTGAAGAGCAGGTCCTTCACCACGCCCGGGCTCATCACATCGAGCAGACGGGCGCAGGTGGCGGCCGAGAGGCAATTGCCCAGCGTGCGCGCGATCGGGATGCCGAAGCTCGAATCGGGCGTCGCGACGCGCAGGTCGCAGGCGAGCGCGAGCGCGCAGCCGCCGCCGGCGGCAACGCCCTGCACCTGCGCGATGGTCGGCCGCGTCACGCGCTCGAGGCGATCGAGCACCCGATCGAGCCGCTCTTCGTATTTGACGCCGTCGGCGCGATCGGTGAAGTTCTGAAACTGCGCGATGTCGGTGCCGGCGACGAACGCCCGACCGCCCGCGCCGCGCAGAATCAGCACGCGCAGCGCCGGATCGCGATCGACGCGGTCGCAGGCGTCGACCAGCGCGTCGTACATCTCCCAGGTCATCGCGTTGCGTGCCTCGGGGCGATCGAAGGTGAGGAACGCCAGCGCGCCGTCGGTCTCGAAGTGGGTATGCATTAGAATCCCGCAGCGATGAGCGGTGGCGCGCTCGACGGGCTGCACGTCCTCGACATCACCCAGGTGATGGCCGGGCCGTTCTGCGCGATGATGCTCGCCGACCTCGGCGCGGACGTGATCAAGGTCGAACCGCCGTCCGGCGACTCGACGCGGCAGATGCCCGGCGCCACCGGCACCGACAGCCCCAGCTTCAACGCCCTCAACCGCGGCAAGCGCAGCATCGTGCTCGACCTGAAATCCGGCGCCGGCCGCGACGCGCTGGTCCGCCTCGCGCGCGCGTCTGACATCCTAATCGAGAACTATCGGCCGGGCGTGATGGACGCGTTCGGCCTCGGCTTCGCGGCGCTCGCGCGGGAGAACCCGCGGCTCGTCTACGCCTCGATCTCCGGCTACGGCCAGACCGGCCCCGACCGCGGCAAAGGCGGCTTCGATCTGATCGCGCAGGGCGTCTCGGGGATCATGTCGATCACCGGCGAAGCCGGCCGCGCGCCGGTGAAGGCGGGCGTGCCGCTGACGGATCTGGGCGCGGGTCTGTTCGCGCTGGTCGGGATTCTCGCCGCGCTCGAATACCGCCACCGCTCTGGTGCCGGTCAGCATGTCGACACCTCGCTCGTCGACGCCGGCGTCGCCCTTTCGGTGTGGGAAGCGACGGAATATTTCGCCGGCCTCGGCGTGCCGCAGGCGCTCGGCTCGGCGCATCGGTTGATCGCCCCCTACCAGGCAATCCGATGCCGCGACGGCTACATCACGCTCGGCGCCGCGAACGAGCGGCTGTTCCGGCGGCTGTGCGACGTGCTCGGCCACCCGGAGTGGTCGACGATGCCGGAGTTCGCGGACAGCGCGGCGCGCCTCCGCAACCGCCAGCGCCTGACCGACCGCATCGAGGAAATCACGGCCACCGAATCGTGCGCGCACTGGCTCCAGCTGCTCGACGCGAACGATATCCCCTGCGGCCCGATCAACGACTACGCGCGCGTCTTCACCGATCCGCAGGTCGTCGCGCGCGACATGGTCGTCGACACCGATCACCCCACGCTCGGACGCCTGAAGACGCTTGGCTCGCCGCTGAAACTCAGCGCCACCCCGCCCCAGGTCGGGCGGCCGGCGCCGAGGTTGGGAGAGCATACCGAGGAGGTGCTCCGCAGCGCGGGCTTTACCGACGGGGAGATCGCTGAACTTCTACGGCGGGCTGGCTAGCGGCGCTGGGACCTAACAGAAACCAGGCAGGCTTTACAGATGGCGAGATCGATCTGCTTCTGCCAGCGTCTTCCAGAAAGTTGTAGGAACCACAAAGGCTCTGAGTCTCAGAGTCTTTGTGGTTAATTCAACGGTGATCGCGCCCTCATGTCGCCGCGGGCGCGTTCGTACGCATGTGCAATTTGCAACAACCCGAAATCATCCCGGTGGCGCCCGACGATCTGCAACCCCACCGGCAGCCCCTCGGGCGTGAACCCCGCGGGCACCGAGATCGCCGGGTTGCCGACGACCGAGATGTAGTAGCACGACTTCATCCAGTCGATGTAGGTCTCCATCGCGACGCCGTTGATCTCGATCGGATACGGCTGGCTCACGTCGAACGGCGGCACCTGCGCGACCGGCAGGACGAAGAACTCGTACTGATCCATGAAGCGGCGCATGCGGTGGTACAGCTCGGTGCGGGCGGCTTCGGCGCGCGCGATCTCGGCGGCCGTCAGTCGTTCGCCGCGTTCGAGCTCCCAGCGAATGGTGTCCTTCACCTGGTCGTGTGCGCCGCGGACGCGATCCGCGATGCCGACGAGGAAGGCCAGCGCGCGCAGCGTCTTGAACACCGCATCGAAGCCGGCGAAGCGCGGCTCGGCCTCCTCGACGATGCAGCCGAGCGCCTCGAAGATGCCGCGCTGCGCGTCGACTACCGACCGGACGCGCGGATCGACGGGCAGGCCGCCGAGATCGCGCCACCAGGCGACGCGCACACCCTTGAAGTCGCGGCCGAGCGGTGCCGCGAAGCTGCTGCCGTGATCGTCGAGGGCAATCGGTGAGCGGGTATCCGGGCCGGCGATCGCGCTGAGCAGCAGCGCGGCGTCCTCGACGCTGCGGCCCATCGGGCCGTCGACGCTCAAGGGTGAAAATGCGCTCAGCGCCGGCCACACCGGCACGCGCCCCGGCGACGTGCGGAGGCCGACGACACTGCAGAAGCTTGCCGGGTTGCGCAGCGAGCCGCCCATGTCGCCGCCGTCGGCCAGCGGCAGCATGTCGCAGGCGAGCGCAACCGCCGCGCCGCCGCTGCTGCCGCCGCAGGTCTTGCCCAGGTCGTACGGATTCAGCGTCGCGCCGAAGACAGGATTGAAGGTTTGCGAGCCGGCGCCGAACTCCGGCGTGTTCGTCTTGCCCACGGTGATCGCGCCAGCGGCGCGGATCCGCTGCACCAGCAGCGAGTCGTCGTCCGGGACGAAGTCGCGGTAAATCGGCGAGCCGAACGTGGTGCGAATCCCGCGCGTCAGCTGCAGATCCTTGTGCGCGATCGGCAGCCCGTGCAGCGGGCCGATCGGCTCGCCGCGCGCCAGCTGTTCGTCGGCCGCAGCGGCGCGCTCCATCGCACGATCGGCGAGCAGCGTGACGATGGCGTTGACGCGCGGGTTGATCGCGTCGATCCGCGCCAGGTAGGCGCCGACCACGTCGCGGGACGACAGCTGTTTCTCCCGGATCAGCCGTGCGAGCTCGACGGCGCTGCGCGCGCAGATGTCCGGCATCAGACCGCGCTCGGATCGGCGCTCTACCTGCACGAGGCTATGTGCGCAGCGCAGGCCGCGCCGCGGCGGCGAGGTAGTCGAGCGCGGCCGTGATCCCGCCTCGCGTGTGCGGGACATCCGCCGCCGCCAGGCCCATCTCGATGCCCGCGAGCGTTCCGGCGAGCATCAGGTCGTTGAAATCGCCAAGGTGGCCGATGCGGAAGACCTTGCCTTTCAGCTGGCCGAGGCCGGCGCCGAGCGACATGTCGAACCGTTCGAGCACGATCGACCGAAAGACGTCGGCATCGTGACCCGCCGGCATCACCACCGCGGTGAGCACGGAGCTGTATTCGTCCGGGTTCGCGGGCAGAAGCTCGAGTCCCCAGGCCGCGGCCGCGCGTCGGCTGGCTTCGCCGAACCGCTGATGGCGGGCAAAGACGGCGGCGAGCCCTTCTTCCATCAGCATCGCGATCGCTTCGCGCAAGCCGTAGAGCAGGTTGGTCCCCGGGGTCGCGGGGAAGAAGCCGGCGGCGTTGTTCTTGATCATCGCCGTCCAGTCCCAGTAGATGCGCGGCAGGCGCGCGGCAGACGAGGCGGCGAGCGCCTTGCCGCTGATCGCGTTGAAGCCGAGGCCCGGCGGCAGCATCAACCCTTTCTGCGAGCCGCTCACGGCGACGTCGACGCCCCACTCGTCGTGACGGTAGTCGATCGATCCGAGCGACGAGACCGTGTCGACCAGCAGCAGCGCCGGGTGGCGCGCCGCGTCGATCGCGCGCCTCACGGGCGGGATGCGCGTCGTCACGCCGGTCGACGTCTCGTTGTGGACGATGGCGACGGCCTTGATGGCACGTGCGCGATCGTCGGCGAGCTTCTGTTCGACAATCGCCGCGTCGACGCCATGACGCCAGTCGCCGGGCACGAAGTCGACCACCAGCCCGAGCCGCTCGGCCATGTCGCGCCAGAGCGTGGCGAAATAGCCGGTCTCGAACATCAGCAGCTTGTCGCCGGGCGAGAGCGTGTTGGCGAGCGCCGCCTCCCAGGCGCCGGTGCCCGAGGACGGAAAGATCACCACCGGTCCAGTGGTCTGGAAGACCCGCTGCATGCCATCGAGCACCTCCCGCCCCAGCCGCGCGAACGCGGGGCCGCGGTGGTCGATGGTCGGCTGCGCGACCGCGCGCAGGATGCGGTCGGGCACATTGGTGGGCCCGGGGATTTGCAGAAAGTGACGGCCAGCCATGAGGCACATTTGACCACGGATGCTCAGGATTCACGAACGAGCTGAGCCCAGGCCCCGGCCGGCCACGAAAGACACGAAAGTACGAAAAACACGAAAAGATCGAGCTTGGACACCGGTTCGCCGAACCGCCTTCCTCGAGGACAAGCCTCTTGATCTCATGAGCTCCTGTCCGGGTTTTTGGTGCGATCGCAGCGTGACAGTGAACTGAGTAGGATTAAGCAATGAGCGTCACGCCGGGCAGGTCGCGGGTCGCCACGAAGTACGGGATCGTCGCCACCAGCCAGCCGCTGGCCGCGCAGGCCGGAGTACAGATCCTCGAGCGCGGCGGCAACGCGATCGACGCCGCCATCGCGGCCAATGCGGTGATGGGCCTCGTCGAGCCGCAGTCCAACGGCATCGGCGGCGACCTCTTCGCCATCGTCTACGACGCGAAGCGCGGCACCCTCCATGGCCTCAACTCGCATGGCTGGGCGCCGCGCGCGCTGACGCCGGCGGTGCTCACGGGCCGCGGCCTCACAGCGATGCCGGTCACGGGAATCCACACCGTCACCGTGCCGGGCACCGTCGCCGGCTGGGAGAAGCTGCGCGCGCGGCTCGGCACGCTGCCGCTCCGCGATCTCCTCGCCGCCGCGATCCTCTACGCGGAAGAGGGATTCCCGGTGACCGACGTCATTGCCGCGCACTGGGCGTCGCTCACCGAGAAGCTCGCGGCGGAGCCGAGCGCGGCGACGACTTACCTTCCACGCGGCGAGACGCCGCGCGCCGGCCAGATCTTCCGCAACCCCGACCTGGCGCGGTCGCTGCGCCTCATCGCCGACCGCGGGCGCGCCGGGTTCTACGAAGGGCCGACCGCCGAGGCGATCCTCGAGATCTCGCGCGAGCGCGGCGGCACGATGACCGCCGCCGATCTCACCGAGTTCGAGCCGGAGTGGGTCGAGCCGATCTCGACCACGTATCGCGGGTGGAGCGTCTACGAGCTGCCGCCGAGCACTCAGGGGATTGCCGCCCTGATCATGCTCAACCTGATGGAAACCTTCCCGCTCGGCGAGTACGGATTCCACAGCGCGCAGGGGCTGCACGTGATGATCGAGGCGAAGAAGCTCGCGTATGCCGACATGCTGCGCTACGTCGGCGACCCGCGGCTGGCGCAGGTGCCGGTGGCGGCGCTCCTCGACAAGGGGCTGGCGGCGCAGCGCGCGGGGCTCATCGACGCGGAGCGCGCCGCCCGCCACGTCGAGCCGTCAGTGCTCGATCGCGTCACCACGCCGGTCGGCGGCGACACGATCTACCTCTGCGCGATCGATCGCCACGGCACGATCGTGTCGCTGATTCAGAGCGTGTTCGAAGGGTTCGGCACCGCGATGGTCCCGCGCGGCACCGGCTTCTCCCTGCAGAACCGCGGCGCGCTGTTCACGCTCGACCCGGCGTCGCCCAACGTCCTCGCGCCGCGCAAGCGGCCGCTGCACACGATCATCCCGGCGTTCATGGAGAAGGGCGACACGCGCATCGGCTTCGGCATCATGGGCGGCTTCAACCAGGCGCAGGCCCACGCGCAGTTCGTCGCCAACATCGTCGACCACGGGCTCGACATCCAGCAGGCGCTCGAAGCCGGGCGTTTTACCAAGCCGACCTTCGACGGCGCCGACGTGAAGATCGAGGCGCTGGTGCCGCAGGTGGTTCGCGACGAGCTGGCGGCGCTCGGTCACGAGGTCATCACGATCCCCCCGCGCACCAATACGTTCGGGCATGGCCAGGCGGTGATGAGCGACGGCTCGGGCGTGCATTACGGCGCCTCTGAACCGCGCCACGACGGCTCAGCGATCCCCGAGGCGCCGTCTGTGTTCTCCGTCTGAGCGCTGCCGGCACGGTTTCAATGCATTGCAGCATCCTGAAGACGCTGCCGAAGCTCCTCTGCTTCAGCAACGACTTCCTGTGGCAGAACTTCATCTAGCGCGAGCCGACGACACAGCCGGTCGAAGCTGGCAATCGATTGCGCCGCGCTGTCCAGTCGTCCCGCTTTCAGTTCGAGCGCAGTACGTGCGAGCAGACTGCTGGCGACGACCGGACCCACCCGGATGCTGTCGGTCTCCCCGAACAGCCGGCTCACCTCTTCGAGCTCTTTGATCGCCTCCTCGTTGTCGCCGCGCGCGGCAAGCGACTGCGCCCTGGCGTGAAGCGCGCCGGCCACGAGCGCATTCGTCACAGTGCTGGGGTCATGACGATGCTCTTCGACAAAGCTGGCGAATTGCGCGATCGCTTCGTCGGTCCGGCCCATGCGGGCGACGTGAATGGCCCGGTTGTACTGTGTCTGCAGCAGCAGCCATCTCTCCGCCGGGTGGCCGCGCAGATCAGGGATCAGTGCGTCATATTCGCGGATTGCCTCTTCCAGCCGGTTCGCCATCACCAGCGCGCGTGCCTTGCCCGCCCGCGCGATGCGCACGCGCGCCTGAACGTCCGGGTCGGTCTCCGATCCCGCTTCGGCGAGCAATTGATCGACTTGCAGGATCGCCTCGTCAGCCTTCCTGAGGCGCAGCAGCGCTTCGGACAACGCCAGCTGCAGGTCGACGCGTTCGCTGCGATACGTGCCGCTGGCTCTCACCGCGGGCGTGCGCCCGGCCGCCGCAAGCGCGAGCAAGGCCGCCGGCAGCACGTCATCAGGGTTCACCGATACGATTGGCACCAAGTCGCGCAGCATCGCGTAGAGTTCTGCGAGAGCGTCCTGATCGAGCTTCGCCAGCACGACTGCGGCGACGTCGACCGCTTCGCGGTACCGCGATTCACGAAGCAAGCGCCGAACGGGCTCGAGCAGGGAGATTCCGCTGCGATGCAAGCGGAAGTCATCGGCCTCGAGGTCCGCCGCCCGCTCCAGCCGCGCCACTACCGTCGCGAATGAGTAGAGATTCCCCTGCGTTCGTTCCTCGACTTCCGATGCGAACGCTGCGCGCGCCTGTCTCGCGAAGAAGCGAACCGGGTCTCGTGTCAGTTCCGGCTCCCGCAGATCGAACCGCCGGCTGAGCTCCTCGAACACCAGCTGCGCGGGCAAGAGGGCCGGCGACCCTGTCGCAACCGACGGCTCGACGTCCGGCAATGTCGGCTGTTCGCCCCCGACGGGCACGACGATGCGCACGTCCGGATGCTCGGTCAACCACGGGCAACGGGCGTGCAGATTAGAGAGCTCCTGCGCGGTGTAGGCAAACCAGTAGAGCCGGTACGGTAGCGACGCGCCATCGAGTCGGCGCCGCAGCGCGCCCATGATGACGTCGCCGTCCCATCCCGAGTAGCCGATCACGATGGGCGAGCTCGACGCCAGCGCACGATCGAGGAACGCGGCCATCGTGCGGGTCGTCGACGCGGAATGCCGCGCCCGTTCCTCCAGCTCGTCGCGGATGTTGCGGCAGTCGTAGAACTTGTAGCTGCCGTGCACGTGCACCACCTTGATTTCACCGCCGACGAGGTCGATGCGATCAACCGTGCCCGGGTGATCACAGTGCACGTAGTGCGCGCCGAACAACGAGAAGGCCCTGGTGATGAAGTCGTCGAAATTCGCGGTCACTACCAGGTCGGATACCAGCCCCGACGCGACGATATGTGCGAGCCGCAGCGTCGAGTTCGGTATCGGTTTGTCCTGAATCAGCCTCTTGAGGTACCGCTGTCGGTCCGCCGGCTGGGGGTAGGCTCGATCGAACCAGTACGAATAGACATCCAGCGGATCGGAGACCGCAGGGACATCATCGCCCGGGTCGACCTGCGACTTGCAATGTTCCGCGATTGCACCCGCAAGCGGGACGGTCGGAGCCGACAAGCCGGCGCCGACGATGAAGAAAAACGGATGGCCGAGCTCGCGGCTGCGGTAGGCGGCGCGGATTTCCGAAACAGCCGCCCGCAGGCTCAAGGTTCGGGGAGCCACAGCGGCGCCACCATACCAGCGAACGCGGTTTTCCCCTTCACAAAGATCACTGCCGCGTCGCTCACTGTGGCAGCGGCGAATTGGCGCTCAAGTGACGTGCAGCGTGAGGGCGGGCAGGTCGAGCCCCTCGACGACCGCGCGCCATGTGTCTCCGGCGGCTATCAGCTTTCCTTCGGTGAGCGTGCCCGAGCTCACCAGCTCGCCGGCGCCCAGCGGCTCGGCACCAGGCTGCTTGCCGATCGCGGACGACAGCTCCGCCAGGCACAGCGCCGGGCTGCGCAGCGAATTCTTCCCCGACCCTTCCTCGACCAGCTCACCGTTCTTGATCAGCCGCAGCGTGAAGCGAGGCAGCGCCTCGACCAGGGCGGGAATCATCTCCGGCCTGACGGCGACCGGCTCGCCGACGACCAGCGCAGCGTGCAGGCCGTACGCCGCGACGAAGTCGGCCGGCTGAAACTTCCACCCCGGGAAGACGCAATCGATGATCTCGAAGCCGAGCGCGATCCACTCCGTCGAGGCGAGCGCGGCGGCAGCCGGATCGTCACCGGGCTCGATCGGCCGCCTCAACTTGAAGACGATCTCCGGCTCGATCTTCGGCGCGAACATGCGTGAGATCGACAGCGTCGCTTCGCCGTCCTTCGCGTAGTGGACGGTATCGTCGTACATGTTCGCCCACACCAGCGTCCCGAGCCTGAGGACGCGCCACATCGCCCGGTTGGCGAAGCCGACCTTGCGGCCGACGGCCTTGTGCCCGGCGGCGCGGCGCATGCGGGTGAGCTCGCCTTCGACGGCGTACGCCGTCTCGAGGTCGAACCCGGGATCGCGGGTCGACGGCGCATCGGTTTGTTTCAAGGCTGTGTAGGCGTCGCGGAGCTCCTGCGCGAGCGCCGCCGGGCTGCTGGCCGTAGCAATCTCCGCCTTGAGATCGACGCCCCGGCGCTTCAGGTCGAGCATCTTCGCGCAGGCGTACACCGTTTTGGTCGCCGGCATCGGAACGCCCAGCCGATCGCCGAGCTCGACGACGGCGCCGACAATCGCCTCGAGCTCCAGCGGCCGCCCGGCTTCGAGATCCTGGAGCATCGAGGTCTTGTGGGCGCCGACCTTCGCGGCGCCCGTCATCCGCTGATCGATCGAGATCGGCAGCTCGATGTTCAGCCGCGCCGCCACCGCCTCGGTCTCCTCCATCAACTGGCGCACCACGCGCGACACGTCAGGATGGCGCGCGAGCTCTTCGAGCGTGCCGCCGGTCAGCGCGCTGATCGGGTTGAAGGCGATGTTGCCGAGCAGCTTCACCCAGATCTCGTGCCGCAGCCGCTGCGTCGTCGGGCAGCGGAAGCCGGCGGCAATCAGCGGCGCCGCGATCTTCCGCAGCCGATCCGATTTGCTGCCGTCGGGCTCGCCGAAGCTGATTTTGTTGCCCTCGGTGTGACGGATGACGCCAGGCTCGATGATGTCGGTGGCGAAGTAGGCAAGCGAGCCGACGACGCGCCGCGGCTCGATCGAATCGGCGATGACGCCGCCCGGATCGACGCGCTCCAGCCGCAGGCCGTTCAGCTCGCCCGGGTAGTTCTGGAAATACCACCACGGGATCCCGTTCTGCGTGCTGACGACAACGGTGTCGGGACCGAACAGCGGGCGCAGCTGCGGCGCCAGCGACGTCAGGCCGTGCGCCTTGACGCCGAGAAAGATGACATCGGCTTGTCCGATCGAGCCCAGATCGCCGGTGGCCTGCGGCCTGACCTCGAAGTCGCCGTCGGGGCTGACGACGCGCAGCCCGCGCTCCTGCATCGCGCGCAGGTGCGGACCTCGGGCGAAGAGGACGACGTCGCTGCCCGCCCTGGTGAGCCGGGCGCCAATATACCCGCCGATGGCGCCTGCGCCAGCGATGACGATTTTCACGAGTTCAGACGTCGACGATCGGTGGCGATGTTATGCCGTGAAATCTCAGACAGCCGGCTTCGGGGTCACCGCGATCTCCGGAACGGGCCGATGCTCGAGCTGCGCAATCGCGCGCAGGCGCATCGGTTTCAGCACCGCTATGGCCATCACGGCGGCGACGATGTTGAGGATCGCCGCAACGTAGAACACGGCATGCCAGCTGCCGGTCGCATTCGTCAGCACGTTCGCCAGGGGCACCAGCAAGGAGGCGGTTCCTTTTGCCGTGTAGAGCATCCCGTAGTTGGTGGTGGCGAACTTTCGTCCAAAGATGTCGGTGCAGGTCGCCGGGAACAGCGAGTAGATCTCGCCCCAGGCAAAGAACACCAGGCCGGACAGGATCACGAACAGCGTCGGATTGCCGGCGAACAACAGCAGCGCGTAGATGCCAATTCCCTCGACGAGGAAGGCGCCGAACATCGTGTTCTCGCGGCCGATGTGATCAGATAGCCAGCCGAAGAACGGCCGGCAGACGCCGTTGAGCACGCGGTCGATGGTCAGCGCGAAGGTGAGCGCCGGCAGCGTGAGGCCGAGAATGGAGACCGGAATGCGCGCGACCTTGAAGTCCGTCGCGATCGGCCCCAGCTGAGCGACCGCCATCAGGCCGCCCGCTCCCACCATGACGAACATCGCATACATGATCCAGAACACCGGCGTAGTGAGCACCTGCGCCGGCGTGTAGTCGCGCCGCGTCTGGTGAACGGCTGCCGCCCCGCTCGACACCACCTCGCCGGCCGCCGGCGCCCGCATCATCTGCGCGACGAGCACGACGATGAGGCCCTGTCCGAGGCCGAACCACAGGAACGCGGATTCGTAGCCGCTCGACTGAATCATGTTGGCAATCGGGACGACCGTGAGGGCCGAACCGGCGCCGAAGCCCGCCGCCGTCAAGCCCGCGGCGAGGCCACGCCGGTCGGGAAACCATTTCAGCGCGTTGCCGACCGATCCGCCGTAAATCACGCCCGCACCCACGCCGCCAATCGCGGCGCCGAGGTAGAGCAGGAACAGCGAGTCAGCCATCGAGTTCATGACCCAGGCGATGGCCACGAGCACGCCGCTGCCGGCGATCATGATCCGCGGACCAAACCTGTCGATCAGGTAGCCTTCGATCGGGACGAGCCAGGTCTCCGTCAGCACGAAGATCGTGAAGGCGAGCTGAATCGCGGCGCGGCCCCAGTGGTATTTCTGATCGATCGGCCCGACGAACAGCGTCCACCCGTACTGCAGGTTGGCGATCATGACCATGCAGATGATGCCGAAGATCAGTTGTCGCCAGCGGGTCGTCATGTCTCCCCCTATCGAGCGATAAAATACTTCATCACCGTGCCGGCCGCGTAGGCGAATAGACCTTCGCCACGGCGCCGCGCTGGATCTTGCCGGTGGCGGTGCGTGGGATGGTTTCGGTGATGTGGATCTGCTTCGGCCGCTTGAAATCGGCCAGGCGCTCCTTGCAGAACGCGAGCAGATCCGCCTCGGACGCCTTCGCCCCCTCGCGCAGCACGACGGCCGCCGCCACTTCCTCACCCCAGGTCGGGTGAGGAACGCCGAAGCACACGGCCTCAGCGATAAAAGGGTGGGTGAGGAGCACCTCGTCGATCTCGCGCGGCGAGATCTTCTCGCCGCCGCGGTTGATCAGCTCCTTGATCCGCGCGACCAGGGTCAGATACCCGTTCTCGTCCAGAACGCCCTGGTCGCCGGTCTTGAACCAGCCGTCGACGAACGAGCTGGCGTTCGCCTCCGGATTGTTCTCGTAGCCGGTGATCACGTTCGGCCCCTTGATCACCACCTGTCCGGCTTCGCCGGGCGGCAGATGCCGGCCGCCGGCGTCCATGATGCTGATCTGCACGTCGGTGCCGCGGCCCACCGAACCCGGCTTCCGCGCGGCGGGCGGCAGCGGGTTGGACGCCATCTGGTGCGCCGCCTCGGTCATGCCGTAGGCCTCGAGCACCGGGGCGCCGAAGGCGGTTTCGAGCGCGTGCATCACCTGCGGCGGCAGCGCGGCGCTGCACGAGCGGATGAACCGCAGGCGCTCGGCGCCGGCCGGGCGCCGCGCCGGGTCGGTTGGATCGGCGGCGCGGGCCAGGAGCAATTGATGCAGCGTCGGCACCGCCGAGTACCAGGTGACGCGATGATCGCGTGCGACGCGCCAGAACGACAACGGGCTGAACTTCGCCGGCACGACGACGGTGCCGCCGCTGGCCAGCGCCGCCAGCGTCGACGCGACCAGCCCGTGGACGTGGAACAGCGGCATCACGCACATCGACACATCGTCCGGGCCGAGCGCGTAATGGCGCGCGACGTTGCCGGCCGAGATCGACAGATTCTTGTGCGCGAGCGGCACGCGCTTCGGCCGTCCCGTGCTGCCGCTGGTATGCAGCACCAGCGCCACGTCGTCGACCGACGGCGCCACGACCTTGTGCCGGCCTTCGACGCCGTTCAGCGCGACCGTCCCGGCCGAATCCATTTCGATGGTCACGATTCTGTACTTATCGCCGGCCGCTCTCCGCGCTTCGTCGCCGCCGTCGGGCGGCAGAATCAGCAGGCGCGCATCGGTGTCCTCGAGATAGAACTTGAACTCGTCTTCCTTGTAGGTGGGGTTGAGCGGCGCCGCGGTCCCCGCGACCGAGGCGGCGAGGAACGCCACGATCATCGGCAGGCCGTTGGGCAGCGAGGTGGCCACACGGTCGCCGCGCCCGATGCCTGCGGCGGCCAGCTGCTCTGCCACGGCCTGCACCTGTTTTCGCAGCGATCCGTAGGTGACCTTGATGTGCGCTTCGGGAAGGATGACGGCGATCTTGTCGGACGGGATGTCTGCGATCAGGTCGATGAGCGTGGACGGCGCCTGCCTCTGACTGGTCATGATCCCTTTACGAGCAGTTGATACGCAGGCAGCGTCGGGAAATCCTCGAGCTCGGTCGACGTGGCGACCTGCACCGTCGCGGGCATCGCGCGCTTATGGTACTCTATCGACGTTTTGGTCTCACGCGCGTTGCGACTGCTGTTCGGCGCGATGGCCTTCGTCGCGATCGGCGTCGCCGCGCTCCTTCTCATCCGTACGGAACGCGAGATTGCCGGGCGCGCCGCAGCCCTGCGCGCCTTCGATCAGCACGCGCGCGACGCCGCCGACGCGCTCGAAGAGGCGCGTGTCGGCCAGCATGGCTACGTCGCCGCCGGTCAGGGCGAAGCCTTCTGGACCGCGAAGGTGAGCGCGAGCCGCGAAGCGTTGGGCGCCGCGCTGGCGGTGCTTGCGGCGTCCGCCACCCCCAGCAGCCGGACGACGATTGAAGAGGCGACGGCGAGCGCGGGCGAGTTCGGCAGCATCGATCAACGCGTGCGCGAGTACCTCTCGGCGCACCAGCCGTTGATGGCGGCGGACATCATCTTTACCGAGGGCAGCGACACGGCAGCGACCGCGGCGCGCCAGGTCGAGACCGCCCGGCTGGCCGAACACCAGGTATTCGACCGGGATGTCGCCGAGCTTCGAAAGCGTCAGGCCGCCATCCTCGGTTCGGCGGCTGCGGTGGCCGCCCTGGTCGTGCTGCTGCTGATCCCGGTTCGGCGCGCGCGCGCCGCGGCGGAGGACGAAAGCGCCGCCTCGGCGCCGCCGTCTCATCTCGTGGCGCCGCCACCGGCGCGGGAAGCCAGGCCGGCTGCGCCATCAGCCAGCGCGCTGCGGACGGCCGCCGCGCTGGCCACCGACTTCGGCCGCGTCAGCGACCTCGATGAGTTGTCGCGGCTGATCGGTCGCGCCGCCGGTGTTCTCGATGCAAGCGGCTTGATGGTGTGGATGGGATCGGGAGGCGGCGGCGACCTGCGGCCGGTGCTCGCGCACGGCTACAGCAGCCAGATGCTGGCGCGCATCCCGGCGGTGCCGCGATCGGCGGACAACGCCGCCGCCGCAGCGTACCGGTCGGGAACGTTGCAGATCGTGCTCGCCCGTCCCGGCGCGGCCAGCGGCGCCGTCGTCGCGCCGATTCTCGCCGCCGATGGCTGCATCGGCGCGCTGTCGGCGGAGATCCGCGGCGGCGCCGAAACCTCGGAGCTCGTTCAAACGTTTGCCACGATTTTCGCCTCGCACCTCGCCGGAATTCTGGCGTCGGCGCCGGCGGCGGACATGGCGGAAACGCGCAGAGCCGCGCACCGCTCGGCGTAGAAGAAAAGAGAAAGTACGAAGTCTGAAGTACGAAATGGAGACAATCCACGTGGCGCGGTGAACCCCGGCGTCCCGAGGCATCCCCACTTCTGACTTCGTACTTACCGGGTCAGTTCGTACTTACGGCGTCAGTTCACGCCGGCCGCGCGCCTCGCGCCGGCCTTCGCGGTTCACTCTCGATTTTCGCCGTCACCGTCGTCTCTTTCCTGTCGCGGACAATCCCGATCGTCACATCCTCCCCGGTGGCGTCGCGCAGCTCGCGAACCATGTCCTCGCGCGAGCGCACAGGGCGGCCGTTGATCGCGGTGATGACGTCGCCCGCCTTGAGCCCCGCACGCGAGGCCGCCGATCCGTCGGTCACCGACGTCACCAGCACGCCGTCCCTCGCGCCGAAGTACTGCGCCAGCTGATCGGTCAGCTCAGTGACGCCGACGCCGAGGCGCCGGCCGGACAACACGCCCGGAAAATCGAAATCGAAATTGAAGTTGAACGGCGCCATGCGTTCGCTGAGGCGCCCCAGCTCGCGGAGCTGGTCGAGATTGCCGAAGGGGCGGATGCCGTCGCCGTCGCGGAAGGCGCCGGCGCGCCGTCCTTCCGAGGGCGTGATCTGAACGTCGCGCCGCTGCCCGTCGCGCATGATGGTCGCCTTGACGGTGCGTCCGGGCGGCGTCTCCTCGACGAGCCGGCTGAACTGCCGCGCGCTGCGCACGTGCTCGCCGTCGAACTCGACAATCACGTCCTTCTGCCGCAGGCCCGCTTTCTCGGCCGGACTGTCGGGCTGGACCTCCTCGATCACGACGCCGCTGGTGGCGCCGTCGGCGATCCGGACGCCGATCTCGGCGCCGCGACCTGCGAGCATCATCAGCGGGAGGTTCAATCGATCGGTGGGCTGTCCGTAAACGGACGGCGCCAGGACGAGTGCCAGCACGGCGAGAGAAGCCAACGTCGTCACGATGCCCGCGAATCTGATGGCTTTCATCTTCTCCCCCTCTTTTCTCCCTCTTTGCTAACAGATCCCTGCGTACCGCGTACGCTCCCGGGTCCGCCAAAACGGCGCCGCAGGCACCCGGTAGTCCGAGCTACGGTCATCAGACGCGGGCCCGCCGCGAAAAGTTGGCTAGAATCCAGCTCATGGCGAAGTCGCACGGCACTCCCCCGCCGCCGCGCGGGCCCCTCGACGCAGGTCGGGGCCGGCCGGCCGAGGCGCGGGAAACCAAGGCGCAGATCCTGGAGCGCACCGAACGCGAGAAAGTGAAGTTCCTCCGGCTGCAGTTCACCGACATCCTCGGGACGATCAAGAACGTCGAGATTCCCGACCGGCAGTTCGAGGACGCGCTCGACGGCAAGATCATGTTCGACGGATCGTCGATCGAGGGCTTCGTCCGTATTGAAGAGTCGGACATGTATCTCCGGCCCGACCTCTCGACCTTCCGCGTCTTCCCGTGGCCGGGGACGACGGGCGAAAAAGTGGCGCGGATGATCTGCGACATCTACACGCCAGACGGCGAGCCGTTCATCGGCGATCCGCGCGCCTGCCTCAAGAAGGTGATCGCGCTGGCGGCGTCGAAAGGGTACTCGATGAACGCCGGCCCGGAGGCGGAGTTCTTCCTCTTCCAGACCAGGAACGGCATCCCGACGACTGAGACCCACGATGCCGCCAGCTATTTCGACCTGAGCCCCGTCGACCAGGGCGAGGACGTCCGGCGCGAAATCGTGCTCGCGCTCGAAGCGATGGGGTTTCACGTCGAGGCGGCGCATCACGAGGTGGCGCCCGGCCAGCACGAGATCGACTTCCGCTACGACGACGTGCTGACGACGGCCGACAGCATCAGCACGTTCCGGTTCGTGGTCAAGAACATCGCGATCAAAAACGGGCTGCACGCGACGTTCATGCCGAAGCCGATCTACGGCATCAACGGCTCGGGCATGCACACGCACATGTCGCTCTTCTCCGGCGGCACGAACATCTTCTACGACGCCAGGGCGCAGTGGCAGCTGAGCGAGACGTGCCTGCACTACATCGGCGGCATCCTGCGCCACGCCAAGGGCTTTTGCGCGATCACCAACCCGCTCGTGAACTCGTACAAGCGGCTCGTGCCGGGTTACGAGGCGCCGACCAACATCGCGTGGTCGGAGAAGAACCGCAGCCCTCTGGTCCGCGTGCCGGCGGCGCGCGGCACGTCGACGCGCATCGAGCTGCGCATGCCCGACCCCTCGTGCAACCCGTATCTCGCCCTGGCGGTCATGCTGCGCTCGGGCCTCGACGGCATCGACCAGAAGGTCGATCCGGGGCCGCCGGTCAACAAGAACATCTACAAGATGAGCCACCGCGAGCGGCGGCACCTGCGGATCGACGAGCTGCCGGGCAACTTGAGCGAGGCGCTCGACGAGCTCGAGAAAGACGACCTGGTGCGCGAGACGCTAGGCGAGCACCTGTACGAGCACTTCGTGACCGCGAAGCGCGAAGAGTGGCTCGACTACATCAAGCACGTTTCCCCATGGGAGACCGACAGATACCTCGGGGTGTACTAAGTTGCGGCTCCGCGCCGAATTCGCAGCGTTTAGCTGGTCAGACTTCTTCTCTTCTCTGAGTCTTTGCGTCCTCCGTGGTTAATACCCTCATGCATCACGGTCCGCGGTCAATGTGCTACCAGCGTACCCGCCAGACAAGTTGCACGATGCGACTCGTGTTGTCGCCGAGCAGCTGCGTGACGCGGAAGCTGTCCGCGCTCGTGCCGGCCTGCGCGTTGCTCGTCGGCGTTCCGTTATAGGTGGTCGCTCCTGCCGGGGCCGTGAACGTCGTCGTCATGCCCAGCGGCGAGCCGCCGGTGGTGGCCGCCGGGTTGAAGTAGGGCTGGTTGAACGCGTTGAGGAACTCGCCGCGGAACTCCGCCGTGGCGCGGCCGCGCAACCGGAAGCGCTTGACGAGGCTCAGGTCGAAGCGGACCAGACGCGGCCCGTTGACGACGAGGCTGCGAACGCCGCAGTCGCCGTATCCCGGCGCCGTCTCGATGCAGTCGGGCCCGTTGGCCGGCGCGAGATAGCGCCCCGACGGCGGCCCGGCCGCGCTGTAGCCGGTCGGTGAGGTCGCGCTCACCGCGAAGGCCTTCACCGTGTTGTCGATGATGTCCTGCGGCAGGATGAACAGCTGGCCGTTGGGGGCGACGCGCAGGCCGACAGCGTCGCTGAATTCTTTCGCCGACATGCCGACCAGGCGGACGTTGCCGAAGTCGAGCATCTCGCCCGTCTGCACGCGCGCGACGCCGTCGAACTCCCAGCCGCCGACGATCGCGTCGAGCAGCGCGCCGGCGTTGCTGCCCCAGCGGCGCTCGCGGCCGAAGGGCAGGTCGTAGATCCAGTTGCCCTTGAGCGCGTGCTGGACGCCGCCAATCTGCCCGGCTTGGAGGATCTCCGCCACCGGGCGGGTGAAGCCGTAGCGCTGCAGGATGGTGGCGCGGCCCCACGCATAGCTGGTGTTGAAGGCGAGGCCATCGGTGAGGCGCTTGCGGAACTCGAACTGCATCGAGTTGTAGTTGGTGCCGCCGGAGTTGGTGGTGAGGTTCGCGCCGCCGAGCATGTCGGGGTTGGCGACGAAGAAGTTCGCCGGCAGGCCGGCCCGCGCCGCGTTGTTTCGGAACGCCGGGAGGCCGAGGAAGCCGTTGCCGAGCGTCGCCGTCGTGCACGCCGGTGCGTTGTTGCACATGAAGCCGAACGGGTTCGGGTTCATCGCCGCGAGATAGTTGACGAAGGACGCCTGCGTCCAGAAGGCCCCGGTATAGAGGCTCGGATCGCCCGCCTGCCCGCCCGGCAGACCGTTCAGGTAGGCGAGGAAGATCGGCAGCGCCGTCGTCCCCGGCGCGCCGGTGTACGCGAACGTGGCGCCGCGGCCCGCCGCGATGTTCGCCTGCAGGTTCGCCTGCGCCTTGCGGAACTCGTTGACGAAGCCGTTGGTGACGATGTTCACCTCGTTGATGTTCATCGTCTCCCAGTCCTGCCGGTGCCGGCTGCCGACATATCGCAGCTCGATCGCGGTGTCGTTCCCGAGCTTGCGCTGCCAGCCAACCGTGTAAGACGCCGTGTACGGCATCTGCAGGTTCGAATCGAACATGTTGACGGTGTTCGTATTCGCGGCCGGCACGATCGGGTAGCTCACCGAGGGCGGAGCCGGCAGCGCGACCTGCGCCGGGTTGCGCAGCAGCGCGGGCAGGCTGCCGACGACGTTGTTCGAGTCGCGCAGCAGGTTCACCAGCAGCCCCTGGTTGTCGCCGAACGGGCCGGTGAAGTCGACCATGCCGGGGCGCTGGTAGGCGACCGCAGCGCCGCCGCGGATCACGCTGTCGCCTTCCTGGGATCCGAAGAGCCACCGGCCCAGCCTGTTCTGCTGCCCCGGAACCTGCCAGGCGGCGCCGCCGCTGGGCGCGAAGTTGTTCTTGTCCGTCTTGTACGCGTAGGTGCCCGCCGGATACTGGATGTAGCTGGGCCTGGTGCCGGTCAGCGTTCCCGGCTTGAACAGGTTGCCGACGCCGGAGATGCCGTACAGGCTTTCTTCGGTCACCGTCGCGTAGCTGTTGTTGGTCGGGTAGAACGGCAGCGCGAGCACGTAGCGGACGCCGCCGCTGATGGTGAGGTTCGAACGGGCGCGCCACGAGTCCTGCGCGTAGAAATCGAACTCGCGCAGCCGGCCCTGTGCTCTCGACTGGCCGAGCGGGACGTACTTGTCGCCCTCGGGTGTGATGCGCGCGGTGCCGGTGACGGAGTTGACGCGACCCGTGATCAACGCGTAGAGGCTCTGCGCGTTGATCAGGTCGGCGGCCGACGCGCCGGGGAAATTCGCGGCGGTGAACATCGACGCCGCCGGCTCGGTTGCGTTGACGCCAAACGTCACCGTCGGGACGATCGTCTGCTGCGTCTGCCAGACGTCGGCCTGGATCATCGAGCCGCCGAACGAGACGCTGTGCTGGCCGGTGATCCAGGTTGCCGTGTCCTCGATCACCTTGGTCGACGCTTCGCGCGCCTGGCCGTTGGCGGCGCCGCCGTTGATCGCGGTGTTGCCGGTGTTCAGGTTGGTGAGGCGGAAGCCGGCGCCGCAGCACGCGTTGAACAGATCGAGCCGCATGCCGCCGGTGCCGTCCCACATCGACGGCGTCAACTCGGGTGAGAACAGGGTGGCGCCGCCGGTCCCGCCAACGCGGAATTCGTTGACCAGATTTGATCGGAACGTCGATCGCAGCGACTCGGATGTCGTCCAGCGCGACGACTGCTGGCTGCCAGTCTGCACGAAGCCGGGGAACGGCGGGTAGGCATTGTTGGTCGTGTCGGGCGTCGAGTTGACGTGGCGGTAGTTCATCGACCCGGTGAGGCGATGGTTCTGCGACACGTCGTAGTCGAGCCGCACGGTGGGCGCCGGGTTGAAGTTGTTGGTGTCGGTCTGGAAGGTGTACTGCTGGACGATCGGGTTGCTGAGCGCCGTCAGACTCCCGGTCGTCCTGGTCGCCGCCAGGATGTCGTTGAGCGCTTTCGACACCGTCGGGTCCAGCGAGGCCAGCTGGCCGTTCGCCGCGGCCAGCTGCAGCAGGTTCACCTGGCGCGCCGTCCCGCCGACGTTGTAGCTGAACAGCCCCGCCGCTGCTTGCGGGGTCAGCACCGTGCGGCTCAACGTGGCCTGGCTCGGCCGCCGCTCGTCTTCGTAGTTGAAGAAGAAGAAAGCGCGGTTGCGGACGAGCGGCCCGCCCTGCGCAATCCCCTGCTGATAATGCCGCAGTTGTGTCTTCGGCGCTTTCCCGGTGACCGGATCGGGCGGCAGGTCTCTGTTGTTGAACCACGAGTTCGCGTTCAGCGCGTCGTGCCGGAAGTATTCGTAGGCGGTGCCGTTCCAGCCGTTGGTGCCGGACTTGGTGACGAACTTGATCTGCACGCCGCCCTGGCCCGTGGCGTCCGCGGTATTGCCGGCCGTCGTCACCGTCACTTCCTCGACCGAATCGAGCGTCGGCGTCAGCCGAGCGTAATAACCGTCGGTGGTCTTGTTGTAGTTGTCCTGGATGCTCATCCCGTCGAGCGTGATGTTGACGGCGCTCTTCGGCAGGCCGTTGACGGTCGAATTGCGCGCCGTCCCGGAGGTGTTGAAGCCCGGCAGCGAGGTGAGCGAGTCGAGCGCATTGCGGCTGGTGAGCGGCAGGCTGGTGATCTGCGTGCCGGTCAGGTTGGTGGCAATCGAGGGGGTCTGCGTCTGCACGACCAGCGCGCTGTCGCCGGTGACGGTGACGTTCTCCTCGAGCGCGCCGACCTGCAGCGTCACCTTGACGTTGGCCGGCACAGCGGCGTTGAGCGTCACCGAGGTGAGGGTGACGGTCTTGAACCCCTGGAGCGTCACGGTGACGCTGTAGGTGCCGCCCGGGAGCGACGGAATCGTAAACGTCCCGTCCGAGCCGGTGACGGTGTTGTTCTCGATGCCGGTGCCGTTGTTCTTGACCTTGACGTCGGCGCCGGGAATGACCCCACCCTGCGTATCGACGACCGCGCCGGAGAGAGAGGTGAAGAAGCTGCCTTGCGCGTAACCAGTGCCGGCCGCCGCGAGGGTGAGGAAAAGGGTCGCCGCCAGCAGCCGCAGGATCGTGAGCCTCATCGAAACTCTCCTTGCTGCAGAAACGAACACCGTCCGATCAACCGCTGACCGTAATCGTTCGCTGGAGCGAGGTCAACAGAAACCGGCGCGAAATCGGCGCGGCTGAGACGGCCGGACACCGCGCGATTCATCGAACCGTTCTGCGTTGAGGTCAGCCGCGTCTCCCAATCAGGACGAACGGTCCGTGCTTTGCTCCGCTTTTCTCATGATTCCGGCCGCCTCGGCCGGGCATGCGATTTGATGTGCTGAGGTACGGGTCGCGTCGAATCAACGGGGTGCGTAACATCAGGCAGGCGCTGGCATCGCCGCATCCCGCCGTTCGTTTCACGGTTCGGCGCGGCTCTTTTCAGAAGGGCTGACGATGATGAACAGGGTCACTCGTTTCGCTGCCGCCGCCTCGATCGCTCTCATCACGTCGGGTTGCGCGATGTCGCTGCGGTCGCCGGAGATCGCGGACCTTCAGCGTCATCCCGGCCGTTACCAGGACCGCACCGTCTCGATCAACGGCACCGTCACCAGCTCATGGGGCCTGCCGCTCGTGCCGTTCCGCTTCTACAAGGTGGACGATGGCACCGGTGAAGTGACGGTGCTTTCGGAAAGCAGCCGGATGCCCGCGAAGGGCGAACGGGTGCGAGTGAAAGGACGCGTCGAACAGGTCGCGCAGCTCGGCGGCCGCCCTCTGGGGCTGCATATCCGCGAGCGGGACCTGTACGTGAAGCGTGACTAGGGGATAGAGAGTAGGGGTTCAATCCCCGATGCGGCGACCGAGCGGTCCATACCCGAGGCGACTGTAGTATTCGTAAGCCGAGCGCGCGATCTCTTCGATCGCGCGCTCTCCTTCCGCTTCCTCTCTCAAGAACGTCGTCATCACACAGAACACGAACGGCCGGTTCTTCGCGTAGACGATTCCGGCATCGACGCGGACGCCGTCGAGCTCGCCGGGCTTGTCGGCGGCGGCGACGCCCGGCGGCAGCGCACGGCGCAGCCGGCTCTCCTTCGGCTTCTTCAGCAGCTCGATCCCTTCGGGCGGCATGGCCTGCAGCAGGCGTGCGATCTCGTCGGGCGTCGAGACGTTCTCGTCGCCGCGGCGCGCGGCCGCGGCATCCATCATGTGGCGCCGCAGCCTGGTCGCCGCGAGGCCGAGGCCCTGCATCCGCCTGCCGATCGCGTCCATCCCGAGCCGATCGATCAGCACGTTGGTCGCGGTGTTGTCGCTCAGCGTGACCATCAGCACCGCGTAGTCGCGGATCGACAGGGTGGGCGTGCCCATTTCCGCAAGGACACCGGCGCCGCCGACCGCCTTGCTGCGATCGAGCGTCATCGTCTCGTCCAGCCGGATGCGTCCTTCCGACGCCTGCTTGAACAGCTCGTAGACGATCGCCAGCTTGATGGTCGAGGCGGTGGGAAACACCTCGCGTTCGAGGTGCGCGATCTTCTCGCCCGAGGTCAGGTCGACGAAGACGTACCCGGCCACGCCGTCGAGCCTCGCCGTGATCTCCTGCACGCGGCGCTCGAACTTCGCCTTCAGCTCCGCGGCCGGCGTCGACTGCGCCGCGAGCACGGCGCCGAGGGCGAGCGCGACGGCGTTCATACCAGAATCTTCAGGGCGACCGCCGTCATGTCGTCGTTTGGCGGCGTGTCGCCGCGGAATTCCTGCACCGCCGTGAAAATGGCGTCGACGATCTCGCGCGCGGTGGAGGTGCGCGTCGCGCCCACCACCTGCAGCAGCCGCTCGGCGCCGAACTCGCGCCCGAGCGCGTCGTTGGCCTCGAACACGCCGTCGGTGCAGAACACGAAGAGATCGCCTTTGGCGAGGTCGAACGACACCTCGTCGTAGGTCGACCCGGCAAACGAGCCCAGCGGCACGCCGGGCAGCGTAATCTGCTCCGCCCGCCCGTCGCTGCAGCGGATGGGATACGGCAGCCCCGAGTTCGCCATCGTCATCGTCCGGCGCTTGAAATCGAAGACCGCGTAGCAGAGCGTGCAGTAGTACTCCTCGAGCTGCCGCTCGTGCAGAATCGTGTTGGTCGAGGCGAGCACGCCGGCGGGGCCGAAGCGCTCGGGCGCGTAGCGCCGGCGGAAGGTGCGCGAGCGAATCAGCTCGCCGGCAAAGGCGCTGTACAACGCCGCCGGCACGCCCTTGCCTGAGACGTCGCCAACCGCGACGACGAGGCTGTTGGGTTCGGGGGCGAGAAAGTCGTAGAGGTCGCCGCCCAGCTCGCGTGCCGGCGCGAACCGCGCCGCGACGTCGACCTGCTTGAGGCGCTTCGGCAGCTCCACCGGCAGCAGCGCCGCCTGCACGCGCTGGGCGAAGCGAATCTCCTTCTCGAGCCGCACTTCGTTGGCGCGGATGGTCTCGTACAGCCGGGCGTTCTCGATCGCGACCGCCGCCTGGCTGGCGAGCAGGGTGACGATCTCCACCTGGCTCTTGCCGAACGCATCGAGCTCGGGGCTTTCCAGATCGATGACGCCGATGCAGCGATCCTGCACCATCAGCGGAATCACCAGCTCGGAGCGCGCGTCTTCGACCACCCTGATGTAGCGCGGGTCGGCCGCGACGTCGGGGACGTTGACCGCGACCTTGTGCAGCGCGGCGTAGCCGACGATGCCGTTCCCGAGCTTGACCCGCGGCACGTTGATCTTGTCGCCGTAGCGCACGGCCACCTTCATCTCGAGCTCGTTGGTCTCTTCGTTGACCAGCAGGATGCCGAAGGTGCGGTAGTCGATCACCCGCCGCGCGAGGTTGGCGATCCGGGTCAGCAGCTCGTCGAGGTTGAGGATGGCGCCGAACTCGCGGGCGATTTCGGCGAGCGTTTCCAGCGTGTGCGTGTACTCGCGCGTGTGCTCGAACAGCCGCGCGTTCTCGATCGCCACCGCGACGTGCGCGCCGAACTGCCGCAGCAGCGCCTCGTCGGTCTCGGTGAACTGTCCCGGCGTGTCGCTGAGCAGGTTGAGCGCGCCGATGACGTTGCCCTTGCGGCGCAGCGGGACGACGATCTCGGCGCGGGATCCCGGCACCGCCTCGACGTAGCGCGGATCGCTGTGGACGTCGTTGACCAGGATCGGCCTGCCTTCGGCGACCGCGGCGCCGACCAGGCCGTGGCCGACCTTCAGCCGCAGCCCCCAGACGACATCGTCCGGATAGCCGACCGCATAGGCGATCGACAGCTCTTCGCGGCGGGGATCGAGCAGGTAGACGGCAAAGGCGTGGAACTTGGTGATCCGCGCGATCAGCAGCGGGATCTTGTGCAGCAGCTCGTCGAGGTTGAGGACGGAGGTGATCTCCCGCCCGAGCTCGAAGAGCGTCATCACGAGCTCGCGCGAATGCGGCGGAGCCGGTGCTGCGGCGGCGACAGGGTCGGTCACGAGATTACCAGTATAATTGCATCTTCCACGATGGACCTGACCCTGCCGCTCGACTACGCGGCGATCGAAAAGATTCTGCTCCACCGCTACCCGTTTCTCTTCGTCGACCGGATCACCGAGCTCGAAGTCGACAAACGGATCGTCGGCATCAAGAACGTCGCGCTCGACGAGCGCTATCTCTCGCCTGCCGGCAAGGGACGTCCGGTGCTGCCGCCGACGATCCTCACCGAGGCGGTGGCGCAGGTCGGCGCGATCATGATCCTGGCGAAGCCGGAGAACCGGCAGCGGCTGATCTTCTTCGCCGGCATCGAGCGCGTCCGCTATCGCCGGCCGGTGCACGCCGGCGACGTCGTCGTGATCGAGGCCAACGTCGTGCGGCTGCGCAGCCGGATGGGGCTGCTCGAGGGCGTCGCGCGCGTCGACGGCCGCGCGGTCATCGATGGCACGATGACCTTCGCGCTCGGCCCGCCGCAGGACGCCGCATAGGCTCACCACGGCGCGGCGCGCAGGCTCGCCGGCGGCGGCAAGAACTTTCCCAGTCGTGTACGGCAAATGCTCTCGGGCTCCGCCCGCGTGTCAGCTCCCACGGCTGAGCCGGCGCGCTGCGCGTGGCCTCGTGCGCGGAAATCCCTTCAAATCCTCTCAGACTCTTCCATGCAATTCCGGCAGAGTACGGCACTCAAGTTGCTATTCCAGCCACAGGGCCGAGACTGAACTTTGAGGACTGGAGGGCTGGTATGTTGGAAACGATTGCGATCATCCTGATCGTGCTGTGGCTGCTCGGCGTTGTGAGCGGCTACACTCTGGGCAACTTTATTTACGTGCTGCTCGTCATCGCCATCGTGCTGTTCCTGGTGCGACTGGTGAGCGGCCGGCGAGTCGTCTGATCGAGACAGGGCGGCTGGCGGATTGCGGATTGCGGAAGCAATTCGCAATTCGCGCCGCGAGCCCCGCCGCGCTTCGACTCAGTTCTTCTCCGTCCTCACCAGCGCCATTCCCACCAGCACGACAGCCGCGGCTCCTGCCATCCGAGCATTGAACGGCTCGCTCAGGATCAACGTGCCGAGAATCACCGCGATGATCGGATTGATGTAGGCGTAGAGCGAGACGGTGGCGACCGGCAGGTGCTTCAACGCGTACGCGTACGCGGAGAAGCCGGCGATCGCGCCGACGAAGATGAGATAGACGAGCGCGGCGGTCGAGCGGGGTGCGAAAGCGAGCCGGCCGGCTTCGCCGAGCGCGAGCGATACGACGAGCAGCGCAATCCCGCCGAACAGCATCTCGAACGCGGCCGTGGCGAGCACGTTTTCGTCCCGGGCCTCGCCGCGCCCGCGCTTGCGCGCGTAGGAGGAGCCGATCGCCCAGCCGATACAGGCGATTTGCGCCGAGATCACACCGCCGAGGAATGCGCGGCCGCCCTCGCCGACGCGTATCTCCGGCCACACCAGCATGACGATGCCACCGAAGCCGACGACAAGGCCGAGGACGCGCCGCAGCGTCAGGCGATCGCCGGCAGGCATCATCGCGTCGATCCCGACCATCCAGAACGGCGAGGTCGCCACCAGCACCGCCGTCAGCCCACTGGGCACGGTGAGCTCGGCCCAGACGACGGCGCCGTTGCCGAAGCCGAGGAGGAGGATGCCGAGGATGGTGAGCGACGGCCACTCGCTGCGGTCCGGCAGGCGCTCGCCGCGCAGCTTGAGCGCGGCGATGAGCAGCGTGCCGGCGACGATCCAGCGGATCGCGGCCATGAAGAGCGGCGGGATGGTTTCGAGCGCGATGCGGATCCCGAGATACGTCGTGCCCCAGATCAGGCAGACGGCGATCCAGGCGAGATAGGGCCGGGAGTTGTGTGGGGAGTGCGGCTCAGCGATGGTGATCTAGTGTAGCCCCGTCACGCCGGCGTCGTGTTCATCGCCGGCTCGAAGACGGCCTCCACTGACAGCCGGACGCAGTTGCGGCCGTGGTGCTTCGCGCGGTAAAGCGCCGCGTCGGCGCGGCCGATGAGTGCGGGCGTGTCGGACTCCGCCGGATGGGCCACGGCAACGCCGAGGCTCGCGGTGATCGCGATCGTCTCACCC
>Ga0111538_10001232_pt1 | contig 36089 bp, 29 predicted proteins | sample SoiMethybrSBSTD1_FD_79669 | JGI IMG/M metagenome (GOLD analysis project Ga0111538, IMG submission 79669) | Bulk soil microbial communities from a Populus tree surrounding site in Tennessee, USA - Soil MetaG P. TD hybrid SBSTD1 (version 2)... | ecosystem: Environmental > Terrestrial > Soil >...
GTCTCGGTGCGCCCCGCCCGGTCGAGGATGACGGCCAGGAAGGCGTGCGTCGCCGGGTACCCGGGATCGGCCTCGGTGGCCGCGATCAGCGTCTCGATGCCCGCGGTGTCGCCGTCGAGGAACTGGAACCAGCCCTTGTAGGTGAGCGCCTCGACGTTGTCGGGGTCGCCGGCGAGCACGTCGTCGTAGATGTCGATGGCGCCGCCGTAGTCTCCGTCGCTGGCCAGGCGCACCGCCTGCGCGAGCTGCATGCGGGTGGACTGGCGGATGTCGCCCGTCAGCGCGTCACCCGACTCGCGGCGGCCCGACGCCTGCGCCACGAGCACCCCGGCCAGCACGGCGAAGCACGCCACGCCGGCCACGGAGAGGACGAGGCGGCGCCACGAGCGGGGCCGGCGGGCGGCGGCCACCCGGGCGTGGTGCGATTCGATGGCCCGGATGGTGCGGGCGGCTCGGGCGGTGTAGTCGTCCTTCAGGGTCTCGTAGTCGTGGTCGTCGACGTCGCCGGCATCGTGCTCGCGCTCGAGGTCGTCGAGCGACCGCAGCAGGAAGTCGCGCTCGTCGACGAGTGCGGCCAGCCGGTCGGGATCGAGGCGGCGTTCGGCCCTCGCGGCGGCGCCGGTGGGGGCGTCGCCCCCGGGGGTGTCGCTGTCGGTACCGGCGCCTGTCGCCGCGTCGGTGGCGGGACGGGGGCCCGGTGACGACTCGGTGGCGGTCACGCCCGCACCTCGGACTCGTCGGCACCGGGCTCGCCCTCGGACCCGACGGGAACGCCGTCCGCAGCCCCGACCGAGACGTCGGCCCGGGCCTCGGGTCCGACGGGATCGCCGTTCTGGCGCTCGCCCTCCGACCCGGCGGGAACGCCGTCTGCGGACCCGGCGGGAACGACGTCCGCGGACCCGACGGGATCGCCCTCGGCGGATCCGACGGGGTCCCCGCCCACACGACCGCCGGGACCGTCCGCCGCGGCATCGACACCGGCCCGGGTGCGGGCGACCAGGGCCCGGTCGGCGTCGGACGCGTGGCGGGCGCCGTCCCCCCGCCACCGGCGGAACGCGAACACCAGGCCGGCGAACGCCGCCACCACGGCCACCACCGGCAGCGACCACACGAGGCTCGACACGCCCGACCGGCCGGGGGTGAGCAGCACCCGCTCGCCGTAGGCGGCCGCGAGCTCGTCGCGGATCTGGGCGTCGGAGCGGCCGTCGGCGATCTGGGCGTCGATGCGCTCACGGATGGCCTTGGCGGCCACCGAATCGGAGTCGGCGACCGATTGGCCCTCGCACTGGGGGCAGGCGATGGTCTCGGCCAGGTTGCGGGCCCGGTCGCCCGGGGAGCGCGGTCCGGCGTCGTCGGTGACCCCGAACGCCAGCGCGCCGACCAGCACGACGGCGAGCACCAGCCACCCGGCGAGGCGGCCGCGGGTCACGAGCCCTCCTGGCGGGCCGCGGCCTCTTCCAGGGCGGCGATGTCGCGCTCGATCATGTCCTGGGTGACGCCCCCGGTGTACTTCTGCACGACGATGCCGCCCGGGGCCACGAGGTAGGTCTCGGGCACCTTGACCACCCCGTAGTCGACCGCGGCCTGGCGGCCGTCGGACACCACCGGCCAGTCGCCGCCTCGCTGGGCGAAGAAGTCGCGGACCTCGTCGACGCCGTCGTCGTAGACGACGCTGACGACCGAGGCGTCGCCCGTGGCCGCGTGGGCCTGGCTGAACCTGATCAGCTCGGGGTGCTCCTGCACGCAGGGCATGCACCAGGTGGCGAAGAAGTTGACGACGACCCACTGGCCGTCGTGGTCGTCGATGTCGAAGCTGCCGCCGTCGACGGTCTCGCCCGCGAGTGCGGGCGTGACCCTGCCGATGAGCGGGCTGCTGGCCCGGCGCTCGGTGGCCGGCTCGCGGGTGGCGAGGACCACGACGAACGCCACCAGCACCATCGCCACGACGACCGACACGACGAGGCCCACGCGGCTGCGACCGCGGCCGACGTCGTCGTCATCGATGTCGCCGCCCGTGTCGGGGGTGACGTCGGGATCGACCGACCCGCCCCCGGACACGCCCCCATGGGGATCGACCGACCCGCCCCCGGACACGCCCCCACCGGGATCGACGGACCCGGACCCGCCGGCGGACACGCGATCGACCGCACCGGACCCGCCCGTGGACGCGCCCGCACCGGGATCGACCGGCTCGGGGCCGCCGGTGGGGTCGACGACGTCGGTCACGTCGGCACCTCCACGCGCTCGGGCGCCTCGTCGGGTCGACCGGCACCGTCGCGGTCGTCGTCATCCTCGGGCGGACCGCCGCCGTCGTCCCCCGCGACCCGGGCCGGCCCACGGCCGACCGCCGCCACCACCGGCTCGGCGCCGGGGTCGGCGCCCGTGCCCTCGGGCAGCGGGGCCGACACGGGGTCGATCGGGTTGCGGCGCCGGCCGGGGAAGGCGGCGAGGATCGTGCCCAGCGCCATCACGATGCCGCCGATCCACAGCCAGCTGACCAACGGCTGCACGATCACCCGGATCGACGCCGTCTCGCCGGCGTCGTCCTCGGGCGCCCGCTGCAGCGTCAGGTACACGTCCTGGGTCGGCGACGTGCGCACCGACGGGGTGCCGACGGCCTGGCCGCTCTCGTCGAAGCGGTTGATGGCCGGCTCGTGCACCTCGCCGTCGACGCTGACCCGGGCCCGCACCGACGTCTTGTTGGACTGCTCGACCGTGCGGGCGCCCAGGTACTCGATCTCGTGACCCGCCACCGAGGCCGTGTCGCCGACCTCCATCGTGAGCTCGCGCTCGGTGTCGTAGCTGCCCGAGGCCGCGAGGGCCACGGCGATGACCACCACGCCGACGTGCACGATCATGCCGCCGTTGGTGCGACCGACCAGACCGCGCCACCCCTGGCGGCGGGTGGCCAGCACCACCTGGCGCACGGCCGCCCCGGCGGCGAACCCGCCGAGGCCGAACGCCACGAGGGCGGCGAGCCCGCGGGCGCCGAGCAGCACCGCCAGCACGACCGCAGCCGTGCCCGACCACGCCGGCCAGAACAGGCGCTGCGCCAGCAGCTCGCCCGAGGCCTTGCGCCACGGCAGCACCGGAGCGACGGCCATCAGGAACAGCAGGGTCAGGCCGATCGGCACCGCCATGCGGTCGAAGTAGGGGCTGCCGACGGAGAGCTGCTCGTCGTCGAGCGCCTCGACGAGCAGCGGGAACACCGTGCCGAGCAGCACCACGAACGCGAACCCCGCGAACAGCACGTTGTTGGCGAGGAACGCGCCCTCGCGCGAGACGGGCGAGTCGATCTTCCCGGGCGCCCGCAGGCGGTCGGCCCGCCAACCGATGAGGCCGAGCGTCACCGCCACCGTCAGGCCGAAGAACCCGAGCAGCCACGCCCCGATCTCGCCCTCGGTGAAGGCGTGCACCGAGGCGATCACGCCCGAGCGCGTCAGGAACGTGCCGAGGATCGTGAGGCTGAACGTCGCGCACACCAGCGACAGGTTCCAGACGCGGAGCATCCCCCGCCGTTCCTGCACCATCACCGAGTGGAGGAAGGCGGTGCCGGTCAGCCAGGGCAGCAGCGAGGCGTTCTCGACCGGGTCCCACCCCCAGTAGCCGCCCCAGTTGAGGACCTCGTAGCTCCACCAGGCGCCGAGCACGATGCCGAGCGTGAGGAAGCCCCAGGCGAACAGCGTCCAGCGCCGGGTCTCCATCAGCCAGCCCTCGCCGACGCGGCCGGTGACGAGCGCCGCCACCGCGAAGGCGAACGGCACGGTGAAGCCCACGTAGCCGAGGTAGAGCACCGGCGGGTGCACCGCCATGAGGGGGTGGTTCTGGAGCAGCGGGTTCGGCCCCGGGCCGTCGAAGCCCACCGGCGGGTCGAACGACTGGAACGGGTTGGCCGGCAGGAGCAGCAGCAGGAAGAAGAACGTGCTGACCGCCAGCATCACGAGCATCGCCCAGCCGACGAGCGGGTCGTCGAGCCGCTTGCGGAACTTGTGCACGACCAGCGCCATGTAGACGGTGAGCACGAGCACCCACAGCAGGATCGACCCCTCGAGGGCCGCCCACAGGGTGGCCACGTTGTAGAGCGCCGGGGTGCGGCTGCTGCCGTTGTCGGCCACGTACTGCACGGTGAAGTCGCGGGTGATCAGGGCCCGCTCCATGGCGGCGACGGCGAGCAGGGCACCCACCAGCGCCAGCAGCACGTAGGACCGGCCGATCTGCTGGAGGTGCCGCTTGCGCTGGGCGAGCGCCACCGCCAGCGTCACCACGCCGCCGATCGACGCGGCGACGCCGAGGACGATGCCGGCGGTGCCGAGGGCGGCGTTCACCCTCCGGCCCCCGCCGGGGCGTCGCCGGCGCCCGCGGCACCGTCGGCGGTGGCGGGCGTGCCGTCGCCGCCCTGCTCGGCCTCGCCGATGCGCTGCTGGTAGTCGTCCTCGGACTCGTAGCTCTCGTCGTGCTTGATGAGCATGCGGTCGCTCTCGAACACGTCGCCGGCCTCGTTCCAGTGCCCCTCGAGCACCACGGGGATGCCGGGCTTGAACATGTCGGGGGGCGTGCCGGTGTGGTCGACCGCCACGTCGACGCCGTTGAAGGCCACGTCGAACGTGACCTCGTCGCCGTCGACGACCGGATCGCCCACGACCGTGCCCTGGAGGCGGAAGCGCTTCGTGCCGAGGTCGTCGCGCTGGGCGACCGCCTCGTCGGCGTTGCGGAAGTACAGGGCCGCGTCGTTGAGGCCCCGGTACACGAGCGCGCCGATGCCGAGCAGGACGACGGCGAGCACGACGAGGGGGGCCCAGCGGCTGCGGCGCCGGCGGGGACGCCGCGGCCGGGGCTCGACCTCGCCCTCCTCGACGGTGACGTCGTCGTCGTCGAGCGTGCGGGGCGTCAGCTCCACCGGCGCTCCTCGGCGGGGACGTGGCGCGACAGCGTGCGACCGCGCCGGATCACGGCGACGGCGTAGCCGCCGATCAGGCCGAAGGTGGCGATCCACCCGGCGGCGACGTACCCGGCGTGGGTCATGGCGAGCATCAGGAGGAGACCTCGGTGGTGGAGGAGGAGGCGGCGGTCGACGCCGGCGACGCATCGGCCGACGGCGGCGGATCGGCCGTCGGCGGTGGTTCGGCCGGAGCGACCCCCGCGGACGCCTCGGCCCGACGCTCGGCCAGCGCGGCGTCGAGGTCGACCCGGTCGGCCTGCTGCTCGAGCCAGGCGAGCCGGAACCGGTGGATCATCAGCCAGGCGAAGACCAGGCCGATGGCCACGAAGCCCACCATCAGGGCCACGAGCATGTCGCCCTCGATGGTGGGGTCGAGCTTCACGAGCGTCGACTTCTGGTGCAGCGATCGCCACCACTCGACCGACCGGTTGACGACCGCCACGTTCGGCACCAGCAGCAGGCCGAGCACCGCGGCTCGCGTCGAGCGGCTGTCGGGGTCGAGGTCGAGGCGCCGCAGCGCCAGGTAGCCCACGAGCAGGGCGGTCAGCACCGCGGTGGAGGTGAGGCGGGCGTCCCAGGTCCAGTAGGTGCCCCACGTCGGGCGGCCCCACAGCGACCCCGTGACGAGGGTGATCGCCGCGAACACCAGGCCGACCTCGGCCCCCGCCTCGGCCAGGGCGTCCCAGCCGGGGGTGCGCTTCCACAGCCACAGGCCCGAGGCGACCGTCGTGATGAAGCACCCCAGGTAGAGGTAGGTGGCCGACGGCACGTGCACGTACATGAGCCGCACGTTGTCGCCCATCTCGACGTCGGCGGGGCTGATGACCAGGCCGTACAGGGCGAGCAGCCCCAGCGAGAGGAGGGCGAGGACGCCCACCACCCGGGTCGCCGACGAGCCCGTGCCGACCGGGCCCGGGTGGCCCGGGTGGGCGACCGGGCGATCGGGGGACGGGGAGCCGCCGGCGGGGGCGGTGGCGGCGGGGGTGGTGGCGGTCACTGACCCTCCAGGAGCGTGCCGTAGGCGAGCGCCCCGGCGACCGAGTAGAGAACGGCGAAGGCGGCGAGCAGCCCGCACCAGGGCCACCCCGCCGCGGGATCGTCGGCCAGCGCCGACTCGAACGCACGCGTGGCCCCGATGAGCACGGGGGCCAGCACGGGCAGCAACAACAGGGGGAGCAGCGTCTCGCGGACCCGCAGGCCGCTGACGAGCGCTCCGTAGAGCGTACCGGCGGTGGCGACGGCCACGGTCGCCGCCAGGACGGTGGCGAGCAGCAGGCCGACGCCGGCGGGGTCGGCCCCGTAGAGCACGACCACGCCGACCCCCAGCAGGACCTCGAGGGCCACGAGCTCGGCCGCCACGGCCAGCGCCTTGCCGGCGAACACGCCGGCCGGGTCGAGGCCGGACAGGCGCAGCGCGTCGCGGACCCCGTCGGCCTCGTCGAGCTTGGCGCTGCGGGCCAGCGCCAGGAGCGCCGAGAACAGGACCGTCACCCAGTAGAGGCCGGGCGTCGCCCGTTCGAGGACGCCGCGGTCGGGGTCGAGCGCGAAGGCGAACAGGATCAGCACGAGCAGGGCGAACGGGGCGACCTGGTGGAGCGTGACCCGGCTGCGGGCCTCGATGCGCAGGTCGCGGCCGGCGACCAGCGAGGCGTCACGCCACATGGCTCACCTCGGGCGGCGGGGTGCCGACGGCGGTGTCGGGAGCCTCGGTCTCGGGCGCGTCGGCCGGAGTGCCCGGGACGGCGCCGCGATCGGCGACGGGGGAACCCGCGACCCCGGGAACGAGGCCGGGATCGGCAACCCCGGGGCCGGCAACGCCTGGATCCGCGACGCCGGGCGCGGCCCCCGGGCCGGACGGCGCGTCACGCTCGGGGCCGTCGGTGGTGCCGCCGTCGAGCACGACGACCCGGTCGGCGAGCGCCTCGGCGCGCTCGAGCTCGTGGGACGACATGACCACGGTCGCGCCCTGGGCGACCGCCTGGCGCACGAGCCCGTCGAGCAGGTCGCGGGCGTCGCTGTCGAGCCCGGCGTGCGGCTCGTCGAGCAGCCAGAGCTCGGGGCGTCGGGCCAGGAGGCACGCGAGCGAGGTGCGGCGCCGCTGGCCGGCGGACAGGCGCGCCACCGGCACGCCGCGCAGGCGGCCGGAGAGCCCGACCAGCGAGAGGGCGGCGTCGATGTCGCCGGCCGTCGCCCGGGTGGCGCGGCCCCAGAACGTCACGTTGTCGCCCACGGTGAGGTCGTCGAACAGGCCCGTCGCGTGGGCGAGCAGCCCGACGCGCCGGCGGACCGGACGGGGGTCGACGCGCAGGTCGTGCCCGAGCACCCGGGCCTCGCCCCGGACCACCGGCACGAGGCCCGCCAGGGCGCGCAGCACCGTGGTCTTGCCTGCACCGTTGGGCCCGCGGAGGAGGACGATGTCGCCACGCTCGACGTCGAGGTCGATGCCGGCGAGCGCAGGGAATCGTCCGAGCAGCGCCACGGCGTCGCGGAGGTGGACGACCGGCTCCATGGAGACGACGCGAGGGTACTGACCGCCCTTGCGGCCCTCCAAGACAGCACCGGCTGCGGTCGTGCCCCGGGAGACCCCGGCGCGAGGGGGGTGTCCGGAGATCTGTACGCTCTGCGCCCGACATGCGACTGGCGACGGTGCTCGGAGCGATCGGACGCGTCTGCATCACCGCGGGCGTGCTCATCCTGCTGTTCGTCGCGTACCAGCTGTGGGGCACCGGCATCCGCGAGGCGCAGGCGCAGGACTGGCTCGAGACCGAGTTCGAGCAGCGCATCGGCGAGCCGGCCGACGCCGACGACGCCCCCACGACCACCGCGCCCGACGACGGCACCGACGACGAGCCCCCCACCACCGAGGCCGCTCCCCCGCCCCCGCCGCCCGCCGAGGGCGACGCGGTCGCCCGGCTGCGCATCCCCCGCATCGACGTCGACAAGATCGTCGTCCAGGGGGTGCAGGTCGACGACCTCAAGCGCGGGCCCGGCCACTACCCCGGCTCGCCGCTGCCCGGCCAGCCCGGCAACGCCGCCATCGCCGGTCACCGCACCACCTACGGGGCCCCGTTCAACCGCATCGACGAGCTCGAGCAGGGCGACGAGATCCTGGTCACGACCGCGCAGGGCGCCTTCCGCTACGAGGTGCAGCGCCAGCTCATCGTCAGTCCCGACCAGGTCGACGTGCTCGACGACTTCGGCGACGACCGCCTGACCCTCACGGCGTGCCACCCCAAGTACTCCGCCCGCCAGCGCATCGTCGTGGTGGCGTCGCTCGTGGGGGACGCGGCGCCGGCGTCGACGACGCCCGCTCCGGGTGACGACGCGACCCCCGCCGACGACGCGGAGCCCTCCGGCGACAGCGGGCAGACGCTCGACGCCGGCCTCGGCGGCGAGCACTCGTCCCCCTGGCCGGCGATCATGCTGGGCCTCGCCTGCGCCCTGATCTGGATCGCGGCCTGGCTGCTCGGCAAGCTGTGGAGGAAGTGGCCGGCCTACCTGGTCGGGCTCCCGATCTTCCTCGTGGTGCTGTTCTTCTTCTTCGAGAACTTCTCGCGGCTCCTGCCGGCCAACTTCTGAGCGTCTGCCCACCTGACGCCACGTCAGCGTGCCGGCACGGTTCGTGGCCGACACCTGCACAGCCTGCAGCGGGATCTACGCTCTGCCTGCTGGCGGGGCTGCAAGGTCGCGCAGCACCCCCTCTCATGCACAAGGACGAACGATGAGCGCACCCACTCCCGGGTGGAACCCCGACCCGGCCGGACGGCACGAGTACCGCTACTGGGACGGCAGCACCTGGACCGACGACGTGTCCGACAACGGCGTGACCTCGACCGATCCGATCGGCGCGGCAGGCGGCGCGCCGGGCGCGACCGACCCGGCGCCCACGGCGCCCCTCGAGCCGACGCAGTCGTACGGCCAGGCTCCGCCCCCCTCGGGCTACGGCCAGCCCGGCCCGCCCACCGGCTACGGGCAGGCCGGTCCGCCCTCGGGCGGCTATCCGCCCGCAGGCCCCGGCGGCCCGGGCGGGCCCGGCGGCTACGACCCCTACGGCACCGGAGGCATGCCCCCCGCCACGCCGAAGAAGGGCGTGCCGACCGGCCTGCTCATCGGCGGCGCCATCCTCGCGCTGGCGCTGATCATCGGCCTCGTGGTCGTGCTCACCAGCGGCGGCGACGACGACGGCGACGACGACACCACGACGGGCAGCACCGCCACCACCGAGGACGACACGTCCGACACCACGGCCGAGGACGCCACGACGACGACCGAGGACGACTCGACCGACGGCTCCGAGAACGCCGACGTGTTCGCCCTGGGCGTGGGCGACTGCATCACCGACGAGACCGACATGACCGGCGAGGTCAGCGAGGTCCCGATCATCGACTGCGCCGAGCCCCACGCCAGCGAGGTCTTCCACAGCTTCATGATCACCGACGCCTCGCTGCCCGACGACGCCGGCATCCAGACCATCGTGCAGGACCAGTGCCTGCCGGCGTTCCAGTCGTTCGTCGGCCTCGACTACTACGACTCGGTGCTCGAGGTGAACTACCTCAGCCCCACGCCCGACTCGTGGGAGGCGGGCGACCGCGAGCTGCTGTGCCTCGTCTACGACCCCTCGGGTGACGTGACCGGCACCCTGGCGGGCGCCAACCGCTGAGCCTCGGGCCGGGGCGGGCCACCGGCCCGCCCCGGCCGCGGCCTCCCGCGCGGCGACGGCGACGGCCGCCGCCGCATGCGTTCCGGGGCGGCGTCAGCGGGCCCGGAAGACGGGCCGCCGCCGCTCGCGGAACGCGGCGAGGCCCTCCTGCAGGTCGTCGCTGGTCCAGGCCCGGCCGATGGCCGCCTCGGCGTCGGGCGCCCCCTCGAGGGCGGCCTTGTGGGCCCGGATCGTCAGCGGCGCCAGCGCGGCGACGTCGTCGGCCCACGACAGCGCGGCGTCCAGGTCGCCGAGCCGCTGCACCAGCCCGAGCCTGTGGGCCTCGTCGCCCTTCACCACCTCGGCGGCCAGCAGCATGGCGCGGGCCGGCCCCGCACCCGCCAGGGCCGACAGCCGGTGCACGGTCCATTCGTCGACGGCGAGGCCCAGCCGCCCCGCGGGGATGCCGAAGCTGGCCTGCGCGGTGGCCACCCGAAGGTCGCAGGCGACGGCGAGCTGCGTGCCCGCGCCCAGGGCGGCGCCGTCCGCCGCCGCGATCGTCACGAACGGCGCCAGGCGCAGCCGGTCGAGCACCGATCGCAGCAGGCCCGTGAACGTCACGTCCTCGACGCCGCTCAGGTCGGCCCCGGCGCAGAAGTGCCCGCCGGCCCCGGTGAGCACGAGCGCCCGCACGTCGTCGCCGCACCCGTCGAGGGCGGCGGCGAGCGCCTCGAGCGCGGCGTGGTCGACGGCGTTGCGCCGCTCGGCCCGGTCGATGGTGACCGTCACGACGTGGCCGCGGGGTTCGGTGTGGATCACGGCGGCGCACGCTACCCGTCGACGTCCGCGGCCCCGCAGCCGCGATGTCCCGCCCGCAGCCTCCGGGCCTACGATGCGCCTCCGGCGGAGGCGTCCCCGGCCGGGGCGCCACGAACGAAGGACGAACCATGACCACACCCGCGCCCGGGTGGCTGTCCGACCCGACGGGTCGCCACGAGTACCGCTACTGGGACGGCACGTCCTGGAGCAGCGACGTCTCCGACAACGGCGTGACGGGGGTCGACGCGCTGACGGCCCCGCTGGCCGCACCGGGCGCCCCCGGCGGCTCGGCCGAACCGCAGGACGCCACCGGCGTCATCGACCCGACCGCCGCCTTCCCGCCGGTGGCGGCCCCCGGGCCGCCCACCGCGGGCTACGGCCCTGCCGGGGGCGGTCCCGCGGCCGGGCCCCACGGCGGCGCCGGCCCTGGCGGCTACGGCACCGGCCCGGGGGGCTACGGCACCGGCCCGGGCCTGGTGCCTCCGACCGCGCCGCGCCGGGCGGGCCCGTCCACGGGCCTGCTCGTCGGCCTCGGCGTGCTGGCCCTCGCCCTGATCGTGGGCATCGTCGTGGTGCTCAGCGGTGGTGGCGACGACGACACGTCGACGGCCGACGGCGGGGCCACGACCTCGACCACCGCCGCCGACGACACCGCCACCACGGCCCCCGACGAGGACACCTCCGATCCGACGGGAGAGCCCGGCGACGGTGGCACCGACCTCGACTCCGACACCCGCGACGCGATCGTCGACGTCGTCGTCGGCCAGCTCGAGGACCAGGGCATGGAACCGGAGCAGGCCGAGTGCCTCGCCAACGGCATCCTCGACGGCCTCGACACCGATCGCCTCGCCGAGATCGGCGAGGCGGGTGGCGACATCTCGTCGCTCACCCCCGAGGAGTGGTCGGCCCTGTTCTCGGCCATCTCGACCTGCGGCATCGAGGGCATGCCGGGCCTCGACCCCTCCGCCGGCACCTGACGCCCCGGGCGCGTCCGGCCCGCAGCAGCGTGTACGGCGGGCCGGACCGCCGGCCGCAGGGCCCGGGCGGCACGGGTCGCCTGGCCCCCGGGCCCGCGCGGTTGGCACCATGCATCGGTGAGCCCCACCTCCGGCGACGACCGGCGCGCGACCGCCCCCGACCCCGTGCTGGTCCGCCGGCGCCAGATGGCGCGCGGGGCCGAGCTGGCGCAGCGGGTCGGCTACGCCCTGTTCGGCGTGGCGGTCGTGCTGTTCGTGGTCGGCTTCGCGACGGGTTTCACCGGCGGGGTGGTGACGGCCATCCTCGTCGCCCTGGGCGTCGGGTCGGCGCTGCTGGCGCCCGCCATCGTGGTCGGGTACGCGGTCAAGGCCGCCGACCGCGAGGACCGCGAGCGCGGCATCGGGACCTGAGCCGCACCGCAGGGTGCCGACGGCGGTGTGCGCCCGGTGTCCCTGCGCGTGCCGCGCCGGACTGTTACCGTGAGGTAACCGTTATGAAGGGCGTCACATGTCTGCCCCCAGCCCCGGCACCACGCCCGGCGCGCCGCGGGCGGTCCGGGGACGGCGCCCTGTTCCTCGAGCCGTGAAGGACGTCGACCGCGTGTCCACCCGCCTGCCCGCCGCCCTCCGACGTCGCCAGCTGCTCGACGTGGCCATGGGGGTCTTCGCCGAGCGCGGCTTCCACGACGCCTCGATGAACGACATCGCGGTCGAGGCCGGGGTCACCAAGCCCGTGCTGTACCAGCACTTCACCTCGAAGCGCGAGCTCTTCGCCGAGCTGCTCGGCGAGGTGGGCCGCGACCTGCAGGAGACGATCACCAAGGCGGTCGCCGCCGCCGACGGTCCCCGCGAGATGGTCGAGCTCGGCTTCTCGGCGTACTTCTCGTACGTCAACCAGCACCGCGACGCCTTCCAGCTGTTCTACGGGGGGTCGATGGCCCGCGACGAGGAGTTCGCCGAGGTCGTCAACCAGACCGAGTCCGCAGTGGCCGCCCTCGTGGCGGCGCTGATCGAGATCGAGGGCCTGAGCGCAGAGCAGCGCCGGGTCATGGGCCACGGCATCGTGGGGATGATCGAGGGCGCCAGCATCCACTGGCTCAGGTCCAACAGCGACGCCGACCCCGACGCGTTGGCCCACCAGCTCGCCGACCTCGCGTGGCGCGGCCTGCGCGGCGTGCAGCCCTGACGGCGCGCCGCGCCCGCTGAAGGTCACCGCGAGCCCACCGCTCGTACCGGTGCCGGCCGGACGTCTCCCATGCTGCGCCTACAGCCGGGGAACGGGCCAGTGACACGTGCCCGCCGAAGGACTAACCTCCCGTTCAGGACCCGGTGCATGGGAGCCGGGGTCTGAGGGGTGGAGGTACGGCGATGGACACGACGTCCTCGTTGCGGCAGCGGCTCGGTGCCGTCGCCGTCGTCGGTCTCGCAGTGCTGGCCGCGGCGTGCGACTTCACGGTCGGGCCCCGCACCGGGCAGCTCGACCCGGGGTTCGGTGGCGGTGACGGGGTCGCCACGTTCGCGGGGCGGGCCCGCAGCGACGACGCCGTCGAGGCCGCCGTGCGCCTCGACGACGGCCGCCTCGTCACCGTCGGATCGCGTGACGGGCAGCGCGTGTTCGCCCGCTACCTCGACGACGGCCGCCCCGACGAGTCGTTCGGCGACGGCGGCGTGGTCGAGATCGGCATCGCCTCGGCGTTCGTGCGCGAGCTCACCGTCGCGCCCGACGGCGACCTGGTGATCACGGGTGCCTTCGCCGGGCCCGGGCTGTACGTGTGGTTGATCGCCCGCTTCCGACCCGACGGCACGCCCGACGCCGACTTCGGCACGGACGGCGTCGCCCAGCTCTCCGACCTCGAGCCCGCGGTGCCGATCGGCTACGCCTACGGCGCGGTCCCCGTCGGCGACGACCTCTACGTGCGGGCGTCGCGCTTCGGCGTCGACCCCTACGACGACGGGGTGGTCGTGAAGCTCGGCCCCGACGCCGCCGTCGACACCACGTTCGGCCCCGACGGCACCGGCGCGGTGCGCGTCGGCAGCAGCGGCGGGGGGCAGGTGGGGCTGGCAGCGGTCGGCGGCCGGCCCGACGGCGCGGTCGTCACCACCTACGAGGACGGGGCCGACGCGGGCCTCGTGACCGTCTCGCCGGCGGGCGTCGTCGGGCCCCGGACCAGCCTCACGTCGTCGGTCACCCGGCCGCACCGCATCGACGACCTCGCCGTCGGTGGCGACGGATCGGTGGTGCTGGCGGGCGCCGAGCACCTCGGCTTCCCCGACCGCATCGTCCTCGTCCGCCTCACGCCCGGCGGCGTGCTCGACGCCGGGTTCGGCGCCGGCGGGGTGGCCACGGTCTCCATGCCGGTCGGCCTGCGGGCGCAGGTCGCACTCGACGGCGACGGCGTGGTGGTCGCGAGCGACGAAGGCGACGTGACCGGCGGGCGACGGATCACCACCGCCCGCGTCACCGCCGCCGGGTCGCTCGACCCCGGCTGGGGCACGGCGGGCCTCGCCCGGTACGGCCGCGACGCCGAGGTCACGGCCCTCCTCTCCCGGCCCGACGGCGTGCTGGTGGTCGGGGCGACGCCGTCCTCGGGCTCGGCCGACCCCGCGGACCAGCTCCTGCTGGGGCTCGACCCGTCCGGAGCCCCCGACCCCGGGTTCGGCGACGACGGCTGGGCGGCCGCCGACTTCGGCCGGGAGGCGTTCGACCGGTTCACCGTGGTGGAAGCGCTGCCGGACGGCGACGTGCTCGTCGCCGGCGACACGGGCGACGGCCTCACGGTCGGCCGCTACGGGGCCGACGGCACGCCCGACGCCGACGTCCCGCCGGCGCCGTTCCTGACCGACCGCCTGGTCGGCGCACACGTGGCTCGCGACGTGGCCGTGCTCGAGGACGGCACGGCGTTCCTGCTCGTGCAGGTCGGCAGCGGCGAGGCCGAATGGTGGTACGGCGGAGGCGGCACGGGCTACCGCGTGGTGAAGCTGGGGCCCGACGGCTCGGTGGACGAGACGTTCGGCGACGGGGGCGTCGCCGCCCACGACGGCGCCGACTCCCCCAACGCCGTCGCCGTGGGGGCCGACGGCCGCGTGCTCGTGGCGCACACGGTGGTCCACCCCGCCCAGCCGATCCCGCCCCACGGCGTCCAACCCGCGACGTTCGACCTGGTCGTCGACGCCCTCACGCCGGCGGGCGCGCCCGACACCTCCTGGGGCACCGGCGGGCGCACGGTGCTGGCGGCGGGCGCCGAGTTCCCGCCCTCGGTGCCGACGACCGGCTGGCTGGCCGTGGGTCCCGACGGCGATGCCTACCTGGCCACCTACGGGCTCTGGCACCTCGACCCGGCCGGGGCGGCGGTGCCCGTCCCCGCCCTGCCGGCCGGTGTGTCGTTCGCGGCCGCCGACGTGACCGTCGATCCCGAGGGCGACGTCGTGGCGACCGGTCCCGGCACCGTGGCCGGTGGCACCGCCGCCGACCTCGTCGCCCGGTTCGACGCCGACCTCGTGCTCGACGCGTCGTACGGCGCCGGCGGGCTGGCCGAGCTGCCGGCGACGGCGGCGCAGGTGGTGCGCACCGGGCCCCGCCTCCACCTGGCCGACGACGGCACGGTGACGGTCGTGCAGAAGGGCCGCGCGGCCGGCCGCACCGTCGACGAGCTGGTCGTGCGCCGTCTCACCCCCGCCGGAACCGCCGACGCCACGTTCAGCGGCAATGGGCTCGCCCTCAACCGGTTCCGCGTGGCCGGTGTCGACGCCGAGGTGCTGGCGAGCGCCCTGGCCGACGGTGACGTCCTGCTGGCGGGGGCCACCGAGGTCGACGCGGTCCTCGCCCGCGTGAACGGCTGACGACCGAGGCGGCCCCCGACGGGGCAGCCACCGACGAGGACCCTCGCCGCGCAGGTGCCCGGACGCGACAGCGCCGCCTGCAGGGGGGATGCAGACGGCACCGTCTTTACTGCAGAGAGCGACGAGTGGAGGGGGGAGTACTCGTACTCGATCCGCAGATCTTGAGTTGTCGGAAACCCTGAGCCCCCGGATGGGAGATCCCACCCGGAGAGCGTTGCAGAGAGAAGTGTACGGCCATCCCCCCGCCGGCAACGTGCATTTCGATGTGTCAGTTGTCACTCTCGACGCAACCTGCCCAGTCGGCCGAGAGCAGATCCGGCAGAGCGCGTACACGATGCCCGGGCAGGCACTCCACGATCGATGCGCTGCGGACCCGACCGAGCCCAACGGGCCGAGCAGGGCCGACCGGGCCGAGAACGTCCACGGCCCCTCCGCCGAGGCGGAGGGGCCGCTGACGCCCTTCCCGGCCGAGCCCGCGCGCTACTCGACGCGCAGGCCGGAGATGGCCCGGCTGATCACCAGCTGCTGGATCTGCTCGGTGCCCTCGAAGATGTCGTAGATCTTGGCGTCGCGGTGGAACCGCTCGACCGGGTACTCGCGCGTGTAGCCGTAGCCGCCCAGGATCTGGATGGCCCGCTCGGTCACCCACACGGCGGTGCGGCCGGCCTTGAGCTTCGACATCGAGCCCTCGGCGTTGGTGTAGCCGCCGTTGCGCGACAGCCACGCGGCGCGGTGGACCAGCAGGCGGGCGGCGTCGATCTCGGTGGCCATGTCGGCGAGCATGAACGCGATCGCCTGGTTCATGATGATCGGCTTGCCGAACGCCACGCGCTCCTTGGCGTAGCCCAGCGCGTACTCGTAGGCGGCCCGGGCGATGCCCACGGCCATGGCCGCCACGGCGGGCCGGGTGGCCTCGAACGTCGCCATCGCCGGCTGCTTGGCCCCGGTCTTCTGCTGCTCGCGGGCCCGGGCCAGCTTCTCGTCGAGCTTCTCCTTGCCGCCGAGCAGCAGGCGGCCGGGCAGGCGCACGTCGTCGAGGACGACCTCGGACGTGTGCGAGGCCCTGATGCCGTGCTTCTTGTACTTCTGGCCTTGCGACAGGCCCTGCGTGCCCGGCGGGACCACGAAGCTGGCCTGACCCCGGCCCTTGAGGGCGGGGTCGACCGTGGCCACGACCACGTGGACGTCGGCGATGCCGCCGTTGGTGATCCACGCCTTGGTGCCGTTGAGCACCCACTCGTCGCTGGCCTCGTCGTAGACGGCCCGGGTCTTCAGCGAGCTGACGTCGGAACCGGCGTCGGGCTCGGACACGCAGAAGGCGCCGAGCTGGATCTCGTCCGCGGTGCCGAAGCAGGCGGGCACCCACTCCATGACCTGCTCGGGGGTGCCGGTGCCGGCGATGCCGGCGGCGGCCAGGCCCGAGCCGAAGATCGACAGGCCGATGCCGGCGTCGCCCCAGAACAGCTCTTCCAGCGCGACGGGCAGGGTGAGGCCCGACTGGTCGCCGAGCGACGCCTGGGCGAAGAAGTCGAAGGAGTACAGGCCGATCTTGGCCGCCTCCTCGACGATGGGCCACGGGAACTCCTCGCGCTCGTCCCACTCCTCGGCGGCGGGGCGCACCACCGTCTCCGCGAAGTCGTGGACCCACTTCTGGATCTGCTGCTGGTCTTCGTTCAGTTCGAGTGAGAACTCGCTCATCGGTCGGCCCCTCGGTCGGGTGGTCGCTGACGTGATCGCTGGACGTCGTGATCTCGACGCCGCGAACGTGACGTCGGAGGATGACGCGACCGGAGGGAGAGTCGGGTCGGTCGACTGGACCTTCCCGATCAGTTACCGGCCGGTAACAAGACTACCGGTAGCGTAGCGGTCCCGGCCACCGTCCGCTCGCCCGATGACAGCGCTGCCCGCGATCGGAAAACCCGGGTGAAACGGCCGGCGGCCCCTGCCACGATGCGGGCGGCCTGCCGACGCACCCGTCCGGGCCGTCCGACGTCGACGAGGAGCAGGGTTGTGTCACGCCGCGGTTGGCTGCTGTTCCTGGCGATGGGCGTGATCTGGGGCATCCCCTACCTGCTCATCAAGGTGGCGATCGAGGACCTGTCCCCCGCGTCGCTGGTGTTCGCCCGCTCGGCCCTGGCCACGCTGCTGCTCGTGCCGCTGGCCGCCGCGCGCGGCATGCTGCGGGCGCTGCTGCCGGCCTGGAAGCCGATGCTGCTCTACACGTTCGTCGAGATCTGCATCCCCTGGGTGCTGCTCGGCAAGGCCGAGCAGCAGCTGTCGAGCTCTCTCACCGGCCTGCTCGTGGCAGCGGTGCCGCTGGTGGGGGCGGTCCTCGTCACCGTCACGGGCGACGACTCGCTGGGCGCCCGCCGGGTGGCCGGCCTGCTGCTCGGGTTCGCGGGCGTGGCCGCTCTCGTGGGGTTCGACGTGGGCGCGTCGAACGCCGGCGCGGTGGTGGCCGTGGGCGGCGTGGCCATCTGCTACGCGCTCGGGCCGATGATCCTGTCGCGGTCGCTGGCCGACCTGCCGAGCCTCGGCGTCGTGGCGGGGTCGCTGGCGATCACCGCCATCTTCTACACACCCTTCGGCCTGGCGTCGTGGCCCGCCCGGGCGCCCGACCGCGAGACCTGGATGGCGGTGGCGGCCCTGGCCGTGATCTGCACGGCGGTGGCGTTCATCGTGTTCTTCGAGCTGATCGCCGAGGTCGGTCCCGCGCGCTCCACGGTGATCACCTACCTCAACCCGGCCGTCGCCCTCGTGCTGGGGGCGCTGATCCTCGACGAGCAGATCACCTTCACCACCGGGGTCGGGTTCGCGTTGATCCTCCTCGGCTCGGTGCTCGCCACGTCCCGCGACCGGGTGCGCGAGCCCGAGCGCGAGCCGGCGGCGGTGGCGTCGGGCAGCCCCCGGGCCCCCGCCGGCGCCGCGGGCACCGACGGCCGGCACGGCGGCGAGCCCACGGCGGGCGACGTCGCCGCCTGCCCGGTCCCCGAGCCCTGACGCCCGTCGCCACGACCGCCACGGCCGGCGCGTGACGCCGCACACACCCAAAGTGGTGACAGGAGCACGACCGCGTCATAGCGTGCCGTCGTGACCTCCGCTCCCGGCTTCCAGCCCGGCCGCTCGGCGTACGGTGCGAGTCCGCCCGAGCACGACCTCGGACCGCCGGCGTACGACCTGCCCCGCATCGATCCCACCAAGGCGCTGTGGCGGCGCATCTTCGCCTACGTCATCGACGGGCTGGTGGGCTCGCTCATCGTGCTCGCGCTGGCCGCGGCGCTCGGCGACGTCGACACGTTCGACGCCCGGCGCTGTCCCGATCCGGTCCCCGACGACCGCACCTGCCTCGACCTGACGTCCGACAGCGTCGACGACGAGGACCAGCAGATCCTGCTGATCGACACCAGCGCGCTGGTCATCGCGGCGGGCGCCGGCCTCGCCTGGAGCCTCGCCAACAACGTCCTGCTGCAGGGCGTCACCGGCGCCACGCTCGGCAAGTACGTCACCGCCGCCCGCGTGGTGAAGCCCGACGGCTCGCCTCCGGGCATCGGCCGCGCCTTCCTGCGCACCATCCTGCTGATCATCGACAGCCTGTCGCTGATCCTGCCGCTGGGTCTGTGGGTCGCCATCTTCTCGCGGGGTCACCGCCGGCTCGGCGACATGGCCGCAGGCACCTACGTCGTGAAGTCGCGCTACGCCGGACGGCCGGTGCTGCTGCCGTAGCGGTCGGGCGACCGCACCCGCGGAGACCGCCCGGGAGCTCGGCCCGGACGACCTGTCAGGCGGGACGCACGACCGTGCCGGCGGACGTGTCCTCGATGACGTAGCCGGCGGCGGTGATGCGGTCGCGGAGCGCGTCGGCCCGCGGCCAGTCCCTGGCGGCCCGCGCCTCGTCGCGCTCGGCGGCTAGGCCGAGCACGTCGGACGGCACCTCGGCCGCGTCGCCCTCGCTGTGCAGGTCGAGGCCCAGGGCCGCGGCGATCTCGCCGGCCGCGGCGGCGGAGGGCGCCGCGGCCACGGCGTCACCGGCGTCGAGCGCGGCGTTGGCCCGACGGACCAGGTCGAACAGCAACGCGGTGGCCGCAGGTGTCTGGAGGTCGTCGTCCATGGCGGCGCGGAACCGGGCGAGGGCGTCGACGTCGGGGTCGCGGGGCTGCGACGCCAGCCCGGCCGTCGCCGCGACGCGGCGGGCGAACGCATCGAGCCGCGCCAGCGCCGCCTCGGCGTCGCGCAGGCTGTCGTCGGTGACGTCGATGGGCGAGCGGTAGTGCGACCGCAACACCAGCAGCCGGTAGGCCCGGGGGTCGTACTGCTCGACGAGGTCGACCAGGTTCGACACGTTGCCGAGCGACTTGGACATCTTGGTGCCCTCGACCTCGACGAACCCGTTGTGCACCCAGGTGCGGGCGAAGGTGCGACCGTCGGCGACGGCCTGGGCCCGCTCGTTCTCGTGGTGCGGGAAGGCCAGGTCCTGCCCGCCGCCGTGCAGGTCGAAGTCGTCGCCCAGCAGGTCGAGCGCCATCACGACGCACTCGGTGTGCCAGCCCGGGCGCCCGTCACCCCACGGCGACGGCCAGCTCGGCTCGCCCGGCTTGGCCTTCTTCCACAGGGCGAAGTCGACGGGCGAGCGCTTCTCGTCGATGCCCTCGACGCGGGCGCCGGCCTTGAGCGAGTCGAGCGGCTGGCGGGCGAGCAGCCCGTAGTCGTCGACGGTCTCGGACAGGAAGTACACGCCGTCGGACGTCTCGTAGGCCGCCCCGCGCTCGACCAGCCGCCGGATGAGGTCGACCATGTGCTCGACGTAGGCGGTGGCATGGGGGTCGTGGTCGGGCCGGCGGACGTTGAGCGCGTCCATGGCCGAGTACCAGACGGCCTCGCAGCGACGCGTGATGTCGCGCCAGTCGCGGTCTTCGCGCTGGGCCCGCTGGATGATCTTGTCGTCGATGTCGGTGATGTTCGAGACGTACGTGACGTCGAGGCCCGTCCACACCAGGTAGCGGCGCAGCACGTCGAACACCAGCGAGAACCGGCCGTGCCCCAGGTGGGGCGGGCCGTACACGGTGGGACCGCAGACGTACATCGACACCTTGCCGGGCTCTCTCAGCTGGACGGGGGCGACGGCCCCCTTGGCGGTGTCGAACAACTGCAGCATGGGTGACCAGGGTACTTGTGGGCCGGCACCCGACCCGCACGGGTTCGGCGGGTACAGAGCCGGGCCCGCCCGGGCTGTGCGCGGGCCGGTGGGCCGCGGCTACCCGGCCGAGGCGGGGGCGGCGTCGAGGTAGCCGAGCTCGGCGAGCCTGGCGCCCATGACCTCGTGCATGATGTCGTGCTCGGCGGGCGTGAGGTTGTCGCGCCAGCCGCCGGGGGAGGCCGAGCGGATCTCCTTGCGCTCGCCCTTGGCCTCGGCCGGCACCGCCGCGAAGGCGTGCTCGTCGGCCACCGCCGCCAGGGCGTCGGCGGGCACGTCGAACGGCAGGCCGGCGCAGATCGCCGACAGCTCGCGGCGCGGGTCGGCCACCAGGTCCTCGTAGCGGATCAGCACCCGGCGCTCGCGGGGCTGCCGCTCGTAGGCCCGCTGCACGACCCCGGTGCGGAACGCCCACACCGCCGACTGCCACCGGACGAGCGCCTCGCGCCCCGGGTCGGTGACCGGGAAGGCGCCCTCGTCGAGCGCCCACGAGCCGGCCCGGTAGGCGGCCAGCCACGAGTCGACGACGTCGCGCCCGTCGCGGAGCAGGAACACGAGGCGCGACCCCGGGAACAGGTCGAGCAGCAGGTCGGCGACGTGCGAACCGGGCTCCTTCACCACGACGACCGGGTCGTCGACGCGGGCGGCGTCGGCCACCTGGGCATCGAAGCGGTCGACGATCAGCCGCCGCAGCGCCGGCGCCCAGGCGTCGCGGTAGCGGTCGCTGAAGAAGTAGCTGTCCTTGTCGTGCTTGACGCGGTCGAGGGTCGTGAGGTCGGGTGGGTGCTCGGCGGTGGCCCACGCCAGCGAGATGGGCCGCCACACGCCGAGGTGGTGGCCCAGGTGGGGGTCGTCGATCGGCACCACCCCGTCGATCGACGCGAGCATGCGCAGCAGCCACGTGCTGCCGCTGCGCGACGAGCCGAAGATCCACACGAGCCGGTCTTCGGCGGCGCCGACCGACCGGGGCGGCGAGGCGTGGGGGCCAGGGTTGGTGCCGCTCATCGTCTGACCTCCGGTGCGCGGCCCGTGGACAGCGGCAGTCTCCCCCATCCGAGCGGGGTCCAGACAGTGGCGAGCGCCACACGGCGCCTGCGTCCCCGCGGCGCCGACGGCCGCCGCCGCCACCCACTGACCAGGGCCGGCGCCGCCCACGGCTTTCCGGCGGGTCGCGGGGCGTCGGTAACCTTGCCCGGGTGAGCAGCATCCCCGACAAGCCCAGCCTCGACGGCCTCGAGGCCAAGTGGCGCCAGGTGTGGGCCGACGAGGGCACCTACCGCTTCGACCGCACCAGGGACCGCGCCGACGTCTTCTCGATCGACACGCCCCCGCCCACCGTGTCGGGCACGCTGCACCCGGGCCACGTCTGCTCCTACACCCAGACCGACACCGTCGCCCGCTACCAGCGCATGCGCGGCCGCGAGGTCTTCTACCCCATGGGGTGGGACGACAACGGGCTCAACGTCGAGCGGCGGGTCCAGATCCTCACCGGCACGCGCTGCGACCCCTCGCTCCCGTACGACCCCGACTTCCGGCCACCCGAGAAGGTGTCGAAGAAGGACCGGCCGATCCCCGTCAGCCGGCCCAACTTCGTCGAGCTGTGCGGCGCGGTCGTCGAGCAGCTCGAGGAGAGCTACTTCGACCTGTGGTCCGACATCGGCCTGTCGGTCGACTGGTCGCACACCTACCGCACCATCGGCCCCGAGGCCGTGCGGGCCAGCCAGCGCGGGTTCCTGCGGCTGTTCGACCGCGACCTCGCCTACCGGTCCGAGGCGCCGACGCTGTGGGACGTCGACTTCCGCACGGCCGTCGCCCAGGCCGAGCTGCAGGATCGCGAGACCCCCGGCGCCTACCACAAGATCCGCTTCGAGGGCCCCGACGGCGCGGCGCTGTGGATCGACACCACGCGGCCCGAGCTGCTGCCCGCCTGCGTGGCGATGGTCGCCCACCCCGACGACGAGCGCTACCGGCCGCTGTTCGGCAGCACGGCCCGCACGCCGCTGTTCGGCGTCGACGTGCCCATCGTCGCCCACGAGCTCGCCGACCCCGACAAGGGCACCGGCATCGCCATGATCTGCACCTTCGGCGACACCACCGACGTCACGTGGTGGCGCGAGCTGGGGCTGGCGCTGCGCCCCGTCGTCCAGCGCGACGGCCGCCTGCGCGGCGTCGCCTGGGGCGAGCCCGGGTGGGAGTCGGCCGACCCCGCGGCCGCGCAGGCGGCGTACGACGAGCTGGCGGGCAAGACCGCCAAGCAGGCGCAGGCGCGCATCGTCGAGCTGCTCGGCGAGGCCGGCCTGATCGACGGCGAGCCCCGCCCGATCACGCACCCGGTGAAGTTCTGGGAGAACGGCACCCGCCCGCTCGAGATCGTCACGTCCAACCAGTGGATGATCCGCTATCCCGACAAGGGCGCCATGCTGGCGCGGGGCCGCGAGATGTCGTGGTGGCCCGACTTCATGCGGGTCCGCTACGAGAACTGGGTCAACGGGCTCCAGGGCGACTGGAACATCACCCGCCAGCGGTTCTTCGGCGTGCCGTTCCCGGCCTGGTACCCGATCGACGACGACGGCACGGTCGACTACCTGTCGCCCGTCCTCGCGAGCGAGGACAGCCTGCCGGTCGACCCCACGACCGACCCGGCCCCCGGCTACGACGACGACCAGCGCGACAAGCCCGGCGGGTTCACGGCCGACCCCGACGTCATGGACACCTGGGCCACGTCGTCGCTGTCGCCCCAGATCGCCACCGGGTGGATCGACGACCCCGACCTGTTCGCCCGCACGTTCCCCATGGACCTGCGGCCCCAGGCCCACGACATCATCCGCACCTGGCTCTTCTACACGGTGGTCCGCTCGCACTACGAGCACGACTCGCTGCCGTGGAGCAACGCCGCCATCTCGGGGTTCATCGTCGATCCCGACCGCAAGAAGCTGTCGAAGTCGGCGGCCAACGCGGCCGACGACCCGGCGGCGCTCATCGAGCGGTACGGGGCCGACGGCGTGCGCTACTGGGCGGCCAACGGCCGTCCGGGCATGGACGTCGTGTTCGACGAGGGCCAGCTCAAGATCGGCCGCAAGCTGGCCATCAAGCTGCTGAACGCCTCGCGCTTCGCCCTCGGGCTGGGCTCGACCACCGCCGGCGCGGTCACCGACCCCGTCGACCGCTCGATGCTGGCGAGCCTGGCCGACCTCGTCGCGGAGGCGACGGCCGCGTTCGACCGCTACGACTACGCCCGCGCCATCGAGCGCACCGAGGGCTTCTTCTGGTCGTTCTGCGACGACTACCTCGAGCTGGTCAAGAACCGGGCGTACGGGGCCGAGGGCGACGCCGGCGCGGCGTCGGCCCGCACCGCGCTCGGGCTCGCCCTGCGCACCCTGCTCGGCCTGTTCGCCCCGTTCCTGCCGTTCGTCACCGAGGAGGTGTGGTCGTGGTGGCAGGAGGGCTCGGTCCACCGGTCGCCGTGGCCGTCGGCCGACGCCCTGCGCGAGGCCGCCGGCGCCGACGACGCCGCGTCGCCCGGCGACGAGCCCGACCCGGCCGTGCTGGCGGTCGCCGCCGCGGTGCTGGGCGAGGTGCGGCGGGCCAAGAGCGAGGCGAAGCGGTCGATGCGCACCGACGTCACCGCGGCGGTGGTCACCGACACGCCCGAGCGTCTGGCGCTGCTCGATCTGGCTGCGGCCGACGTCCGCTCGGCCGGCCGCATCGGCTCCCTGGCCACGCAGGCGGGCGAGGCGTTCTCGGTCACCGTCGAGCTCGCCCCTCCCGACCAGGCCTAGCCCCCCAATCCACAGGATTTCCCCGTCAGGTTCGGGGGCTGGAGCCCCCGAAACCGACGGGGAAAGGCTGTGGAGAACTCGGTCCGGGACGGGTCAGCGGTCGCGGGGCGGGGGGCGGCGGATGCCGCGCCGGGCGCCGGGGGGCGGGTCGTCGGCCGCCGTCAGCGGGGTGGGGTCGTCGGACGGGGCCAGCAGCTCCTCCTCGCCTTCGACCTCGTGCGACGAGCCCGGGTCGCGGCGCACCCACACCGACCGCTGCGGGAACGGCATCTCGATGCCCTCGTGGATGAACTCGTCGGACAGCCGTCGGCGCAGCTCGCGCATGACCGGGAACTGGTCGCCCGGCCGGGTCTTGACCACCAGGCGGATGGAGATGGCGTCGGGGCCCAAGCTCTCGATGCCCCACACCTCGGGGGCCTCGAGGATGCGCCCGCGCCACTCGGGGTCGGCGAACACCGTGTCGGCCACCCGCTTGATGACCTCCTGGGCCTCGTCGACGTCGGTGCCGTAGGCGACGTCGACGTCGAGCAGGGCGCGGGCCCACTGCTGCGACATGTTGCCGACCCGGTCGATGATGCCGTTGGGGACGTGCCAGACGGTGCCGTTCACGGCCCGGATGCGGGTGGTGCGCAACGTCACCGCCTCGACGGTGCCGGTGGCCTCGCCCACGTCGACGATGTCGCCCACGCCGTACTGGTCCTCGACGAGCATGAAGATGCCCGAGAGGAAGTCCTTCACCAGGCTCTGCGCACCGAAGCCGATGGCGACGCCCGCGATGCCGGCGCCGGCGATGAGCGGGCCGAGGTTCACGCCGAGCTCGCCGAGGATCATCGTCACCGCGATGGCCCAGATGAGCACCGAGGCGATCGACCGCAGCACGAGCGCCAGGGTCTGGGCCCGGGCCGCCGACCGCAGCGACAGCGTGCCGGTGTCGACGATGGCCGTGGGCGCCCGCTTCTTGAGGCTGCGGACGCGGGCCTGGGCGTCGGGGTCGGCGATCTTGTTGGTCAGGCGCCGGATGGCCCGCCGCACCATCACGTTGGCCAGGTAGGCGATGGCGAGGATGAGGAGGATCGTCAGCGGCGTCGCCAGCAGCTTGTCGGCCGCCTCCGCCCACGCCTCGCTGCCGGTCCACGCCAGGACCCGCCGGCAGATGAAGGAAGGGTCGTCGCCGCAGGCCTGTTGCAACTGGGTGGGATCGGTCGCCTGGGCCAGGACCACGGGCGTCGACCCTACCCACTGGCACTTGAGCACCTCGCGCTCAGGGTTTGTGGGTGGGGAATGCTGAGCCCGTCCCTAGGGTTGTTGCTCCGTACAACGAGTTTCCGACCTGTCCGTGCTGAAGGGGGCCGAAATGGCCGAACTGGACACCATGACACTGCCGGTCCTGCCGCTCACCAACGACGTGGTGCTGCCGGGCATGGTGGTGACCCTCGCGCTCGAGACCGACGAGGCGCGAGCCGCGGCCGACGCCGCCGCCAAGGCGGGCAACACCCTGCTGCTCGTCCCCCGCCTCCCCGACGGGCGCTACGCCCGCGTGGGCACCGTCGCCCGCATCGAGAACCGCGGCAACCTGCCCGGCGGCATGCCGGCCCTGGTGATCCGCGCCACGACCCGTGCCGAGGTCGGCCTCGGCGTCATCGGCCAGACCAGCGGTCTGTGGGTGCACGCCTCGCCCGTCGACGACGACGAGGTCACCGACGAGGTCGCCGACAGGGCCACCGAGCTGCGCGCCGCGCTGCGGGCCCTGTTCGAGGCGCTCGGCGGCCGCCGCCTCACCGAGGTGCTGCGCGGCGTCGACGACCCCTCCGCCCTGGCCGACCTGGCCGGCTGGTGGCCCGACCTGGGCGTCGACCGCAAGATCGAGCTGCTCGAGACCCTCGACCTGTCGCAGCGGCTCTCCCTGGTCCTGCGCTGGACCAAGGACGCCCTCGCCGAGCACGAGCTGTCCGAGAAGATCCGCAACGACGTCACCGAGGGCCTCGAGGACCGCCAGCGCGAGTTCCTGCTCCGCCAGCAGATGGACGCCATCCGCAAGGAGCTGGGCGAGGACGACGACGACTCCGTCGACGGCTACCGCGAGCGGTTGGCGAAGCTGGTCGAGGCCGGCGCCGTCACCCCGGCGACCGACAAGGCCATCTCGCGGGAGATCGACCGGTTCGAGCGCACGCCCGAGCAGAACGTCGAGCACGGGTGGATCCGCAACTGGCTCGACACGGTGTTCGAGATCCCGTGGGGCGAGCGCAGCGTCGACGACTTCGACATCGAGCGGGCCCGCGCCGTGCTCGACGCCGACCACACCGGCCTCGACGAGGTCAAGGAGCGCATCGTCGAGATGCTGGCCGTCCGCAAGCTGCTCGCCGAGCGGGCGGCCGAGGACGCGGCTGCCGCCGCGACCGCGACCGAGGGCGACTCCGCCACGGGCGACGAGACCGACGAGCCCGACGACACCGGCGACGACCGCACCGACGAGGTCGGTGACGACGGCACCGTCGTGCCCGTCGTCGCCGAGGTCGAGCCCGGCGACAACGGCCGCAAGCCCGGCGCCATCGTGGCCCTGGCCGGCCCTCCCGGCGTGGGCAAGACGTCGCTCGGCGCCTCCATCGCCCGGGCGCTCGGCCGCAAGTTCACGCGCGTCGCCCTGGGCGGCGTGCGCGACGAGGCCGAGATCCGGGGCCACCGGCGCACCTACGTCGGCGCCCAGGCCGGCCGCATCGTCCGGGCGCTCCAGGAGGCCGGCACCATGAACCCGGTCATCCTGCTCGACGAGGTCGACAAGGTCGGCGCCGACTGGCGGGGCGACCCCTCCTCGGCGCTGCTCGAGGTGCTCGACCCGGCGCAGAACCACACGTTCCGCGACCACTACCTCGAGGTCGACCTCGACCTGTCCGACGTGCTGTTCCTGGCCACGGCCAACGTGCTCGAGACCATCCCCGGGCCGCTGCTCGACCGCATGGAGATCATCCGGCTCGACGGCTACACCCACGACGAGAAGGTCGCCATCGCCCGCGACCACCTCTTCGATCGCCAGCGCCAGCGCAACGGGCTGCGCGACGGCGAGGTCGAGGTGACCGACGCCGCGTTCGGCGAGATCGTCGAGGGCTACACCCGCGAGGCGGGGGTCCGCAGCCTCGAGCGCGAGATCGGCAAGCTGCTCCGCAAGGCCGCCACCCAGGTGGCCACCGGCGCGGCCACGCCGATCGTGGTCGACGCGAGCGACGTGCCCGCCTACCTGAAGCGCCGCCGGTTCCACGACGAGGCCGCCGACCGCACGTCGGTCCCCGGCGTGGCCACCGGCCTGGCGGTCACCGGCGTGGGCGGCGACGTCCTGTTCGTCGAGGCCACCTCGATGCCCGGCGAGTCGGGCATGACCGTCACCGGCCAGCTCGGCGACGTCATGAAGGAGTCGGCGCAGATCGCCCTCAGCTACGTCCGGTCCAAGGCCGACCAGCTCGGCATCGACCGGACCCAGCTCGAGGGCAAGCGCTTCCACGTCCACTTCCCCGCCGGCGCCATCCCCAAGGACGGCCCGTCGGCCGGCATCACCATGACCACGGCTCTGGTCAGCCTCATGCGGGGCACCAACGTCCGCTCGACGGTCGCCATGACCGGCGAGGTCACGCTGTCGGGTCGGGTGCTGCCCATCGGCGGCGTGAAGCAGAAGGTGCTGGCCGCCCACCGGGCGGGCCTGCGCACGGTCATCCTGCCGCTGCGCAACGAGGCCGACCTCGACGACGTGCCGGAGGCCGTGCGGGACGAGATGACGTTCCACCCCGTCGACGACGTCGCCAAGGTGCTCGAGCTGGCGCTCGAGCCGGTGGCCGAGGGCGCCGGGAGCGGCGCTGGGGCCGATCCCGTCGCCGCCTGAGAGCCGGGCGCCCCGAGCGCCTGTCCGTGATCTGACCAGCGGGTCCGGCGTCTTCCCACGTCACCCTGTGCGGAAGGCGCCAGACTCGCGTCAGGTCGCGGCCGACGAGGTGCGACGCACGGCCCGTGTCTAGGCTCGACACGATGTCAACGGAGGCACCCCCCGCCGACGGCTCACCGGTCGACGCGCCCTCCCCCGGCTCGCCGGCGGAGTACGAACCCCCGCAGCCCACCAGCTCGAAGCCGACGGTGCCGCTGCCCCCCGACGGCGTCGGGTACCGCATCAAGCGCAAGCTGCTCGGCAAGCCGATGCACTCGGAGCAGCTCGAGCACGAGCGGCTCGGCAAGCCGACGGCCCTGGCGGTGTTCGCCAGCGACAACCTGTCGTCGTCGGCCTACGCCACCGAGGAGATCCTGCACGTGCTGGTGCCGGCGGTGGGCATCGGCGCCTTCGCGCTGGTCATGCCCATCACCGTGGCCATGCTGGTGGTGCTGGGGCTGCTGATCGTCAGCTACCGCGAGACCATCAAGGAGTACCCGTCCGCGGGCGGCGCCTACCTGGTCACCCGCGACAACTTCGGCATCGTGCCCGCCCAGCTGGCCGGGGCGGCCCTGCTGATCGGCTACATCCTGACCGTCGCCGTGTCGGTGGCCGCCGGCAGCGCCGCGCTGACCTCGACGGTCACCGGGCTCGCTCCCTACCGGGTGCCGCTCTCGCTGTTCTTCATCGTGCTGATCGCCTACGGCAACCTGCGCGGGGTCCGGGAGTCGGGGCGCATCTTCGCGGCGCCGACGTTCTTCTTCATGGCCAACATGGGCGTGCTGCTGGGGTACGGCATCTTCCGCTACCTCGCCGGCGACCTGCCGGTGCTCGGCGTCGAGGTCGAGGGCATGGTGCACTTCGGCGACGAGGGCACGGGCCTGCTGGTCGGGGCGTCGGCGTTCGTGCTGGCCAAGGCGTTCGCCTCGGGCGGCTCGGCGGTGACCGGCGTCGAGGCCATCTCCAACGGCGTGCCGGCCTTCCACAAGCCCGAGTGGCGCAACGCCCGCCAGACCCTGGTGGTGATGGGCAGCGGCCTGGCCGTCATGTTCCTCGGCCTGTCGTTCCTGGCGTCGAAGGTCAAGGTCGCCCCGTTCGAGGACGGGACGCCCACGGTGCTGGCCCAGATCGGCGAGGCCGTCTACGGCCACAGCGGGTTCGGCGAGACGATGTCGAACGTCCTCAACGTCGCCACCATGCTCATCCTCGTGCTGGCGGCCAACACCGGCTTCGCCGACTTCCCCCGCCTCGCCAACCTCCAGGCGGGCGACAGCTTCCTGCCCCGGCAGCTCACCAAGCGGGGCCACCGGCTGGTGTTCTCGAACGGCATCATCGCCCTGGCCGGGGCGGCCGCCGTGCTGGTCGTGCTCACCGGGGCCGAGGTCACCAAGCTGATCCCGCTCTACGCCATCTCGGTGTTCACCGGCTTCACGCTGTCGCAGTCGGGCATGACCAAGCACCACCTGCGCAAGCGCGAGAAGGGCTTCGTGCGGGGCATCATCGCCAACGGCGTCGGCGCGGTGCTGTCGGGCGCCATCGTGGTGATCGTCATCATCACCCGGTTCGCGGACGCCTGGGTCATCCTGCCGCTGATGCCCCTGGTGGTGCTGGTCCTGCTCCGGCTCAACGGCCAGTACGAGCGCGAGCGGGTCGCCCTCGAGACCGACATCCCCGCGGCCGCCACCGCTCCGATCCTGCGCCGTCACGTCGTGCTGGTGTTCGTCGACCGACTCGACCTCGCCGCGGCCCGGGCCATCCAGTACGCCCGCACGCTCACGCCCGACGAGCTGCGGGCCGTGCACTTCGTCGTCGACGACGAGGCGGGCGAGCGCCTGGCCGACGAGTGGCGGCGCCTCGGCCTGTCGCGGGTGCGGCTCGAGCTCGTGGCCTGCCCCGACCGCCGGCTCACCCACGCCGCGGTCGAGCTGGTGGCGCTCGAGCTGTCCGACGGCGAGACCGAGGTGTCGGTGCTGCTGCCCGACCGCAAGTACAACGGCCTGTGGCATCGCATCCTGCACGACCGCACGGCCGAGTCGATCCTCACCGAGGTGTCGAAGCTCCCGCACGCCAACGTGACGACGGTGCCGTTCCACTTCGACGCGTGGCTGTCCGACGAGACGATCGAGATCGTGCCGCCGGCGGCCCGCGGCAAGCTCACCACCAAGGCCCGGACGGCGACCGACCGGCCGCCGCGCCACGACATCGACGCGATCACCCCGATCGCCGACGTCCGGTGGCGCGACCTCGTGAAGGTGAAGGGGTTCGTGCGGTCGATGCGCGTGGCCCCGCAGCGCGACGTCCCCACGCTCGAGCTCGTCCTCGACGACGACACCGGCACCCTGCTGGCGGTCTTCCTCGGCCGCCGCGAGCTCGCCGGCATCCGGGTCGGCAGCAAGCTCGAGGTCGTCGGCACCGCCGGCGTGCACCAGAGCCGGCTCGCCATCCTCAACCCGAGCTACCAGCTGCTGGGCACCACGACCGCCCACTGACGGCGGGGGAGGCGGAGGTGCCGCCGGCCGTCCGCTGCCGGCCGCCGGCCGCACCCGCCCGCTCTCGGGAACGTCAGGGCAGGCGGACCCCCACCGCCTCCGCGGCGGTGGCGACCGACCCCTGCCACGTGCTGAACGCGCGGTGGGGTCGGAAGCCCATCTCGACGTTGATCGCCAGCATGTGCGGGTTCGACTCGGCGTTGTAGGTCTCGACCACCTCGATGCGGGGCTGGTGGGTCAGCGCCCGTCGCAGGTTCTCGGCCTTGAGCCACCGCCCGAGAGCGTGGCCCCGGTGCGCCGCCAGCACGCCGGTGTCGCCCTGGCGCCCCAGGAACGGGCGCAGCCGTGACGCCATGAGCTGGCTCACGCCCGCCGGCGCCCCGTCGGGCGCCAGCGCCAGCGTGGTGACGACGTCGAACCCCTCGCCGTCGAGGCTGCGCTCCCGGTCCTGGACCTGGGCCGCGGTGCGGGCCTGCGGGTCCCACTCGATGTCGTCGAGCGGGGCGTCGACGAGCGATGCCAGCGCCTCGGCGTGCGCCTCGGCCCACTCGTCGGGGCACGGGCCGACCCACCCGACGAGGCGGTAGCCGGCGGCGCGCGCCGGGGCGTCGTCGATCCACCGCCGCTGCTGGTCGGCGTCGACGTCGGCGACGCGCAGGCGGCTGCACCGGTCCTCCGACCGGAACGTGAGGCCGATCCCGGCGCACAGGGCCCGGCCGGCCTCGTCGAGCGGCCAGCCGATGAGCGACGAGCCCCCGTCGGCCGCCACCTGCGGCAGGGCGGCACGCACGAGGGCGGTGGCCACCCCTCGGCGCAGGTGCCGGGGGTCGACGAGGCAGGCGACCTCGACGACCGCCTCGTTCACGCCGTCGAGCTCCTGGTCGGAGTGTGCGAGGCCGGCGGGTCGCCCGTCGACGCAGGCGAGCCAGACCCGGCGCCGCTTGTGGGCCGGCGCACCGAACAGGTATCCCCGAAGCTCGTCGGCCGGCATCGGCGGGACGTCGGGTTCGAGCACGGCGTCGACGGCGCGCCAGACAGCCACCAGGTCGTCGATCCGGGGCCGGTCGCCGTCGACGACGGCGACCTCGATCTCCGCGGCGCGGTCCACGCCGCCTGGCTATCCGGCCAGCTCGGCCCGGCCCAGCGAGTTTCGCGGCGCTCCCCACCGGGCGGCGTGCGGACGCCGGGACGCGGCCGGGACGCGGCACGGGTGCGCACGCCGGGTCGCCGCCGGACGAACCGGCCTGCGGACGGGCGCGGCCCGCCGCACGGGACGGCCACACCGCCCCCGGTCGCCGCCGGCAGGGCGGGCGGGCAGACTGCGGGGGTGCGCCCGGACACCGCCGCCGGACCCGCCGGCACCGCCGACCTGGTCGACGACCTCGTCGCGGCGCTGGCGCCCGACCGCGTGCGCACCGGGGCCGTCGAGCTGGGGCTGTACGGACGCGACGCCTCGGTGCTCTCGGGCACCGCGGCGGTGGCGTGCTTCCCGCTGTCGACCGCCGAGGTGGCCGCCGCCGTGCGCATCGCCCGGCGGCACGGCCGCCCGTTCACGGCCCGGGGCTCGGGCACCGGCCTCGCCGGCGGCGCGGTCCCGGTCGGCGACCCCGTGGTCATCGTGACCACGAAGATGGACCGCATCCTGGCGGTCGACCCCGATGCCCGGGTGGCGTGGGTCGAGCCCGGGGTGATCAACCTCGACCTCACCCGGGCCCTCGCGCCCCACCGTCTGCACTTCGCCCCCGACCCGTCCAGCCAGCAGGCCTGCACCATCGGCGGGAACGTGGCCAACAACTCGGGCGGGCCCCACTGCCTCGCCGACGGGGTGACCAGCGCCCACGTGCTGGCGATCGAGGTGGTGCTGCCCGACGGCACCGTCACCGTGCTCGGGGGCCTCGACCCCGAGCCCGCCGGCCTCGACCTGCGGGGGGCCTTCGTGGGCAGCGAGGGCACGCTGGGCATCGCCACCCGCATCGCCGTGCGGCTCACGCCCGACCCGCCCGCGGTCGCCACGCTGCTGCTCGACTTCCCCACCGTCGAGGCGGCCGCCGAGACGGTGAGCGGCGTCATCGCCGCCGGGATCCTGCCCGCGGCCCTCGAGATGATGGACCAGCGCATCACCGAGGCCGCCGAGGCCTTCGCCCACGCCGGCTACCCGACCGATGCCGCCGCCGTGCTGCTCGTCGAGGTCGACGGCCTGCCGGCCGGGGTCGACGACGCCGTCGAGCGCATCGGGGCCATCGGCCGCGCCCACGGTGCACGGGCCGTGCGCGTGGCCGCCGACGACGCCGAGCGGGCGCTGCTGTGGAAGGGCCGGAAGTCGGCGTTCGGCGCCGTCGCCCGGGTGGCGCCCGACTACTACCTGCACGACACCGTCGTGCCCCGCACCCGCCTCGTCGAGGTGCTGGCCGAGGTGTACGCCATCGCGGAGCGCCACGACCTCGGGGTGATGAACGTCTTCCACGCCGGCGACGGCAACCTGCACCCGCTGCTGCTGTTCGACGCCCGGCAGCCCGGGACCATGGAGCGGGTCCACGCCGCCGGAGAGGAGATCGTGCGCGTCTCGATCGCCGCCGGCGGCGTGCTGTCGGGCGAGCACGGCATCGGGCTCGAGAAGCGCGACCTCATGCCCCTGCTGTTCGGGCCGGCCGACCTCGACGCCCAGGCCCGGTTGCGCGAGGCGTTCGACCCCGACGGGGTGGCCAACCCCACGAAGGTGCTGCCGGCCGGCAGCCGGTGCGGCGACCTCCAGTCGATCCCCGAGGGACTGTGGGTGTGACGGCCGAGGCCCGGCCCGTGCCCGAGGCCGTCGCCGCCTTCGCCCGCGAGGTCGGCCCGGCCGCCGCGGGCCCCGTCGCCGTGGCGGGAGGCCGCACGCAGTGGGACGTCGGGCGGGCACCGCGCGCCGGCGGTGCGGACGCGGACTTGGACGCCCGCACGGCCGACGAGGTGCGCGAGGTGCGGGCGCCGGCCGGGATCGTGGCGCTCGACGCGGCCGACATGACGGTCACCGTGGGGGCCGGCACGACGGTGGCCGACCTCGACGCGGCGCTCGCCGAGGTCGGCCAGACCGTGGCCCTGCCCGATCCGCCGGGCGCCACCGTCGGCGGCGTGCTGGCCGTGGGCCGCAGCGGGATCCGCCGGCTGGGCTGGGGCCCGGTGCGCGACACGCTGCTGCGGGTGCGCTACGTGTCCGCCGAGGGCGACGTGGTGACCGCCGGCGGGCCGACGGTCAAGAACGTCTCGGGTTTCGACCTGTGCCGCCTGCTCGTGGGCTCGCTCGGCACCCTCGGCCTCCTGGCCGAGGTGGTGCTGCGCACCCGACCGCTGCCCGCCACCGAGCGGTGGGTGGTGGGCGAGGTCGACCCGTTCGCCCTGGTCGGGGCGCTGCACCGGCCGGCCGCGGTCCTGTGGGACGGCACGACGACCTGGACGCTGCTCGACGGCCATCCCGACGACGTGGCCGCCCAGGCCGGCGGGCGCGGCCTGGTGGACGCGCCGGGCGGCAGCCCCGCTCTGCCGCCGCACCGCTGGTCGCTCCGCCCCGGCGAGCTGCGCGACCTCCCGGCCCGGGCCGGGCACCGGCCGGGCGGCTTCGTCGCCGAGGTCGGCGTCGGCGTCGTCCACGCCGAGGTCGCGCCGGCGCCGCGCACCGTCGAGCCCGCGGTGGCTCGGCTGCACCGCCGCATCAAGGACCTGTTCGACCCGACGGGCAGGCTCAACCCCGACCGCGACCCCCTGGCTGCGTGATGGACCTCGGCGTCGACGACGACGAGCTCGCCAGCTGCGTGGCGTGCGGTCTGTGCCTCCCCCACTGCCCCACCTACCGGGTCACCGGCGAGGAGGCGCTCTCGCCGCGGGGGCGCGTGGCCGCCATGCGCCAGGTGCAGTGGCAGGGGGTGCTGCCCGACGACTCGTTCGTGCACGCGATCGAGACGTGCGTGCAGTGTCGCGGGTGCGAGACGGCCTGCCCGTCGGGCGTGCCGTTCGGCCACCTGATCGAGCCGACCCGCGCCACGCTGGCCGAGGGCGGCCCGTTCCCCCTCCGGCGTCCGCGCCGGCTCGTGCGGCTCGGCCTGCGGGGCCTGCGCCACCACCGCCTCCTGCTCGCCGGGTCGTCGGCGCTGGCCGTGGCCCAGCGCCTCCGGCTCGTCCCCTCGCGCCTGTCGCGGCGCCTCGGCCTGCCCGCCCGCCTACCGGTGCGCCGCCCGGTGCTGCGGTCGTCGGGCGACGACGTCTGGCTGTTCACCGGCTGCGTGATGGACGCCTGGATGCGCGACGTGCACGCCGACGTGCAGCGGGTGGTCGAGGCGACCGGCGCGGGGGTCTCCCTCGCCGGGCCCGGCGCCGCGTGCTGCGGGGCGCTCTCGGCGCACGCCGGGTTGGCGTCCGACGCCCGCGCCCTGGCCCACCGCACGATGGCGGCCCTGCCGGGTGACGCCCCCGTGCTCGTCGACTCCGCAGGGTGCGGGGCGATGCTCCGCGACTACGGCCACCTGCTCGGCACCGACGAGGCGGACGCGTTCAGCGCCCGCGTGGTCGACGTGCACGAGTGGCTGGCCGACCGGCTCGACGCCCTGCGGGCCGCGATGCCGCCGGCGGCCGGCGGGACCTCCCCCGACCGCCCGGTGGTCGCCGTGCAGGATCCCTGCCACCTGCGGCACGTGCAGCGCGCCCACCTGGCGGTACGGACCGTGCTGTCGCCGTTCGCCACGCTGGTCGAGCTCGACGACGAGGGCCTGTGCTGCGGCGCCGGCGGCGCCTACGCGGTGGCCCAGCCCGATCTGGCGGGCGCGATCCGGGCTCGCAAGGTGGCTGCGATCGAGCGCTCGGGCGCCCCGGTGGTGGCGTCGGCCAACCCCGGGTGCGCCCTGCACCTCGCGGCCGCGGGCGTCACCGTGGTGCACCCCTGCACGATCGTCGCCCGGGCCCTCGGACGACCCGACGCCGTGCCAGGAGCGCCCGCCGGGTCGCCGGCCTGACGTCGTCCGCCCGTGGACCGGCGTCGGCGACGGCGCTCCCGCGCCGCTCGTGGACCGGCGACCGCCGGGGGCTCACGCGACCGGCGGCGACCCGGGCAGGAGGCGCTGCATGAGGACCAGGTCGAGCCAGCGCCCGTGGCCGTGGCCCACCTCGGGCAGGCGCCCGACGTGGGCGAAGCCGAGCCGCTCGTGGAACCGGATCGACCCGACGTTGTCGCCGTCGATGGCGGCGACGATCGCGTGGACGCCGGCGTCGGACGCCCGGGCGCACAGCTCGTCGACGAGGGCCCGCCCGACCCCTCGGCCCCACTGCCGCCCGTCGACGTGGACCGTGTGCTCGACGGTGAGGCCGTAGCCGGGCCAGCGCTGCGTGTCGCGGAAGTGGCCGTAGGCGGCGACGCCGACCACCTCGCCGTCGAGCTCGGCCACGAGGACGGGGTGACCTGCGACGCGATGGGCCTCGATCCAGCTACGCCGGCTCTCGGCGCTGTACGGCCGGTCGGTCCACTCGATCGTTGTCGAGGCGA
>Ga0111538_10001233_pt1 | contig 36055 bp, 25 predicted proteins | sample SoiMethybrSBSTD1_FD_79669 | JGI IMG/M metagenome (GOLD analysis project Ga0111538, IMG submission 79669) | Bulk soil microbial communities from a Populus tree surrounding site in Tennessee, USA - Soil MetaG P. TD hybrid SBSTD1 (version 2)... | ecosystem: Environmental > Terrestrial > Soil >...
ACCGGGTTCGAACCGGTGACCTCCTGAATGCCATTCAGGCGCGCTCCCAACTGCGCCACAGGCCCACTTGGCGGGTGAAACGAACCTCGATTGTACCCTGCTGATCGGGCGCGGTCAAAGCTGGCCGGGGCCCTCGAGCTCGCGTACCGACTTGGCGCCGACAGCACTATCTTTTGTCCACGACGACTTGCCCGTCCTTCATCACCCATTTCACGCCCTTGATCGCATCCTCGATGTTCTTCAGCGGCTCGCCTTCGATGGCGACAATGTCCGCGTGGAAGCCCGCGGCGATTTGACCCAGATCCTTCTCGTGACCGAGCAGGGCCGCGGCCGTCGTGGTGGCGGTCGCGAGCGCCTGTGCGGGCGTCATGCCGGCTTTCACGAACCATCGCAGCTCGCCGGTGTTCTGGCCGAAGCCTGAGTACACCGCGTCCGAGCCCATGCCCAATTTCACACCCAGCTCGAACGCGCGCTTCGTCGATTGGAAGCTCTTCTGGATGTACGTCTGCAGCGGAGGTATCGCGTCAGGCGCGAAACCGAAGTCGTCCTTGGCGTCCACGTAGTAGCGGTTGTGATCGACGGTCGGCACCCAGACGGTGCCGCGCTTCACCATCTCCTTGAACGTGTCGTCGTCGATCTCGATGCCGTGTTCGATCGAGTCGGCGCCGGCGAAGACGGCGTCGTGCACGCCGGACGCACCATAGGAGTGAATCGCGACCGGTCTCTTCGCGGCGTGTCCGGCCTCGACGATGGCTTTCATCTCGTCGAGAGTCAGCGTCTGTGTCGTGTCCACGCTCTCGTAGCTGCCGCGCGAACCGTACACCTTGATCCAGTCCGACCCGGCTTGCACCCGCTGCTCGACCAGCTGGCGCCATTGATCGATCGTGTTCGCCCCGTTGCGTGGCGCGGACAGGCCCGCGCCGGCGACGAACATGCGCGGGCCGACTTTCTCGCCGGTGTTGACGGCGTCGCGCATCAGATAGTCGGCGCCGCCGCCGGCGCCGAGATCCCGCACGGTCGTGACACCCGTCTCGAGCGTGCGCCTGGCATTCTCGAACGACACCTCGGCCGTCTGCGCCGGCGTCCTGCGCGGGGTCACCGGTTGGCGCGCCGTGGTCGCCGGATCGCGGTTCCAGTAGTAGGTCATGTGCGTGTGCAGATCGATCAGGCCGGGGATGGCGGTGTACTTCCGGAGATCGATTTCCCGGGCGCCGGGCGGCACCTGAGCGGCCCCGGTCGAAACCGCGGCAATCTTGTTGCCGATGACGACAAGCGTGGCGTCGTCAATCAGCCGCGTCCCGTTCCAGAGGTGGCCGAAGCGAAGGGCCGTGACGGACGGCGGTTGCCGGGCGGCCGCCAGCATGGTCAGTCCAATCCCGAAGGCGGCGGCTGACAGGAGCCTTTTCATGGTCGTGATTCTACGATTCACGGCGGTGAACAATTCCAGGCCGGATCCCGTCTTCTCCCCTAGGCCAATCTACAAGAGGCCCCGCATGAGCGACCAGACCGACGTCCTGCAAGGCACGCTTGACCTCTTGATCATGAGGACCATCGCCCTCGAGCCGATGCACGGCTGGGCGATCGCGCAGCGGATTCAACAGATCTCGGACCAGCTGCTGCGTGTGCAGCAGGGCTCCCTCTACCCGGCGCTGCATCGCCTGGAGCACCAGGGTTGGATCGTGGCCGACTGGGGTGCGTCCGAGAACAACCGGCGGGCGCGCTTTTACTCGCTCACGAAGGCTGGCCGGAAGCAGCTCGATATCGAAGTCTCGAAGTGGGAGCGCCTCTCGGCCGGCGTCAATCTCGTGCTGCAGCGATCCTGACCATGCGCCTGTGGAACATCGTTCAGAGCCGGCTGCGATCGGTGTTCCTCCGCGATCGGCGTGAAGCGGACCTGCGAGAGGAGCTGCAGTTTCATCTCGACCGTGAGACCGAGCGGCTGGAGGCGAGCGGCCTGCCTCCGGAAACGGCACGCCTTCAAGCCCTCAGGCTGTTCGGCGGCCCTGAACAGATCAAGGAAGCCTGCCGCGACGCGCGCGGCACCAGGCTGGTCGACGACGCCATCCGCGACGTCCGGTACGCATTGCGCGGGTTCCGCCGCACGCCGCTGGTCGCCTGCGCGATCGTAGCCACGGTCGCGCTCGGGCTCGGCCTGGTCGTCGTGGCGTTCACCTTCCTCAACGCGCTCCTGTTCAACGTCGATCAGGTCCCGAACATCCACGAGATGTTTGCAGTGGAGCGGCCGCGAACGTCTGAAGACGAACCGAAGCGTTTCACGCGTGGGGAGTTCGACGCGCTGCGCCGCGAGACCAGCGTTTTCACCGACAGTTATGCCGAGTCCGGTATCGACAGCCGCGTCGACGGGCGGCCGTCGGAGGGGACGCTCGTCACCGGCAACTTCTTCCAGGTGCTGGGCGTCACCGCCGCGATCGGACGGACGCTGACACGTGCCGACGACGACCCGTTCGAGGGCCGGCCGGTGATGGTCCTGAGCGACCGCGGCTGGGAGAAACTGCTGGCGCGCGACCCGGCGGTGCTCAGCCGCACGCTCCTCGTCAACGGGGTCACCTTCGAAGTCGTCGGTGTGATGCCGAAACGGTTTCGGGGACTGACCGTCAGCCCCGCGGATTATTGGGTGCCGTTCTCGACGGTCGGTCGCCTGCGCCCGAAGGATCGCGGCCGCGAAGCTGATGTCGGCGTCGGCATCATCGGCCGCTTGAAACCAGGCCAGTCGCGGCAGACGGCACAGGCGGCGCTCGCGGTCTGGGCGTCAGCAAGCGAGAGTGTGACTGACCCTTCGACACGCTCAGGGTCATCCCGAGCAACGTCGGGGGATGAGCGGGCGGCTGCGAGCGTCATCCTTGTCCCGAGGCGCGGCACCGTCCGACAGCCACGCGAGGCCGCGTTCGTGACTGCTCCATTGTTCCTTGCGTTCGGCCTGATCTTGCTGATCGCCTGCGCCAACGTCACCAACCTGCTCCTCGCCAGGGCCGTCGCACGACAGCGTGAGATTGGCATCCGCCTCTCCGTGGGCGCGGCCCGGAGCCGGATCGTCCGTCAATTGCTGACCGAGAGCCTGCTGCTCGCGCTTCTCGCCGCCGGCGCCGGCTTTGCCATCTCGCGCGTGGTGCTCGAAGCGAGCATTCACGCGGTGATGAGCAGCTTCCCGGCGGACTTCGGAGACATTCGCCTGATGGTGCCCGACGCGGACTGGCGCGTGCTGCTGTTTCTCCTCATCGGCGCGGGCATCTCGACGATGTTCTTCGGGCTCTTCCCCGCCCTTCAGGCGACACGCATCGAACCGGTCAGGACCATGCGCGGCGAGGTCGTCCGGGATGCGCGACCGGGCCGGGCGCGGGACGTGCTGATCGGCGTGCAGGTGGGAGCGTCGGCGCTGCTGCTGATTTGCGCCGCGGTGTTCCTGAGAAGCGCGTTTGCGGTGACGAAGGAAGATCCCGGGATGCGCACGTCCGATACGATCGTCGTTGCGGTCGGGGACGAGCGGTACCGCCCGGCAATGCTGGAGGCGGTGACGACCGAGCCCGCCGTGGCCGAGGTGGCGGCGGCATGGCCGACTCTCGCCGGCGGACCGAGGACCGCGCTCGCGGACGCCTCCGGAACCACATCGACGGTCGCATACCAGTTCGTCTCGCCGGAGTATTTCGCCGTGCTCGGGATCGCGGTCGTGCGAGGTCGAACATTCATGACGAACGAGCGCGCGCCCGCTCTGTCTGTGGCCGTCGTATCCGAAAGGACGGCCCTCACACTCTGGCCGAATGGTGATGCGATCGGCCAGGCCCTGCGCCTCGACCGGAGTCCCGTGTCTCAGGCGCCGTCAGCGTCCCAGACCCCGGATGGCGACGGACCTCCCCTCGCGTCGCGAACCGTCACTGTCATCGGTGTGGTGCGCGACGTCCCCGGGTTCTACATCGCCCCGCTTCCAAGAGCCGTCGTGTACCTGCTCACGAGTACCGCGATGCCGGGCAGCGCGCTCGTCGTCCGCGTTCGCGGCGATGCAGACGTGGTAAGGCAGACGCTGCTCAAGCGGTTCGCGGTGATCGATCCCACCTTGAGCCAGGTCGAGGCGTTCGTACTCGGCTGGGTCACCCGGATGCAGAGCTATTTCCTGCGAATGGGATTCTGGGTTGCTGTCGGCCTCGGCGCGTTGGCGCTCGCCTTGACGGTATCAGGCCTCTTCAGCGTGCTGTCGTACCTCGTTGAGCAACGGACCAGGGAAATCGGGGTGCGCATGGCGCTCGGCGCCACGACGATGGATGTGGTCCGCCTGGTCCTGTCGCAGTCGTTCCGGCCGGTCGGTGTCGGTCTGATGCTCGGCGGCATCTTGTCCGCCACTGCGTCTGGCTTGCTGCTCGCCACGCTCGGCCGCTCGATCGGCCAGATTGTTCGCGTGCTCGATCCGGTCGCCTACGGCACCAGCCTGGTCGTGATCCTGACGGCCTGCCTGGCGGCCGCCTCGATCCCCGCAACCCGCGCCGCCCGCCTCGATCCAACCCGGACACTCCGTCAGGACTAAGCTGAGCCAGTCTCGCCGAAGCCACAGCCTGCCTCGCCGTAGCCGCAGCCTGCCTCGCCGTAGCCGCAGCCGGCCTCGCCGTAGCCGCGAAGCGGCGAAAGCGGGAAGCGGCGAAGGCGGGGCCAGAACCGTAATCTTCCGAAGCAATTCGTATGTGCAAAACGCAGGCGAGCTCCCGCGGACAGTGACACCGGCACAAAATTCGCAGGGTTTTTGACGATCGCCCGGGCCACGGTCGGCGGAATCGAACTTGTTAGGTCCCCAGGAATGGGAATGTTCTCGGGCGACTCCGACGTGGCCGTCGACCTCGGCACCGCGAACACCTGCATTTACACGCGGGGCTCGGTCGTCCTGAACGAACCCTCGGTCGTGGCCTTCAATACGGTCCGGGGGAACGTTGAAGCGATCGGGCTCGATGCCCGGGACATGCTCGGGCGGACGCCGGCGAACATCACACCCGTGTGGCCGATGCGGGCCGGCGTGATCGCCGATTTCGAGGCGGTCGAAAAGATGCTCGCGCACTTCGTCCGCAAGGCGACCGGCCGCACCTACTGGCGGCAGCGTCTCGTGATCGGCGTCCCGGCCGCCAGCACGCCGGTAGAGCGCCGGGCCGTCAAGGACAGCGCGAGGCGGATGAAGGTCAGCGACGTCCAGCTCGTGGACGAACCCATGGCCGCCGCGATCGGCGCCGGTTTGCCGGTCACCGAGCCGACCGGCAACATGATCGTCGACATCGGCGGCGGCACCACCGACATCGCCGTGCTCTCGCTGGGCGGTGTGGTGTACGGCCGATCCCTGCGGCTGGCCGGCGGAGACATGGACGAAGCCATCATCCAGCACGTGAAACGGCGCCACAATCTGCTCATCGGCGAGCCCACCGCCGAGCGGATCAAGATTGAAGTCGGATCTGCAGCGCCGCTTCAGAAGCCGTTGAAGATCGAAGTCAAAGGCCGCCACCTCTCCGAGGGCGTTCCGCGTACGGCGACGATCACCGACGAGGAGATCCGCGAGGCGCTCTCCGAACCGATACGCGCCATCGTCAAGGCCATTCGTGAAGCCCTGGAGTGCGTGCCGCCGGAATTGTCAGGCGACATTTTCGAACGCGGCGTGGTGCTGACCGGCGGCGTGGCGATGCTCCGGAAGTTCGACGAGCACCTGCACAAGGAAACCGGGCTTCCCGTGTTGATCGCGGAGGACCCGATGGCGACCGTCGTAGTCGGCGTCGGCAAGCTGCTCACCGACCGTGGCCTGTTGACGAAGGTGGCCATCGCCGACAACTGAGCGCCGACCCCAGATAGCCTGACGCCCGCCACATCATCACCACAGTCCCGCAAGATTGCCGACCGCAACGGCCGCCGCGATCCCGACATACGCACAGGATGCGATCGAGACCACGACGAGCCGGCGGCGCTCGCTCCAATCGGTGAACGTCAAGAGCCACGCGAAGAGCGGCAGCAGCAGGACCCCGTGCATCAGCGCACCATGCGTGGGTTTCAACGCCCCTCCCGTGGCGTAGGCGGCCTCGGGATTGCCGCCGCGCGCCAGCGTCATGCCTTTGGCGATCATCAGGGCGCCTACGGTAAGCGACGCGCAGAGCGTCAACAGGCCGATCCGGACTCCCATGGTGAGGCTGACAGGCACGCGTGGGTTCGAACGAAAGGCGGTGATCGTCAACGTGAGAATCACGACGACGAGGATGACGCCACCACCCGCCAAAAAGCCCGTCACCGACGCATCGAACGGCGTTTCCACATTGAAGTGCGAGGGCACGCCGCGCCACGCCTGCATCGATATCAGTGCGGTTTCCAGCACGCACGCGACCATGAACATGCCGAGCAGCACGATTCGCGCGGCGCGGCCCAGCCGGATGAACGAAGCTACCCAGACGATGGTGATGAGCGTCAAACCGAAGGACAGTCCGAACGTGGCTGGCTTCCGCAGCGACCGTGGCCCCTGCCAGGCGCCGCCGGTCGCAATCAGGACCGCCAGGTGCGCGAGACCACTGGCGAACAGCAGCGCGCCAACGCAGTAGGCAATACGAGCCACTGGCGGAGCGTCGGTCCAGAAGGACCGGAGCGATCTGAGTACTCGGCGAACCATCAAGGGCTCCTCGAAGACTGTGCCAATTCAACGGCAGCCACATCCTTCCGCCTAAAGGCGGAAGCCACCGGAACAGTCTGGACGAGTTCTAGTCAGCGATTTCCTCATCTCGCGGCAGCGTCACCGTCATCGTCGTGCCGCTCCCGACAGCGCTCGTTGCGCGAATTTCGCCGCCGTGGGCGACGAGAAGGCTCCTCGCGATGGAGAGCCCGAGCCCCGCCCCGCGCGATTGCGAACCCTTGTGGAACCGGTCGAACACGCGCTCGACTTCCCCGGGTGTCATGCCGGCTCCCGTATCGCGCACCTCGAGCTGGACGCCGCCATCCGCGACGGCCGCGACGTGCACCAGGACCGAGCCTCCGGCCGGCGTATGCCGCAGCGCGTTGGACAGCAGGTTGGTCAGCACCTCTCGAATGCGAACAGGATCGACCGTCAGCTGGTGCTCGCCGGTCGGGCACTCGGCATCGAGCGCCACGCCGCGGGCGGCCGCCTCCGCGGTCAACGACCGAACAGCATCTCGAGCCAGCGCGCAAAGATCGGTCGGCTCTTTCTGCAGCTTCAATGCGCCGGCGTCCGAAAGCGCCAGCGTCCTGAGATCCTCGATCAACCGCGACATGACGTGTGCTTCCTCGAGCAGCTCCGTCAGCTGGCCATCGTCGCGCGGGTAGACGTTGTCGAGCAGGCCTTCGAGCTTGCCCTGTATCACCGTCAGCGGCGTCCGCAGCTCGTGGGCCACGTCGGCCATGAGCTCGCGCCGCTGCCGGTCGTGCTGTTCCAGCCGCCCGGCCATCGTGTTGAACGCGCGCGCGAGACCGGCGATCGGCGGTGGCCCGAATCCCCGGACGCGGACCGAGTAATCCCCTTCCGCCACGCGGTCCGCCGCATCCATCACATCGCGCAGCGGTCTGCCCACGCCCCGTACGATCCCGCGAAAGATCAGGAGCGCAGCGAGCGCCCCAATCAGGCCGCCACCGAAGAGGAGCGCAGCGGCCCCGCCGGTCGTAGGCGAGACGATGCCGGACCGAGTGGCGGCAAGCCACACCAGCGCGAGGACGCCGGAGATACCGGCGACCAGCATCACGATCGCGAGCAGCGCAACGCGTCGAAAGAATCTCGCGCGCCCCGCGCGAGAGTGAACGACGCGATCCCGCGGCGGCCAGGGTTCGGTCTCGGGCCACCACGGCGGCCGACGGCTGCCCCACTGCGCTCGTCTCATTCGGAGAACTTGTAGCCGACACCGTGCACCGTGACGATGAATCGCGGGTTTCGCGGGTCCGGCTCGACCTTCCGCCGCAGGTTCTTGACGTGCGCATCGATCGCGCGGTCGAACGACTCGACCTCCTCCCCTCGGATGGCGTCGAGGAGCTGAGCGCGAGTGAACACCCGGCCTGGCTGCCGGGCCAGCGTGGCGAGCAGCTCGAATTCGGTCGCGGTGAGATCCACCGAACGGTTGCCCACGCTGACCTGCATCCGGCGCTTGTCCAGCGTCACCTCGCCCGCACGAACGACGTCTCCGCGCTCGGACGGCGCGTCGATTCGACGGAACACCGCCCGCACGCGCGCCACGAGCTCCTTCGGGCTGAACGGCTTCGTCACGTAGTCGTCCGCGCCGAGCTCGAGGCCGGCGAGCTTGTCGCTCTCGTCGACGCGCGCCGTGAGCATGATGATCGGCACGTTCGACTGTTGGCGCAGCGCCCGCGTCACGTCGAGGCCATCCATGTGCGGCAGACCAAGGTCGAGAACGATGAGATCGGGATGTTCGGTTCGAGCGAGCGCGAGCGCATCGACACCGTTCCCGGCGGTGGTAACCCGATACCCCGCCCGCTCGAGATAATCGCGCGCGATTCCTGCGATTCGCCGCTCATCGTCCACGACGAGAACGTGCTTCATGCTTCGACTCGCTTCGCTCGCTCAGCACACAATCGGGCGGGTCTGAAGACCCGCCCCTACAGACATCGGTGCAACTGTCACGCTACCGATCTGCAGGGCCGGGTCTTTAGACCCGGCCGACTGCTCGGCTATGGCTCGGCGGAGCCTCGCTCTGGGCTCGCGTGCGCGCGACGGTGCCATTCTTCGAACGCGGCCCGCATACCGTCGTCATGCCGGTATCGGCGCCGCCAGGGTCCCCGCCAGAATAGTCCGCGCAGGACGAAGACCCAGAAAAGGATGAAAAACAGCGGGAAGAACGGGAAGAACCCGAATCCCCAGGGATGCCAGACGTGGACGACCGGGACGCCAGCGCCGGCACCCTCAAGCGCTCTGCCGGTTTCCATCAGGCCGCGAGCAACGCCGAGGTTGTATGTGTAGGCGCCGACGGCGACGAGCGTCGCGAGAGCCAGGACGCCGACCACCAGCCGAACACCATATCGATTCATTGGCTTCCTCCAAAGAGCTTTTACCCGCCGCGAGCCGCGAACCCGCGATAGATTGCCATTCAAGAGGAGTGTCGCCGCCGGCCGTGAATTAATTGTGAAGGGGCGGGAAGCCCTGCGATCGGGGGCTGTCGAGCGGTCTTCAGTCTAAGATTGCGTCCATGAATCGCATGTGCGTTCACGGCATCGTGATCGCCTTCTGCCTGCCGCTCGTCGTATTCGCACAGTCCTCGACCGGCGCGGTATCGCCGCGCGCGAAACAGGTGCACGATGCCGCGATCGTGGTCGACTCGCACGCCGACACGACCCAGCGGCTGGTTTTCGACAAGACCTTCGACATCGGCGCGCGGAATACGATCGGGAACCTCGACATTCCCCGGATGAGGGAAGGCGGGCTCGACGCGCTCTTTTTCTCGATCTGGGTATCCAGCGACGTCACCGGTGCCGACGCGGTGAAGCGGGCGATGGGTCAGATCACCGCCGTACGGCAAACGGTTCGCGAGCATCCGAAGGACCTGGTCCTGGCGACGACCGCCGCCGAGGTGCGGAAAGCCGCGGCCGGACACCGGATTGCGGCGCTGATGGGCGTCGAGGGTGGCCACATGATCGCCGACAGCCTGGCGACGCTTCGCGAATATGCGACGCTCGGCGTGCGGTACATGACGCTGACCCACTTCAAGAACAACAACTGGGCCGATTCATCGACCGACAAGCCGGCACACAACGGCCTGACCCCCTTCGGCAAGGACGTCGTGCGCGAGATGAATCGCCTGGGAATGATGGTCGACATCTCCCACGTTGCCGACAAGACCTTCTTCGACGCGCTCGCGATCACCACCGCGCCGGTGATCGCGTCCCACTCGTCGTGCCGCGCGATCGCAAACCATCCGCGCAACATGACCGACGACATGCTCCGCGCGCTCGCGAAGAACGGCGGCGTCGTGATGATCAACTACCACGCCGCGTTCCTCAGCGAGCCATTCCGGGTGGCCAGCGAGAAGCGCTCGGGCAACCTGGTCGCCGCAATGGCCGCGATGTCGAAGAAGTGCGGCGGCAACGAAGCGTGCACGACCCTGGAAGGGGAACGCCTCGATCACGAAGCGATGGCGAAAGGCGAGCTGCCGGCCGTGCCCTGGGACGCGATCATCGATCACATCGATCACGCGGTGAAGGTCGCGGGAATCGATCACGTGGGCCTCGGATCCGACTTCGACGGCGCCACCATGCCGATCGGCATGGAAGACGCGTCGAAACTGCCCAGGATCACGGATGCCCTGCTGCAGAAGGGCTATACCGGGAAAGACGTCACGAAGATCCTCGGCGGCAACATCCTGCGCGTGATGGAAGCCGTCGAACGCGAGGCGGCGAAAGCGAGAAAGGGACCGTAACCATCAGGGCAGCCAGCCACGGCCGACGATTGCACCGCCGGTACCCGTCAGCTCGAAAGCAAGTCGACGTCCGTCTTCGAGCGTCAAGGTCAGCGCACCGGGACCGGCGAGCACGACCGCCTCGGCGATCCCAGTGATGTCGATGGAACCCTCGATGCTCGCGCCCGCCTCGAGGGCTTCTTCCGACGCCGGCTGCCGGTCGTCCGCCCACACCGAAAGCTCGTACGTTGTCGTGCGGAGCAGCACGTCGCCGGCATGAATGGCACCCGTACCGGTCACTGATTTGACGAGACGTTTTGCGATGGCGTCCTCCGTTCGGCAGATTCTACTTCGCTTGACGGTTCGCGGCTCCCTATTGACATTCGATAGGAAGAACAGGCACACTGCCGCTCGTATCGAATGACGATACGAAGAGGCCTGGATTCGAGGAGTCAGCCATGTCACTCGCGTCGCGCGCAGCAGCTCTCTGGCGCAACCTGACCCGCAGCGAGCGGGTCGACCGCGACCTCGACGCCGAGCTGCACGCCACCTTCGATCTGCTCGTCGACGAGAAGACCCGCGCCGGCCTGCGGCCGGCTGACGCCCGCCGCGCCGCGGCGATTGAGCTGGGCGGCCTCGAAGCGGTCAAGGAGCAGGTGCGCGACGTCAGAGCCGGCGCATCGCTCGACTCCGTCCTGCAGGATGTCCGCTATGCCGCCCGGACGCTGCGGCGCACCCCGATGTTCGCGCTGACCGCTGCGCTGTCGCTGGGAATCGGGATCGCGGGCAGTGCCGTCGTGTTCAGCGTGGCGGATGCGCTCCTGCTCCGCTACCCGTCAGGAATCGCCAACCCGGGTCGCCTCGCCGAAGTCGGCCGCACTGACAGCGGCGAAGGCGGCGGGATCTACAGCGGCGAGGGATTCGACACCTTTTCTTACCCGAACTATCTCGACTACCGCGCGCGGCAAACGGTGTTCGACGGACTCGCCGCGTATCACGTCGGCGGGCTCGCACGATTCGGGCTCGGGTTGGGCGACGACGCGGTGCCGGTGCCCGGGGCCTACGTCTCGGCGAATTTCTTCGACGTGCTGGGCGTGCAGATGGCCCGCGGTCGTGGTTTCCTGCCGGAAGACGAACGCCTGGACCGTCCCAGCACCGTCGCCGTCATCAGTCACCGTCTCTGGCAAACACAGTTCAACGGCACGCCGGACATTGTCGGACGAACGGTGCGCCTGAATGGCCGTCCGTTCACGATCGTCGGTGTCGCACAGGCCGACTTCAACGGGTACACCATTGACGATCAGCGCCTGTGGGTCCCGATCACGGCGTACCCCGATGGCGAGGACCTCCGGCGGGTGGCGCTCCGCGGGCGACAGTGGCTCATGGGGATCGGACGCCTCAAGTCCGGCGTCACCATGGAGCAGGCCAGGGACGAAGTCGCGCGGATCGGCCAGGCGCTGCAGCGCGAGTTCCCGGACGAGAACCGCCGTCATGGCCTCGCCGTCGAGGCCGCCGGCGCGATCCCGGTGGAGATCCGTGGAGTCATGAACCGCTTCATCGCGTTGTTATCTGCGCTGGTCGGTCTCGTGCTGCTGATCGCGTGCTTCAACGCAACGGGCATGCTGCTGGCGCGGGGAGTGACGCGTGCTCCGGAACTCGGGATGCGCCTCGCACTCGGAGCGGCCCGGGTACGCGTCATCCGGCTGCTGGTCGTGGAGAGTCTGACCGTCTCGCTCGCCGGAGCGATCGTAGGGCTAAGCGTGGCATGGGTCGTCATCGACCTCATAGAGCGCGCGATTCCACTCGTGCCGAATTTTGCTCTGAGTCCGGATCTCGGCATCGATTGGCGCGTGATGGCCTTTGCCGTCGGCCTTGCGATGGTGACGGGCCTGGCGTCCGGCCTTGGTCCCGCGCTTGCGGCGACCAGCGTGGACGTGGCCGCGACGCTCAATCGCGATCGGGCCGGCGCGGCGCCCCGCCTTCGCGCCCGGTCGATGTTCGTCATCGCGCAGGTCGCCTTGTCGGTCCTCCTCGTCGTATGCGCGCTGCTGCTCACACGCTCGATTCGACATGCCACTCGGATCGACCCGGGATTCCGGGTCGACGGCGTCGAGGTCATCGGGCTGAACCATCGACTGGGCGGATACGACGTCGAGCGGGGACGAGCCTTTGCCGAGGCGGTCATGACGCGGATTCAAGGCCTGCCCGGACTGGAGGCCGCCGCGTCGGCTCGCGTCGTGCCGTTGACGATGGAGCGGGAGGGTGGTCGGTTCTGGTTGCCGGGTGAGCTTGGCAGCGAGCGTGCGATTGACGCGAGCCAGAATATCGTGACACCCGGGTTCTTCCGGACGGTGGGGCTTGAGCTCCTCGCCGGCCGGAACTTCGATGAGACCGATCGCGCCGGAGCGCCCGCGGTGGCCATTGTCAACGAGACACTCGCGCGGCGCGCATGGCGCGGCGAGAGCGCGGTCGGCAAACGCATCCTGGTCGGCGCGAGCCGTCGCCCCATTGATGTCGTCGGCGTCGTCCGCGACGCGAAGTACCGCACGATCGGCGAGAGTCCAAACCCCTTCTTCTATGTGCCTGCGGCGCAGCGCTACGAACCCATCGCCTGGATCCTGGTGCGCCCAACCGGTCCGAGCCTGCTACCGCAAGTCCGGGCGCTGATCCGTGAGATGGACCCGAACCTTCCGGTCGTGCAGGCGGGCACGCTTGCGGAGATGACCGCGTTCACGCTCTTCCCCCAGCGTCTCGCGGCCTGGCTGGCGGCGATCGTCAGCGCGATCGGGGTCTTCCTGGCCGCGCTCGGCGTCTACGGGATCGCCGCCTACAACGCGAGCCTTCGAACCCGCGAGATCGGTATTCGGGTTGCGCTGGGAGCTGTCCGCCGACAGGTGCTGCAGTTGATCCTCGGACACGCCGGCCGGCTCGCGTCGGCGGGCATCGTGCTCGGGGTCGGCGCCGCCGCGTTTGCGACGGGTCTGCTCGAAGGCATGCTCTATGACGTTCGCCCGCTCGACCCCGTCTCGTTTGCCGGCGGGGCGATCGTATTCGGCGCGCTGGCGCTCGTCGCGAGCCTCATCCCGGCCTGGCGCGCCGCGTCAGCCAATCCAGTCGACGCACTCCGGGCGCAGTAGGCCCACAGAGCGCTGGGCCGGATGAACAGTAAGAGTCATTTCACAATGACGTGCGCCTGCGCGTGCCACTTCCCGGCCGGTGATCGCACCTCGAGCCAGAGGTTTCGACGCCCGGCCGGTGTCTCGAACTCGAAGTCGTACGTTTCCCCGACACCAATGATCTGCTTCGCCACCCCGGCCTGACGGCTCCCGATGGGCAGCGACGCGCCATCCTTGGCCACGGGCTGCCAGGTCACCGGGCCCTCGTTGGTTTGAAGCACGACCGAGACGATATCGTCCGGCGTGATGTTGATCAGCCGGAGGCGCTGCCGCACTCCGGCCGGCCAGACCGACTGTGGAACGCGCTCGCCGTTGATCACAATTGGGGCGCCGGGATTGGGACCTTCGCGCCCGATGACGAGCACGTGATCGACACGCTGATCGAACTGCTCTCCCGGCTCCACAACGATCAGTGCACCGTACAAACCCTGTGTCAGCTGCCGTCGATCGTGGAGATGCGTGTGATAGATGAACGTACCGGCCCGCGGCGGTGTGAACCGCACCACGAAGGATGCGCCGGGCTCGATCATCGGCGTCACCTGCAGATCCGTCCCGCTCCAGCCATGGACACCGTCGTAGTAGCTTTCGAGCTCCATGCCGTGCCAGTGAATCGCCGTTCCTTCCGGCAGTCGGTTGACGAGCGTAATCTCGACGGGCTCTCCCCGCTCGACTACGAGAACGGGGCCAGGCACCGGCACGCTACGCCATGAAGGCGAGCTGGCGAGCTGAAATCCGAACGCCGGAATGTCCCCGAATCGCCCCGGCTCGGCCTGCATCAGCAGCGTCATCTTTCGCGGCGGTGCGGGGATGCCGACCGCAGGTTTGGGGCTGTCCGTCTCTTCAGCCGGCGCGACCCTGATCCCGAGCACCATTCCAGTCATTCCCGCTGCCGCGTGGTGGTCGTCCTGTGCCGACGCTGCCTTTGGCGACCCATCGACGTGGAGCGTCGGCGACACGTGGAGCATCAGATGACAGTGGAACAGCCAGTTGCCTGCCCGCGTGGGTGTCCACGTCATGCTCATTGTCGTGCCTGGGGGCATGAGCTGCGTGACTACCGTGCGCCGTTGCGCGTCCTCATATCGGTCATCGCGCGTTCCATCGCCGACGCTGTCGACTTCGTAGTGGAACCCATGAAGGTGCATGGGATGGACCTGGGAGCTGAGATTCACGATGCGCCACCGGACGCGATCGCCGGCGGTGTAGACGAGGCGCTCGGTGTGCGGCCACGATCGTCCGTTGATCGTGAACAGGACGTCTGGTCGCAGCTTGATGAACGCGGCGCCGGGATCGTCCTGCGTGAGGATCTGCTTCAGCTGATCCCGCGTGACATCGGCCCATTCAGTGACGACGAATACGCGATCGTCATCCTTCGCTGCCTCCTTCGGGTCGACGATGAAAGCTCCCGAGAGTTGCGCGTCTTCAATGTCGCGGAACCCGAGAGGAACCCGGCCGGTCGCAGCCCAGTAGTGGTAGGTCCCCGCCGGGCCGCTGCCGAACCGGAGCTCGCAGGTCCCGCCCGCGGGAACTTCGACCGGCGGACACGATGCTTCCCCGCGGTCGCAGAGGCCGTGAACGATGAGCACTCGCTCGAGCTCGTTACGAAGGGTCGCCACGATGGTCGTGCCCTCGGGCACCCTGATGAGCGGCGCCGGCGCTGACGGCCGAGCGGATCCATCGGCGAACGCCGCCACGAGGAGCGCTCGACCCGCGTCCCCCTCCGGTCGCCACACACCGAGCTGTGCGCGGAGCTCCAGGGTGAGGATGCCGCCGGCGAGCGAGCCGGCGGGCCGCCGGTTGTCATTGGCGACAATTGCCGTCTGCGTTGCGCCGGCCTCGGCGGAATGCGAGTCCGGCGCCTGGGCAGAAGTCCTGGCAACGAGCATGACGGCAACGCCAAACGTGGTGAGCAATCGAAAAAACATGCTTTCTTCCTTGACCACTAGAACGAGACCCAGACTACGAACTGATCGTCGACGCGCAGCACCGACTGCTGATCGAACTGCTTTTTGTAGAGGCTGCGAATGCGCTCGATTCGCCGGCTGCCCTCGGCAAAGGTTTCGAACGGATAGAGCAACACCAGCACGAACGATTGCTCTTTGACGATGCCGCCTTCCTCGGTGCGGAACCGGCCCTCCGCCCTGGTGATGGTCAGGCCGCCCGGAAACCGGGGGCTCACCTCCCTGTCCACGAACTCCTGAAACTGCACCTCGGTCACCGCTCCGTCCGCCGTCGCCGTTCCGAAATACAGCTCCGTGCGCGCAAATCGAAGCGCACGTGTCGCGGCTCCGTCGGGAAGCTGGCGCCGGATGACGGGACTTTGCGGATTCCGGGCCCTTGCCAGCTCCTCGACCTGTGGCAACGCGTCCCGCGGCTGCCGGGCGTCCGCCTGGCGAGGCGTCAGCGTGTTGAGTGCGAGAACGATGACGCCAAACACGGCGCGAAACACATCCAGCATGGCTCGAGCTCCTCACTCTTACGGGCGGAAGGCGGGAGGGAAAAAGCTCATGGGTCGCGGGCTCGCGCGCTCGCGCGCTCGCGGGTTCGGCGGAGCCGGTCGTAATCAGAGACAACTCGCCACTAGGACTGGCCCTCATTGCCCTTGAGAACCACCAGCTCTGCCGAGCCGCGAACCGCGAACCCGCGAACCCGCGGTGCTATGGGAGATCTGGGAACCCCGGAGCGAGCGTCCGGGTCATCGCGGCGGGGTTCCTGATGGTCTGTGCGGCCATCCACTCCTCCGCCTCTCGCTTCAGCGCGCGTCCGGCCGCGTCGTCCCGCAGTGCGCCAATACGGCGTCGGGTGACGGCCAGGTACAACTTCATGTCGGCGGCGTCGAATCGCGCGGCGGCGTCGTGCAGGCGACGCAGCGCCAGCGGAGCGTTGCCGTCGAGGTGTGCGAGCCCGGCCTCGAGCAGGAGTGCGATCGGATCGGACCATGGCATCCGTTCGCTCGCGATCAGGCGGGCCGCCTTTCGAGCCGCCGCGCGGAACCGGCGACGGGCACCGTACTTCGCCGCCATGGCCAGACCACTGCGTCCGTGCAGGTATTGCGATTCGATTCGCAGCACCTGGACCCGCCTGAGATAAGAGCGGCGGAGGATGCGATCGAGGTCCTCGAGCAGGCGCCACGCCAGCGCCGCGTCACCCCGGTAGAGTGCCGTCTGTATCCGAGCCAGGATCGCGCTGTAGTGCTGACGATGGAAGCCGGTGTGGGACCATCGCCCGATGCTCTCGATCGCGACGCGCTCGCCTTCGTCAGGATCGTCTGCCGCCAGCCAGACGTAGTTGCTCCTGGTGCACAGCTCTGTGGTGAGGTACAGATTGCCGCTCCTGCGGGCGCTGGCGATCAGAGGTGGAACGCGTCGCGACACCTCGCCCAGCTCTCCGAGGTACATGAGGGCCCAGATCACGACGTTCTGCGCCATGTTCAGTTCCCACGTGACCCCCACGCACTCCTCTCGCAGGAATGCGAGCGCGTCCTCGGACAGCGTGAGGGCGCTCTTCCAGTGGCCAAGCGAGATCGCGATCATGGCGTCTGCCAGGCGGGACAACCCGATCGCGTGCGGGTGACCGACGCTCTTCGCGAGTTTTTTCGACTGCTCGACAAGACGCCGGCTGAGCGCCCGGCCGCTCGGATACGCCGCCCTCGCCATCGATTCGAGCGCCATCGCGCGTGCGAGACGGTAAGGCTCCCCGGCATCGAGCGCCACGAGCAGGTGACGTGCGCTGATCGCGACGGCGCTGATCACGTCCACGAGCAACAATCCTGTCGCCGCGGACCAGCAGGCGTCCACGCAGAGGAGCGTGTCGGCGTCGACCTGGTCGGCCGCTCGCGACGTGAAGTGCAGCCCGCGCCATCTGAGTCGTGCACGCCGCCACAGCAACGGCAGCAGCGCGGCCCGCGGATTTCCGGGGAGGCTCATGCCCAGATCGGCCAGCATGGTGCGAATCTGGTCGAGACCACGATCGATGTAACCGCCGATGAGGAACTGCTCGGCGCCGCGCCGCTGCAGTTCGACGCGCGGCGGGCCGGTGGCTCCAGCCGCGGCCTGCATGTAGGCCGCAGCGGCCTCGGTCGGGCGGCCGGCGTTCGCGAGCGCGCCCGCGAATCCTTCCCGCCACCGGTCAACCGAGGTGGATGCAGGATCCAGCGCGAGGGCGTGCTGGTAGAAATACGCGGCCCGGTCGAACGCGAGCGCGGTGCCTGCCTTGTCGGCGGCAAGCCCCGCCTGGATCGCCGCGTTCTTCTTGTCTCCGGCGCCATGATAGTGCTCGAACAGCGCCTCGCAGTCGTCGCTGCCTCTCTCGACCAGCACCTTGACGATACGGCCGTGGATTTCCGCCGCGGCGTCAGGCACGATGTGAGCGGTGAGCACGTCGCGGATGCGGTCGTGATAGGTCTCGATCCGCTCCGACGAGCCGCTGCTGCGAATGAATCGTGAGGCGCGGAGCGTGGCAATGAGAGACTGCCGCTCACCTGCGACCCGGCTGGCATCGCAGACCACGTCGGACGCCATCGGCCGGCCGCAGATCGCCAGCGTTTCGAGCAGGCGGTAGGCCTCCGGCGAGAGCGACCCCAGCCGTGCCGCGAACATGTCGGCGAACGTAGGCGGCAGGCCCGGTCGCAGCATGGCGACGCCTGCGTGGCGGGCGAGCTGCTCCAGCACGAACGGGCTGCCCGCGGCTTCCCGTGTCAACTGACGGCGTCCATCCTCGTCGAGCATCGCGTCAGCCGGAACCACCGCGCCGATCAAGGTCCGGGCCTCATCGTCTGTCAGCGGGTCGAGCGCGATCGCGGACCAGATGTCACGCCCCGCCCGATCGAGCAGCGCCCGCAGGAACGGGTTTCCCGCGGTCTCTTCACTGCGGAAACACAACAGCGTCAGCATGGCCGGTGCGAACGGTGGCCAGAGCAGATCCTCGAGCAGCACCGCGCTGTCCGCGTCGGCCCATTGCAGGTCGTCGATACAGATGACGAGTCGTCGCCGGTCCGCGATGCGTCCGAACAGATCACGTAACGCGCTGAAGGCGCGGCGCCGCAGGCTCTGTGGATCGGCGGATTCGAGCGGCCGGTCGTGCCGCAGGGCGGCGATCGCGCGCACCTGCAGAAGCACGGGAAAGACTCGCGTCAATGCCGCGACATCCGGCGGCAGCAGGCGCTCGACGTCGGGCCGTGGAATCGACGCGAGATGATGGCTCAGATCGTCGATCACACCGTCCAGCGCCTTGAACGGGACGGACTCGTTCTCGTAGCACCGCCCGGATAAAACGAGGACATCGTCAGCCGCCGCGATCCGGCCGACGAAGTGCCGGATCAACGCGGTCTTGCCGATTCCCGACGGCCCGGAAATCGAGACCGCCGCCGCGTTCCCGTTCACGATCGTCCGGAACGCCTCGTTCAACACGTGGAGCTGACGGGCGCGGCCGACGAAGGGCGTTTCGCGAATTCGCGCGGGCGTGACCAGCGGTACAGGTTCTCGATCGAATTCGCGAAGGGCCGCAGGCCCCGACGTCCGGCGCGCCGAATCGCGGCACAGCAGGCCCATACACACGGCGCTCAAGTTGGCAGGAACGCCCGGCACCACATCCATCGGGGACGGAGGATCGATCGTTCTCTTCGAGATGAGCAGTTCGGTGACCGTACCGGCGAACGGAATGGTGCCCGTCAGGGCTTCGTACAGCGTCATCCCGACTCCGTACCAGTCGCCCGCTTCCGACGGGATCGCGCCCGACGTTTCCTCCGGGGCCATGTACGCCGGTGTGCCACCCTGCACGGCGCTGGCCTCGCCCGCGTGCAGCGGCATCAGCTCGGTGATCAGGCCGAAGTCGAGAATCACCACGCGCCCGTCCGGAGTGACCAGCACGTTCGAGGGCTTGATGTCGCGATGAAGCTTCCCTCTCGCGTGCAACGCGACAACCCCGTCGACCAGCTGCCGGAGCGCGGGAATCAGCCGATCGTGGAATCGACGGGTCCGATCGGCGGCCCGCACGTAATCGACGAAATTCAGGCCGCGCACGAGCTCCATCGTGAAGAAACACCGCTCGTCCTCGACGAACAGCTCGTAGAGACACGCCAGGTTGGCGTGCGTCACATCGGCGAGGCTGCGAAACTCCCGCTTGAGCCGATAGAGATCGGCGGCTCCCGTCCGCAGGAAGGTCTTGAGCGCAACGATTTCGTCACGATCGCGATCGTGCACCTCGTAGACTGCCCCCATGCCCCCGGCACCGAGCCGGCGCAGCACCCGGAAGCGGCTGGTGCCGGGAAAGTGTTCTTCGGCCTCGATCGCCGCGCCCGGCATCCAGGCCGGTCGATCCAGGAACGAGCGCGTGTCCTCGTGGGCTGCCAGCAGTCGCATGACTTCGGGCATGAGGTCGGGGTCGTTCGCGCAGGCCTCGCGAACGAAGGCGACACGCCCGGAGGCCTCCCGGAGCAGCGCCTCGTCGAAGACTGCCCGCAGGCGCCGATGCCGGTCGGGAGTCTGGAGCATGGTCACTTATACTGCCGTCCGGGCTCGAACGACGGCTCAGCTACAGATGTCACAGGACGGCCAGGCCCGATTGACCGCGCTCATCGGCGAGTTGCGGCACGGCAACGACGCGGCTCGCGACGAGCTCGTCTCGCTCGTCTATCCCGAGCTGCGTCGCATCGCCGCCCATTACATGCGGCAGGAACGCCCCGGTCACACGCTGCGGACGACCGGTCTCGTCAACGAGATGTACGTCAGGCTGTTCGGTACGGCTTCCATCGACTGGCAGAGTCGCGCCCACTTCTTCGCGGCGGTTGCGCGCGAGATGCGGCACATCCTCGTCGACTACGCCCGCGCGCGGGATGCGAAGAAGCGTCCCGACCATCGCCTGGCGATCTCGCTGAGCCAGGTCGACGTGCCCGCCGATGAAGGCGAGGATCTCCTTGCCCTCAACGAAGCGCTGTCGCGGCTCGAATCGATCGACCCGCGTGCCAGCCGTGTCGTCGAGCTCCGGTATTTCACCGGATTGAGCGAGCGCGAAACCGCAGAAGCGCTGGGCGTTTCGATCGCAACGCTGAAGCGGGACTGGGCGTTCGCACGCGCGTGGCTCCTCGCTCAGCTCGGATCGGGCGCGACGTAATCTCGATTCGTTGCCCAGGCGCTGGATTCCAGTGAGCCTAGGAGTTGGAGGCAGTGAGCCTAGGAGTTGGAGGCAGCGAGCCCAGGATCTGGAGGCAGCGAGCCCAGGATCTGGAGCCAGTGAGCCCAGGATCTGGAGGTAAGTGAGACAACGGATTTAGCCGGGAGCCACGGAGCTAACGAAGGTAACGGATCCCCCTTCAGCCGATTCCGAATTCGACGCGGCGCCGGCCGAACGGCCGGCTGGAGGGAGGGCAGGATCTTGCGGAACAAGGTCCTGCCCTCCCTCGCGCGCAAAGCGCGCCCGCGTCGAATTGCCCAGTCGTCCGGAGACCGATCCGTTTCCTTCGTTGGCTCCGTTGCTCCCGTTAAGAATCCGTTCGCTCAATGCGTTTCCTCAACTCCCTCTTCCTCTCAATCACCTGTCCCTCTCAATCCCTCTCAATCCCTCTCAAGCACCTCTTCTCCCTCACCGGAGTAACGCGGCCGGATCGACCCGCGCGGCGCGCAGCGCCGGGACGAACGCCGCGGCAACGCTGACCACGATCAGGAGCACCGCCACACTGCCATAAGTGACGGCGTCGTGAGGCCTGACTTCGTAGAGCACGGTCGAGAGCCCGTTCGCGCCCACCGCAGCCACGAGGCCGCCGGTGATCGTGCCCCATACCGCCACCAGCATCACCTCCCGCACCACCATGACGACCACTCGCCCGCGCGCAGCCCCCACGGCGATCCGCAGGGCAATCTCCGACTGCTGCGCACGGACGATGTGCGAGATGGCGCCGTAGAGGCCGATCACAGCGAGCAGGAGACCGGCGCAGGCGAGCGCCGACAGCATTACCGCTGCGAACCGTTCGGTGACGATCAGCCCGGCCACGTGGACGTCGAACGCCACCAGCTCCGATGCGGCTACGTCCGGGTCGAAGCCGCGGACCCGCCGACGCACCGCCGCTGTCAGCGCGTCGAAATCGGCCTCGCTCTCGATGACCAGGTTGGGCGGGGCCGAGCTGTTCTGTTGCGCGTAAGGCAGGTACCAAGCGGCACGATTGGTCCTGAAGTTGAAGCGATCTTCCTTCACGTCGCGGACTACGCCGACGACCGTCAACCAGGGATTCGTGGTGTCGCTGGCGCGTCCGCGCCGGATGCGACGGCCGATCGGCTCCTCTCCGGGCCAGGCCTGGCGGGCCAGTTCCTCGGTAATCACCACGACCAGTGGCGCAGCGGCGGTGTCGCTTTCCGACAGCAACCGGCCTTTCATCAGGCGCACGCCGAGCAGCCTCAGGTACTCGGGCGTCACTACGCGGTGGCCGGTGATCGGCACATCGTTCGGGTTCTCCACGACCCGGCCCTCGACGGTAAAGAAAGAGTCGAACGAGCCGCGCTGCAGAGGGATGTTCGTGGTGATGCCTGCGTTCGTGATGCCGGGGATCTCGCGGACCGACGCGACCAGGCGTTCGAGGTCCGCGACCCGCCTGATGTGGTCGGTGAACATGCGCGGCGGCAGCGTCAGCTGCGAGCTGGCGATGCCGTGAGTGCGGAATCCGATATCGGTGTCCCGAAGCGCCGCGAAGCTCCGCAGCACCAGGCCGCTGCCGACCAGCAGAAGGACGGCAACGGCGATCTGCGACGCGACCAGGAGCCGGAGCCGTGTCCGGCGTGCGCGGCCGAGGCCCGTACGCGGTCCTGACGCCGCCAGCGTGGCTGCCACGTCCGCCCGCGAATCGCTGCGCGTGTGCGAGACGATCGCTGTCAGGATCGTCGTCACTGCGGAAATGGTGGCGCCGATCGCGATCGTGAGGGAGTCGACCCGAAAGTCCGTCAGTGCCGGGCCAAACGCAGCGGGACGAACCGGGTTCAGTGCGCTGAGGAGCGGCGCCAGCCACGTGGTGAGCGCCAGGCCGGCAGCACCGCCCGCCAGTCCGATGGCCAACGATTCGGCGAGCCGTTCGAGCGTGAGCTGACCACCTGACGCGCCCAGCGCCACGCGAATCGCTTCGTCTCGCTCGCGGTCGGCCGCCCGCAGCAGGACAAGATTCGCGACGTTCACGCAACAGATCACGAGCAGGAAGACCACCGCCGTGACCACTAGACCGACAGTCCTGGTCGTCCGGCCATCCAGGTCCCCGAGCAGCTGCTGCCGCAGGCCAATCGCGCGGTACGTCCATCCGCGGCGCTGAGGATATTCCTCGGCCAGCGCCTTGACGATCGTCGCAATCTCCTGGTTGGCGCGCCCAATCGCGGCGCCCGGGCGAAGCCGCGCAAGGGGCATGTAGGTCGACGCGAGCCGGTCCTGCAGCGGCAAGGCGTCGATCGTCACCTGGAGCGGGACCCAAATCTCGGTCGCGGACGGCAGATCGAACCTCGGGGGCAGAACGCCGATCACGGTGGCCTGGCGGCCATCGATCGTCAGGCTGCGACCGACCACGTCGGGCTGCCCGGCGAAGTGACGCACCCACAGCGAGTGGCTGATGACCACGACAGCGGAGCTGCCCGGCCGATCGTCGGCGGGTGAGATGGTGCGTCCGAGCGCCGGCACGACACCCGCGGTCGACAGGTAGTCCGATGTGACCGCGGCTGCCTGGACGCGAACGGTCTCGCCGCCCGCGCGCAGCGTGGACGTCTGGCCTCGCGCGACACCGATTGACTCGAACGAGGCCACGCGGGTCTTGAAGGCGTTGTACTCCGCGAGCGAGGTGCCGAACGGATCGAAGCCCTCGCGCAGCGCGTATCCCGACACCAGCCGCTCCGATGCCGGCAGCGGGAGCGGCCGGATCAGGAGCGCATACACGGCGGCAGATACCGCGGTGGCGCTGCCGATCCCGGCGGCGAGGATGCCGACGCACGAGACGGTCAGCAGTGGGCGCGCCCTGAAGGTGCGCCAGGCGCTACGCAGCAAGTGGCCAGGTCTCAGCGCGATCCGCGGAGTGGTCAACGGCTCGATTCGGCGGCTGCTTCCGGGGACAGGCGACGCTAAACACACCAGCGTCTGTTTCAACAGCCAGACCGATGCATCGAAAGATGATTGCCGGCGTCGCCGATGGTATCCCTCCTCGAGATCGCCGAGAACGAACTCGGCCCATTCCTCGGGAAGCCGGTGCCGCAGCAGCCACTGCACCAGCGGGAGCAGCCGGAGCCGGCGACTCATGACCGCTCCAGCAGCCGTTCGAACCCGCGCGACATGCGCCGCATGGTCCGATAGGCCTGACTGATCGCCGCCAGCCCGAGCGGCTCGAGGCCGTAGTGCTTTTTACGGCGCCCACCCCGCTCTTGCGTCGGCGCACCGATCCAGGACCGCAGCAGTCCTTTCGCTTCCAGGCGATCGAGCGTCGTGTAGATCGCGTTGACCGAAACTACCCTGCCGGTCTGGACCTCGATCTCGCGCTGGATCGCCGCGCCGTAGGCGTCCTCGTCGAGCCGCAGGACGGCGAGCATGGTGAGCTGCTCGAAGTCGCCAAGTGGCGGGGTCTCGCGGTTAAACCACATTGTGGGGGTAATCTTACTCGATCTGGGGGCGTCAAATCCCAACTGCCAAGTTCCAAGCTTCAACGCACTCCCAAATCCCAAATCCCATCTAGGCTGGAATACCCTCCACGATGCTGACGACAGACGACGTCGGCACGACTCGATTCAATCGGAAGCCGGCCTTGCCGAGGAGCGTCGCATACTCGTCTTCGGTGCGCTCCTGGCCTCCCGGAATGACCATCATGACGAGATCCTGAAGCTTGCCCTGGTGCGGAACATCGCCCTCGGGCAGTACCGTTTCGACGATCAACAGCCGACCGTCGGGACGCATGGCCTCACGACAGTGGTTGAGGATCGTCAGGCATTGCGGCTCGCTCCAGTCGTGAATGATGTGCGACAGGAGATACGCATCCCCACCCGCAGGGACCCTCTCGAAGAAGCTTCCCGTCTCGATCGTGACGCGCCCCTCCACGCCGCGCGCCTTCAGCAGGGCCGGGGCATCGCGCACGACGTGAGGAAGGTCGAAGAGCAGGCCGCGCAGGCCACGATGACGGGACAAGAGAGCGGCCAGCATGTTTCCGGTCGCGCCGCCGACGTCGACGACGGTCTGGATGCTCGAGAAGTCGTAGGCCTCGGCGACGGTCGGCGGCTCGGACCCGTGAAAGCCGACCATCGCCTCGCTGAAGTGCGATGCCTCATCCGGATGCTGTGCGAGGTAGTCGAAGACGGGCATGCCCCAGACCTTGTCGAAGCCCGGCTTCCCTGTTTCGAGGGAATACAGGATCTCCTCCCAGCTACGCCAGAATGCAGGGCCGCCAAACGCAATGAGCGTCGACCGCGCCGCGCCGGGTGCGCCGGTCTTCAACGCCTCACCGAGGGGCGTGAGGGCAAATCGCTGCCCGTCACCTTCGGCGAGAATCCCGAATCCCGCGAGCGTGCGCAGGAACCGGTGCAACGTCGGTGCGTGCGTGCCCGTCACAGGCGCGAGGTCGAGCGCACTGCGGGGTCCATTCGCCAGGTGGTCGGCAAGACCAAGTTTCGCCGCCGCGTAGAGGCCGGAGGCCACCCACGCGCCCGCACACATCTGAATCAGTTGCACGTGGGCCGGCAAACCCGTTTCAACGGCAGTCGCGGAATCGCTCATCGACACTCCTGTTACGGAAAGGCCCATTGTCTCAGATCGGAACCGGGGGCGCGCAGCTATGCCGATGTGCGCACGGGGCGCTCGATTACTCGGGCTCGAACGCCAACTCGATCGAGCCGAGGTCGCCGAAGTCCACGCACACGCGCTCGCCCGGTGCTATCGGGATCGGCGTGATGCACGTGCCGGTGATCACGAGATCGCCGGCGCGCAGGCCGCCGGCATGCGTCGCCAGTTCGTTGGCGACCCATGTCAGGGCCCGAAGCGGCCCGCCGACGTTCTCGCCCCGGCCCTCAGCCGCGAGTCCCCCATCCTTGAAGACCAGTACCGGGTGACCCTCGAGATCGCGCGCCTGCCAGTCAACGCCGGCGGGCTCACCGATTGCCGCCTTCCAGGCGCAGGCGGCATCCGCAATCAGTTGCGCAGCTCCGACGGAGGTGACGTCCTCGTAGCGCGAGTCCGGAACTTCGATGGCGGGATGGAGCGACGCGGTCGCGGACTTCACTTCGTCCAGGATGTACGGTGCGCCGCGCGGCGGCAATGACGCAGCCATGCGGAACGCGAACTCCGCTTCGGCGAGGCGCATCTTGTTGCCGCGCAGGTCGATGGTGGATGCCGCACCGGTGAGTCGGCTGGCCAGTAAGGGACCCGCGAGAGGACCGTCCACGGCGAGATGTCGTCGTCCAGCCTCGCTCGTCGCCGCAATCTTCCAGCCGGCGACACGCTCGCCCGACTGCGCGATCAGTTCGGCCTGGACCGCGTATCCTTCAGCGCGATCCCGTGGACGGCATCGCTCCGGCAGCGACCGGATCGTGACGCCCTCCCTCCACGCGTCCCACAGGATCCTTGCCGCCTCCGCCGGGGCAGTCGCCGTTGGCAGGACGCCGTCCGTCCCGTCGTCCGATCGATGACGGCGGCTCACGGCGCCGGCCGCTTGCGGATCTCGAACGGCCAGCTCACGCCCACGGTGATTGCGCGTCCGCCGTGGCTGTCGTTGCCTTGCGTCAGTTGGAAGTACGAGAAGAACAGGTCCATCTTTTCCAGCGAATACGCGACGCTGCCGCCAACTCGGAAGTTGTTGTCACGAAGCAGCCGATCGTGCTCGAACAGGCGCTCGGGAGTGTTGACCTCGCCGGGAAAAGCGAATGGGTCTTCCGATGCTGATCCCAGGCGCAGCCCGCGATGGACGCGCTGCCACGTCAGCACCCCTCGGGCGGCCAGTCGCCGCGTGAAGGTGAACTCCCCCTCGAGCGCGGCGTTGCTGCGGTCGACCGGGACATCATCGAGGACCTGCTCGACAAACGCGTACGAGTAACGGCCCTGGACCGAGAGTCTCGGTGTAATGAAGTCCAGCCGATGTCCGGCGTCCACCGCGATACGCAGCTCCTTCAACCGCTCTCCGAGCACCGCCTCTCCCTGGAAGTCGTAGCCGTGGCTGGGCACTCCCAGCGACACGGACGGCGTCAGCCCGAACGCACCGTTCATGAGGTTGTATCGCGCGGTAAATCCGAAATCCTGCCAGCCGCTGTGCCAGCACCGGCAGTCGTCAACGGGCAGAAAGGGCACGAAGGGCGGCAGCGGGTCCGGGTCGGTGTACTTGGTGAACACGAAGGGGATGCCGATGACGATCGACAAGCGGTCCGTGATCGCAAAGTCGGCTTCGATATCGACCCGGTTATGGACGCTGTTCCCCACATCCTCGAAGAACTCGCCGTCAGTTGCAAAATGTCCGCTGTAGTCGAGGTTCTGAAAGCTGACGGTGACTGAGCCCACACCCGCCGGGGGCACCCACGCTTGCGCGAACGCAGAAGCCGCGCGCGCGACGAGCAGCGCAGCCACGACCAACGCCCGCGTCACCACGACGCGACCGAGGCCTGTCCCGCGCCGCATCCTGTCGGTGATCCTCAGAAACCGGAAGTGCTGTTGATCTTGCTCTGCGTCGGCGGCTTGTCGGCCAGCGCATCGTCGATGGCATGGACCAGCGATTGACTCTTGATCGGCCCTTTCAGGGCATGCGGGTGCTGTTTTTTCGCCGCGGCGAGCTCGGCCTTCGAGGCGTTGAAGATCACGGGGACGACGACCGGCGCGTTCGCGACCGGCGCTCGTGCGATTGCGGCGCCGCTGTCTCCCACATCGAGAAGCACCAGATCCCACCCGCCGCGATCGAGCGCCGCCTGGAATTCCTTCGGGCTCGTGACGGATGTGGGTTTATAGCCGGCCTTGCGCAATGCCTGGTCGACGGGGACGCCCGCAAGCGCCTTCGAGAGCGCGGGGTTCGCATAGATCAAAATCGACGCGGCGTCGCGCGCGCGTGGAGGCTGCTGGAACCTGGTCAGACGGGTGCCGACGCGGAACTTTTCGCCGCAGGCCAGCAGTGGTTCGGCCACACCGATCGCGCCAAGGAGCAGAACCGTCACGACGAGTCGGGTCTTCATGCGTCCCCCTGGATTCTGCCGGAAGCGCCCCAAATATACACCCGAATGTCGCCCCGACCGGGCACCGCTTCGAGCCCCGAGTCCCGAGCCCCGAGCCCCGGCGACAAGGAATCGCGGGGTCAGGGAAGGCCGACGCGCCGAACTGCCGCGGCGAAGCGCGGATCGTCACGGATGAGGTCCCACGCAGTGTCGACCTTGAGAAAGACAAGTCCCGGCGCGCGATCGGCGAATGCCCGCTCGAAGTAGCTGAACGCCTCCTCCCGGTTACCCAGCCGCGCATGCGCCCGGGCGAAGTCGAGCGGCGAGACGTAGGCCGTCTCCGCGCGGGTGTGAAGGTTCTCGAGCTCCTGTTCGAATGCCATCCGATCGATCGAGCGATATCCCTCTTCACCGCGCGCGGTCTTGAACGCTGCCAGCAGCCAATCGTCACCCGCGAGTTCGTAGGCGCGCCGTCTTGCTTCGAGCGCCTCGTCAAAGCGGCCTTGCTTGCGACGGACCTCGGCCAGCCCGTCCAGCGCGTCGGCCGTGGGCTCGTCTTCGATGGTCTTCTGATAGAGCGCCGCAGCATCGTCCAGTTGGCCGGCTTTTAACAGGTAGTCGGCCTCGACCATGGCATAGGACACCGTCAATGGGTCCAGGGCCCGGAGCCGCCGTACGACGCGAAGCGCCTCAGCCGGACCGCCGATGACCCAACGCCCCATGGAATGGCTCACGCGTTCCTGCGTCGGCAACGCGCCGCTCGGCAGGCTTTCGGCGAACGCCCATTCTTTTTCCGCAGCCGCCCAGTTCCAGTCGAAGAAGAAGTACACGGCCGCCCGTGTCGCGTGGGCCTCCGCGAGCTGAGGCTCGATGTCGAATGCCTTGGTGAGGTTGCGGTTGGCTTCCGGAAAGGCGTCCGTCGGCCGCTCGAAGCCGTCGAGGGCCAGCGACACGTAGCTGGCGCCCAGCAGCTTGTAGGCCTGGGCAAACTGCGGATCGCGCGCGGTCGCCTGTCCCAGGAGCTCCAGCGCTTTCCTGACGTCCGCTTCCGTCCCTCGAAACGCGAGGTGCCTGGCCTGGAGATAGCGGTCGTAAGCCACGGCGTCGTCTGTCGGATGACGGCCGATCGCGAGCCGCTCGTCGTCGCTCATCGCGAGATGCACGCCTTCGCGAATGATGGCGTTGACGATCTCTTCCTGGACCGACACGACTGCTCCAGCAGGCCGATTGTAAACGTCGCCCCACAGCCGGACCCCGCTGGCGACTTCGACGAGCTCCGCGGTGATGCGTAGCTGTCCCGGCCGCGATGAAATCGTGCCGGTGAGGATGGCATCGGCGCCCAGCTGGCGGCCGACTTCGCGCGGATCGATCGGCTTGCCCTTGAAGTTGAGCACGGTACTGCGCGCCATGACCGACAGCGAAGGCAGACGCGAGATTCGCTGAATCAGGCTTTCGGTGATGCCGTCGGCGAGATATTCGACATCTTGATCGGCATCGGCACTGGCAAACGGCAGGACGGCCAGCGTGCGAACGCCACCGTTCGTCGGCCGCAGCCACCACGTGGTGCCGGCCGCCGCGATCAAAATAACCAGGGCCGCCGCGAGCCGCGAGGGGCGGCGTCGTGCCATGGCGCCAGGCTGGCCAACCACGGCGGAAGACCGATCAGTCGGAACGACCGGCCGCGCCTCGCGGCGCGGCAGCGTCTCCAGGTCCTCCCGAACGCGACGGAGCTCGATCGCCATTTGCCGCGTGTCGGGGTAGCGATGGCCCGGCTGCTTGGCCAGGCACCGCTCGACGAGTCGCTGCAGCGAGTCCGGAACGGCGGGGTTGAGTGTCGCGATCGGCGGAGGATCGTCGCGGATGATCGCGCTGAGCGTCTCGACCGACGTGTCCCTCGCGAACGGGCGCTGCCCGGTCAGCAGCTCGAACAGAATCACCCCGAACGAGAACTGATCCGATGCGAAAACGGCGGCCCGGCCCGCGGCCTGTTCGGGCGACATGTAACCGACCGTGCCGAGAATCGCGCCGTCGCCGGTCAACCCGCCACCGCTGAGGGGATTGGCGTGCATTTCGCCGGCATTCGCTCCTGACCAGCGTTTCGCGAGTCCGAAGTCCAGCACCTTCACCGTGCCGTCGTGCCGCAGCTTGACGTTGGCCGGCTTGAGATCGCGGTGGATGATGCCGCGCTCGTGAGCAGCTTCCAGAGCGTCAGCGATCTGCGTAGCGATCCGCAACGCCTCGTCGAGCGGAACCGCACCCTGGGCGATGCGGTCGGCCAGCGTCGGTCCCTCGACCAGCTCCAGCACCAGGGCGGTCGCGCCGTCGCGCTCCTCGAGCCCGTAGATCGCTGCGATGTTGGGATGGTTCAGCGCGGCGAGCGTTTTGGCCTCGCGCTGGAAGCGGACGACGCGGTCCGGGTCGGATCCGAACACCGCCGGGAGAACCTTGATCGCCACGTCGCGATCGAGCTTCGTGTCGCGCGCGCGATAGACCTCGCCCATCCCGCCGCGCCCGAGTGTCGACACCACGACGTAGGGACCGAGGGTCTGGCCTGGTTCGAGGCGCATAGCCGATTGCGCGAGACTGTCGTCCACGGTCTCGCCGTCGTCGCTGGTCAGAAGATCGAGGGCGGACCGGTCGAGCGGGCCGTCGGACTGCTGCTGCGCCAGCAGCGCTTCCACTTCCTCGCGCACTTCCGGTTTCGCGTGCGCCAGGAGCTCCTCGACACGCGCGGATGAGGAAGAGCACGCGGCATTGAACAACGCCTCGACCTCACGCCAGCGCTCGAGGGTCATGAGGCAGGGCGTCTCAGGGGCGGGCGCCCGCGAGCTCGCGATGCAGCCAGCTGCGCGCGAGCCGCCAGTCGCGCTTGACAGTCGCGGGGGACGAGCTCACCGCCAGGGCCGTTTCCTCGATGCTCATGCCGCTGAAAAAGCGGCATTCGACCACCCGGGCGAGGCGCGGGTTCAACTCCTCGAGACGGGTCAGCTGCGCATCGATCGCGATCAGCTCGTCCACCGGACGTTCCACCTGCAGCATCGCCTCGTCCAGGGAAACGCGTTGACGATGGCCGTCTCGCTTCTGCGCCTGCTTCGCGACGGCGTAGTCCACCAGGACCCGGCGCATCGCCTGCGCCGCGACGGCCAGGAAGTGGGCGCGGTTCTGCCAGTTGATGCGATCCAGCCCGAGCAGCTTCACGTAAGCCTCGTGCACCAGGCCGGTCGTGTTCAGCGTATGGTCCCACCGCTCCCGGCGCCGGTGTCGGCGGGCGATCCGCTTGAGCTCCTGATACAGGATTGGAAACAGCCGATCGACCGCACCCCTGCCACGGCGGCCGACATCCTCCACCAGATCGCTGATTTCGTGGCCGTTCGCAGACGAGCGCTGCACATCCATCTTTGCTCCACTCAGCCGGCCGTTAGAGGGCTCGGGCCGGCTGTGAGCCGGTTCGGGCGTCTTTTCGGCTTTCAGAGAGGACGGCCGGAACCGGAGCGCTGGGGCGACAGGGCGAAAGTATATCCCCGCCCCTCCTTCGCTCGCGGAACTTACGCCGCGAGCTACGGAGGGCAAGCCGTCGCCGGATTGGCGCGTCTGGACCGGCCCTGGGAGGTTCATATGAGGCAGCACGTTTTGGGATGTGTTTGTCTATCGATCGTCGTGTTGGCGGCCTCGCCGAGCGCGGCTCGTACTGATGCAGTGCTCAGGTGGAACGAGAATGCGGGCCGGGCCGCAACAGCCGCATGCCTGAACCCGGATGGCAATGCGCTTGCGGAAGCCCGTATGTATGCAATGGTGCAGATCGCCGTCCACGATGCCGTGAATGCCATTCGTCGCCAGTCGCGCCCGTATGCCTACGATGTCCCGGCGCCAGGTGGAACGTCATCGAGCGCCGCCGTCGCCGCCGCCGCGCGGGACGTACTGGTCGCCGTCATCGGCCAGCTCCAGGAGCCCGGCGAGTGCGTCCCGCGTGGCCTCGCCACCGTGGAAGCCGATTATGCGGCGGCCCTCGCCGAACTTCCTGACAACCAGCCGAAGGCCCGCGGCATCGCCGTCGGGCAGGCCGCCGCCAGGGCCATCCTCGCGCTGCGCGCCAACGATGGATCGGACACTCTGCTGGCGGACCTGGGGTACCCGCAGGGGTCGGCGCCGGGCGAGTTCAAATTCGTTCCCGGCATCCCCTTCGCGTTCGCGCCGCGCTGGGGCGAGGTGACGCCATTCGTGCTCAGTGACTCCGCGCAGTTCCGCGCCGGCCCGCCGCTTCCGATCGGCAGCGGCGACTATGCGGACGACTTCAACGAGGTGAAGTCGCTCGGAGGAGACGGGGTCAATACACCGAGTGCGCGCACAGCAGAGCAGACGCAAATCGCGTTGTTCTGGGTCGAGAGCTCGCCGCTTGCATGGAACCGGATCGCCCGGGGGATCTCGGCGCGTGCCAACCTCGATCTCAACGACAACGCGCGGCTGTTCGGCCTCCTCAACATGGCGCTCGCCGACGGCTATATCGGGTCGTGGGAGGGCAAGTACCATTACAACTTCTGGCGCCCCGTCACGGCGATTCACGAGGCGGATACTGACGGCAATCCGCAGACTTCAGCCGATCCGGGCTGGACGCCCCTGCACTTCACATATCCGATGCCCGACCACGACTCGGCTCACAGCGTCGAGGGCGGCGCGGCGGCCGAGGTCCTCAAGCGGGTCTTTGGCACCGATCGGATTCGCTTCAGGAACTGCAGCATGACGTTGCCGGCCGGCCAAACGTGCACCGACGCGAGGCCCAAGCTGCGTTCGTTCCGCAGCTTCACCGAAGCGGCGAACGAGAACGGCCTTTCACGCATCCTGGTAGGGATTCATTTCCGCCGCGCCGTGGAGGAGGGAATCGAACACGGGCGGAACATCGGCCGCTGGGCGGTCGAACGGTTCATGCGGCCGCTGGACTGACGGGGGTTTGAGAGCTCTTCTGTGGCTTCCGCCTTTAGGCGGAAGGATGTGGCTGCCGCTGAATTCTGCACATCATTCGGCGCCGCACGCATCCTTCCGGCTAAAGCCGGAAGCCACGGAACCTGCCTTTTGCCTTATGCCTTTTGCCTTATCCCTTCAGCCTGCTAGTCCTGTCGCAGCGTGTTGCACGGATCCGTCCGCGCCGCATGGAGCGCGGGAACCAAACCTGCCGAGAGCCCGACCAGAGTCAAGAGGACGAGCACTCCGCCGACAGTCCCCGGATGCGAAGGGCTCACGCCATACAAGAAATTGCGGGCCACACGCAGCGAACCAAGCGCCAGCGGAAGACCGACGGCCATCCCGATCGCCACGATCAGCAATGCCCGTCCGAGGATCATCACCAGAATCCGCCGCGGTTCGGCGCCGACGGCCATGCGAATGCCGATCTCACGGGTTCGTTGAGCAACCGAAAAACTGATCAGGCCATAGATGCCGACCGCGGCTATCAAGATGCCCAGCACGCTCAACATCCCCGACAGTGTCGTCACGAGCCGCTCCTGGCGGAGCGCATCGTCGATCCGCGCCTCAACCGTCTGGACGTGGAAAAGAGGCAGTGTCGCGTCCAGAGCCTGAACCTCTCGTTCGATCGTGCGCAACGTCGAACGAGGATTCGCCAGCGCCTTGACGTGCAAGGTCATCGGGCTGCTGCCGCGCGACGGAAGGTATACCGTCGGCAGGGGTGCTTCCCGCACGCTCAGGTACTTCGCGTCCTCGACCAGGGCGATCACTTCGATCTCCGCCGGACCCTGTCGTCCCTGGCCGATACGCCTGCCGACCGGATCCTGAATGCCGAAGAGGAGCTGCGCTGCGGCCGCATTGAGGATCGCGACGTTGGCGCCTTCTCCGCTGTCAGATTTGCTGAAGTCCCGCCCGCGCAGCAGAGAAATTCCAACAGCCTCGAAGTAGCCTGGGCTGACGACATTGCTGTGAACGGTCCGATCCTCCCCCGCTTGCGTCACCGTGCCTGCTGCGTGCATCTGGGTGTTCATGAAACGGGTGCCAGCCGGGAGGACGCCGCTCAAGGTGCCGTGGCTCGCCAGCCCGGCGGCTTTGACGTCCTTCTGTGCGCGGAGGCGCTGGAGGAGCTGGTCGAAGAAGATGGCACTTCTCGCGCTGGTATATCCACTCCTGGCGGGATCGATCGAGACGAGCAGGATGTTGTCGCGGTCGAAGCCCATGTCCATGTTCTCGAGGTTCTGAAGTGTGCGCGCGAACAACCCTGCGCCCAGGGCCAGCAGCATCGCCAGTGCGATCTGAACGACGGTCAGCGTATCGCGGGCGTCGATCCTCCGCCGGGTCAGGTTCGGCGTCCCCGCGCCTCCCCTCAATGCTGCCGCGGAATCGCGGCGGCCAAGCTGGAGGATCGGCGCCAGTCCGGCGACCAGACCGCTGCCGACCGAGATGAGAAGCGTCGACGCAAACACTCGGAGATCCGGCGCAAACTGCCAGGCTTCGGCCGCCGGCGGCAGAAATGTCAGGGTGAAACGGCCCAGGTACACGCAGACGATCCATCCGCCGGCGCCACCGGCGAGGCCGATGAGCACGCTCTCGGTGATCAGTTGGCGCACCAGGCGAAGACGAGTGGCGCCGATGGCTGTGCGGACCGCCATTTCTCGCGCTCGCGCCGCGGCTCGCGAAAGCAGGAGCGTCGCGACATTCGCGGAAGCGATCAGGAGCAGGAGGACAACGCCACCCATCAGCAACAGGAGAGGTTGGCGATACTGACCGCGCAGCAGTGAATGCCCCGTGTTCGCCGGGGTCAGCTGCAGGACCGGCGCCGGATCGGGACGCTGCTTGGTCGTCCGGCCATCATCGAGCCAGTTCCTGTAGAACGTCGTCGCCGCTGCCTGCGCCTGTCGCACGTCTACGTCGGCGTCGAGACGTACGATCATCTCTATATAGTTGTTGTCCCGTTGAAGCGGTCTCAGGCCTCCACCGCTCAGCGGCTGCACCATCATGAGCGGGGCCCAGACATCCGGGCCGAAGCCCGGCCTCGTCCCGAAAAATCCGCGTCGCGCGACGCCGATGACCGTGAACGGCGTTCCGTTGACCGTGAGCGTGCGCCCGACGATATTCGGCGCGCCGGCAAAGTGGCGCTGCCAGTACGCATGGCTCAACACCAGCACCGGGTGCGCCCCGGGCGTCTTGTCGTCGTCCGGCCTGAGGGCCCTGCCCGCGGCCGCGTCAACGCCCAGGACATCGAAGTAGTTTCCCGAGACCAGCTCGGCGCGCACGCGATCCGTGGCTTGTCCGTCGGCGAGGTTGACGCCGGACGAAACCACGGTCGACGACGCAATCAGACTGCGAAAGAGAGGATTGGAAGCCCGGAGGGCTTCGTAGAAGCCATGGGCGTAGTACGACGGGTTGAGATCGATGTTCCTCCCGGGCGCAGAGATGCTGAACAATCTCTCGGGAGAACTGACCGGTAAGGGCCTGAGCAGGAGGACTTCGACGAGTGTGAACACAGCCGCGGTCGAGCCGATACTCAGGGCGAGAACGACGAAAACCGTCGCAGTGAACGTTCGCGCCCGCAGCTGGAATCGGATGCCGAAGCGCAAGTCTTGTATCAGTGCCTCGACATGCCGGCCGACCTCCGAAGTGATACGACGTTCCATTCCGGGTTGGACGGAGGCGCGCCGGCAACCGTTGCTTCTCAGCCCCGGCAAACCGGACGGCGGTCAGCGCTTCACGGCATTGCCGGCGATCCACACACCCGAGATGGTGCGCGTGTTCCGGATGTCCTGGAGGGGATCGCGATCGAGCACGACGAAGTCGCCCCACGCTCCAGCCTTGAGCGTGCCGATGTCGTCCAGCTTGAGCGCTCGTGCGGCATCACTGGTCGCCGCGCGGAGAACCTGGGCCGCGCTGAGACCGTCCTCCGCCATCATCTCCATCTCGATGTGCTCGAAGTAGCCCTGGAATCGTTCCGGCGACGGGCCCGCATCGGTGCCCATCGCGATCAACAGCCCGGCGGCGGCGGCCCGCTTGAGATTCCGCCGTGCGATCGGCAGGGCCGCTTTGTAGGCCTGCGCCGACTTGGAATTGATCATCGCCGTCTGTCGTGCCGGCTCCTGCAATTGCGCCACGACGGCGCGGTCCGCTTCGCGGAGGAAGAAGGGATCGGCAAAGAATGCGGGTGATGATTCGTAGACGAACGTCGAGATCTCGCGCGTCAGCGTCGGACAGTACGGCACGTTCCGGGCCTTCATCATCCCGATGAACTCGTCATCCAGGTCCTTGTCGCGAACGCTGTGCGCGATCAGATCGACACCGGCGCGCAGCAGATCCTTGGCGTCTTCGAGATAGAAGATGTGCGCGGCGACGCGGAGGCCGCGGCGGTGGGCTTCATCGATCACGGCGCGGTAGACCTCGGGCGTCATCTTCG
>Ga0111538_10001234_pt1 | contig 36047 bp, 31 predicted proteins | sample SoiMethybrSBSTD1_FD_79669 | JGI IMG/M metagenome (GOLD analysis project Ga0111538, IMG submission 79669) | Bulk soil microbial communities from a Populus tree surrounding site in Tennessee, USA - Soil MetaG P. TD hybrid SBSTD1 (version 2)... | ecosystem: Environmental > Terrestrial > Soil >...
CATGGGCCCTGGCCAGGGGGGGTCCTCATGGGGGGCATCCGCGTTCCACTTCTGCAATCAGGCGGTCCGGGCACGGCGGACGGCGAGGCTTGCTCGTCCCTAACGTTCTTTCCCGGGGCACATGTACTGTGTGCCACCCAATTGCAGACCTGCGGCTCGCATTGATCGGGTGCATCCGGAACAACACCCCCTCGTGAGCCGAGGCAGGCGCAGTATCGCACGACACGAAGGGGCGGGGATAAGGTGCACGATGTAGGTTGGGTCGACCCCGGCGAAGGCCGGGGGATGACCCAACACACAGGTCCACGACTGGGACGTGTTGGGTCTGCGCTCCGCTTGACCCAACTACGCCGGATAGAGCCCGCGCAAGCCCTCCGCACTCGCGGCACAAACGCCGCGCTCGGTGATGAGCCCGGTGATGAGGCGACCTGGCGTCACGTCGAAAGCATCATTGCGCGCCGGGCTGCCGGGCGCCGCGATCTCGACCTCGACCACCCGACCGTCCTTCGTCCGCCCGTTCATCTTCAGCACCTCATCGGCCCCGCGCTCTTCGATCGGAATGTCGCGTCCGTCGGCAATCGTCCAGTCGATCGTCGAGTACGGGAAGGCGACGTAGAACGGCACGCCGTTGTCTTTCGCCGCGAGCGCCTTCAAATAGGTGCCGATCTTGTTGGCGGCATCGCCGCCGGCGGTGACGCGGTCGGCGCCGACGATGCACAGATCCACCAGGCCCTGCTGCATCAGGTGCCCGCCGGCATTGTCGACGATGATGGTGTGCGGCACGCCGTGGGCGCCGAGCTCGTAGGCAGTCAGCGCAGCTCCTTGATTGCGCGGGCGCGTCTCGTCGACCCACACATGCAGCGGCGCGCCCGCCTCATGCGCGGCGTAGATCGGCGCGGTGGCTGTGCCGATGTCGACGCAGGCAAGCCAGCCGGCATTGCAGTGGGTGAGCACATTGACGCGCTCGCCCGGCTTCTTGCCCGCCGCGACCGCCCGGATCAGGTCGACGCCGTGGCCGCCGATGGCGCGATTGGTGGCGACATCCGCATCGGCCATCTCGCCAGCGCGTCTGTAGGCCGCGGCAACGCGCTCCCCGCGCGGCAGGTTGCGCACGGCCGCGCGCATCTCCTCCAGCGCCCAGCGCAGGTTGACCGCAGTCGGGCGCTGCTTGGCGAGGTGCGCTCTCGCCACATCGAGCGCCTCGTCGGAGGCATCGGCCCTCAGCGCCAGGCACATACCATAGGCCGCCGCAACACCGATCAGCGGCGCGCCGCGCACCTGCATGCTTCTGATCGCGAGCGCGGCATCCTCCAGCGTGCGCAACGTGACGAAGGTCAGCTCATGCGGCAACCGCGTCTGGTCGATGATCCCGACCGACCATCCATCTGCCTCGACCCAGATCGTCCGGTACGCCCTCCCTTTGATATTCATGCGCGCCCCCCGCCGTCGCGGTTCCCCTCCCCCTTGCGGGGAGGGGGCAGGGGTGGGGGGAACCCAAACAGTCGATGTTCGAGAGTACCGCCTTCCCTCTCCCACCCCCACAAGGAGGGAGGGGACACGGTCGATTGATGGCTCATGCTCATGGCTAGTCCAGGTTCGGCATCGAGGTTGCCAGCGCGATGTGCACTGTCTCGTCCAGTCCGCAGGAGGCGCAGGAGAGAGCATACCACTCCGCGTGCGGACGCGCCGAGCGGTCGATGATGCGCAATTCCCCCAGGCCACAGGCTGGACATGCGACGGGGTCCTGAGGGCTCGCACGCCAAGCCGCTATGCGTCGAACCGCCTCGCGCTGCGGTTCCGCATCGAGCGCCATGTCGGTCAATGCCCCTCGAAGGCCATCAGCACGTGGCTCTTGATGCCGAGCCGGGCGAGCTTCTTCAGGCCGCCAAGGTCCGGCAGGTCGATGATGAAGGTGGCCCCGACGATCTCCCCGCCGGATCGCTGCACGAGCTTGGCTGCGGCTTCCGCCGTGCCGCCGGTGGCGATCAGGTCGTCGACGATCAGGGTGCGCTCGCCCTTGTCGATGGCGTCCTCGTGCATTTCGATGATGTCGACGCCGTATTCCAGCGTGTACTCCTGGCCAATCGTCTTCCAGGGCAGCTTGCCCTTCTTGCGCAGGGGCACGAAGCCGCAGCCCAACCGGTCGGCGATCGCTCCCCCCAGAATGAACCCGCGCGCCTCGATGCCGGCAACGGCCTGCACCCGCGCGCCGGCGAAGGGCGCGGCCATCTGCTCGACCGTGGCCTTGAACCCCTGGGCATCGCCGAGCAGCGTCGTGACGTCCCGGAACATGATCCCCTTCTTGGGATAGTCCGGGATGGTGCGGATCAGGCTCTTCAGATCTGGCACGGCGGCCCCCTCCGGCTGCGAACGGAAGGCGCAGAATAGCAAGCAGGCCCCGCGCCGTCATGCGCACGCGGCCGCAGCGCCGCCCTGAAATGCAGCAGCTGTCGGCCCCGATCGAGGAACGAGAGACCACGCCACGACAGCGTGCCGTGCCCACCGCGCGACGCGCCGATGATCCATCGCCGCCCCTTTGGGTCACGACGCGCCAGCACGCGAGCACCCGTAAAGATGTGAGTGCTCGAACTTTCGCGATCCCGTTTCCGGAAAACATCTTCCCCTTTCTGCAATCGCGCACTAAAGTTCCAGGTGACTACCCGTCAAAGGGGAGTAGCCTCGCCGTACTGGTCGTCAGCACGAGATTCACGTCTCCGGCCATGCGGGCATCGCCGCCAAGGCGCTGCAGCGAGACCTTTGCCAGGACATTCGTGAGCCGAGCACGCTCCCCGCAAGCGCGAGTCTTTGCGCGCTGAAACGGTGGGCGTGGCGGTTCGATCATACCTGGTCTGAGGTCGCCATGGCGAAAGCACTGGTGCTGCCCCATCGTCGCCAGAGCTCCACCGGCAATTCTCGGGGCGCTCACAAGCCGTCAAGGAACAGAACCGCGTCCTTTCCGTTGCTGCAGCGTCCGCGGCCCATTCTCCGCGACCGCCGCGGCGCGGCCGCGACGCCCCCTCGCCATTTCGCCACCAGGTAGGAGCCACCATGGCACAGATAGCCACACCGTCGCGGCCGCGCGAGGAGAACTCGGCAACTCCGGCCAGCTCGAAGCCGTCGACGGATGCTTCCGCCTACCACCGCGAGCCGCCCGGCGGCGTGGTTGCCGCCCTCGGCTCCGACTCCGCACGTGGCCTGAGTCTCGCCGAGGCCAAGCGGCGCCTCGACGAATACGGGCCAAATCGGCTCCAGAGCGCGCCTGAGACGCCCTGGTGGGAACGCCTGCTCGAGCAGTTCCAGAACTTTCTGGTCATCATCCTGCTGGTGGCGACGGTCATCTCCGTGGCCGAGTGGCTGCTGCAGGATCCGCGCGAATCCGCGCTGCCCTACGAGGCCATCGTCATCCTGGCGATCGTCATCCTCAACGCCTTGCTCGGCTTCTTCCAGGAAGCCCGCGCCGAGCGCTCCGTGCGCGCGCTCATGGCGCTCGCCGCCCCCGAGTCGACCGTCATCCGCGACGGCGAGCGCCAGCGCGTGCCGGCCGACGAGATCGTCCCGGGCGATGTCGTGCTGATCGAGGCCGGCGACCGCGTGCCGGCGGACGCCCGTGTGGTCGAGGAGGCCAACCTCCATACCGATGAGGCGCCGCTGACCGGCGAGAGCATGCCGGTGCCGAAGGATGCCCGCGCCATCGATGCCGACGTCGGCATCGGCGACCGCCGCAACATGCTCTATTCCGGAACGGTCGCCACCTACGGCCGTGGACGCGCCGTCGTCACCGCGACCGGCATGCACACCGAGGTCGGCCGCATCGCGGGGCTGCTGGAGCAGGCCAAGAAGGATCCGACCCCGCTGCAGCAGGAGCTCGACCGCACGGGCAAGCGGCTGAGTGTCATCATGCTCGGCATCTGCGCCGTCGTGTTCGCCACGGGCCTCCTCAGCAGCTCCGTGTGGACCCTCAACGCCGTCCTCGCCCTGTTCCTGTTCGCCGTCGCCCTGGCGGTCGCGGCCATCCCCGAGGCGCTGCCGGCCATCGTCACGGTGGGGCTGAGCCTCGGCGTGCGGCGCATGGCGGCGGCCAACGCCATCGTGCGCAAGCTGCCCGCCGTGGAGACGCTGGGCGCCGCCACCGTCATCTGCTCCGACAAGACGGGCACGCTGACCCGCAACGAGATGACCGTGCGCGCCATCTACACCGCCGACGGCCTCGTCGAGGTGACAGGCAGCGGCTACATCCCCGAAGGCGAGTTCATCGCGGGTGGGCAGAAGATCAGTGCGGACTCGGGCGTCCGCGACGCCGTGGCGCGCGTGCTGCGCGCTGCCGCGCTGGCCAATGACGCCTCCCTCGTCAACAGCGAGGGCCGCTGGCGCGTGCAGGGGGATCCGACCGAAGGTGCCCTTATCGTCGCCGCCCGCAAACTCGGCATCACGGAAGAGGATCTGGCGAGCCAGCCCCGCATCGCCGAGATCCCCTTCACCTCCGAGCGCAAGCGGCACGCCACCGTCCACCTGGATCGCAACAGGCCTGGCGAGGTGTCCGTCTTCGTCAAGGGTGCGCCCGAAGTGCTGCTCGAGAAGAGCCGCCACCTCTTGGAAGCCGGCACCATTGTGGCGCTGAGCGACCAGCGCCGCGCCGACCTCGCCCGGCAGAACGAGCTGCTCGCCGGCCAGGCCCTGCGCGTGCTCGCCATCGCTACCCGCAGCACCAAGGCAGCCGATCTCGGCATCGACCCCAACGCCGCCGGGCAGGGCGACATCGAGCTCCCCGAGACCATCGAGGACGACCTCGTGCTGCTCGGCCTCGTCGGCATGATCGATCCCCCGCGCGCAGAGGCCAAGGACGCCGTCGCCGTCGCCAAGCGCGCCCACATCCGCTCGGTCATGATCACCGGCGATCATCCGGCCACCGCGCAGGCCATTGCGCGCGAGCTCGAGATTTTCGAGCCCGGCGCCCGGCTGCTCACGGGCAGCGAGCTGCGCAAGATGGGCGAAGCCGAGCTTGACGCCATCGTCGAGCAGGTGCGCGTGTTCGCCCGCGTCGATCCCGAGCACAAGCTGCGCATCGTCAGCGCGCTGCAGAGAAAGGGCCACATCGTCGCCATGACCGGCGACGGCATCAACGACGCCCCGGCGCTCAAGACCGCCAACATCGGCGTCGCCATGGGCATTACGGGCACCGACGTGTCGAAGGAGGCGGCCGACATGGTGCTGACCGACGACAACTTCGCCAGCATCGTCAAGGCCATCGAGGAAGGCCGCGGCATCTACGACAACATCCGCAAATACCTGATCTACCTCCTGTCCTCCAATGCCGGCGAGCTGCTGACGATGTTTGCCGGCGTGATGTTCGCCGGGCTGCTGGGCCTTACCTCGGTCGATGCGGGCCTGTTCCTGCCGCTGCTCGCAGCACAGCTGCTGTGGATCAACCTCGTGACCGACGGGCCGCCGGCACTGGCGCTCGGCATCGACCCCAAGGACCCGGACGTCATGGCGCGCGAGCCCCGGCAGCGCGGGACCGGCGTACTCACCACCGAAGACTGGTGGCGACTCGCCGGCATCGGCTCCGTGATGATGGTGGGCACGCTGGCCGTCCTCGACGCCTATTACCCAGGCGGCCTGATCACGCTGTTCGCGACCGGCTCTGCCCCCAACGCCGCCGACGAGACGCACGCCCGCACCATGGCGTTCACGACGCTGATGATGTTCCAGCTCTTCAACGTCTTCAACTGTCGCTCGGTGTGGCGCAGCGCCTTCAGCGGATTCTTCGAGAACAAATGGCTGATCGGCGCGGTGATCCTCTCGCTGCTGACGCACGTGCTGGTCATCTATGTGCCGTTCCTGCAGGCGGCGTTCCACACGGTCGCGCTCTCCGCCTTCGACTGGCTGGTGGCGACGGCTGTCGCCTCCGTGCTGCTCTTCGGCATGGAGCTCGTCAAGGTGTCGGTGCGGCGAGAGCGTGAGACCGCCCTGCGGGGGGCAGTCGGGGCCTAGGAGGGGCAAAAATGCCCGTCATCGCCATGACGAGAGAGATGGGCTCACGCAGCGGTGAAGTGGCTCGTCGCCTCGCCGAGGAAATGGGGCTGCGTGTCGCCCTGCAAGGCCCCGTCGCGCACGATGCCGCGCCCCGGGCCCACGCACTGGCGGGCAGCCTCTCCGACTTCTTCGGCAGTGGTGTCTGGCGCTCCCGGCATGACGGCACCGAAAGCGCGACGCGCGCCACGGCGGAGGAGGTCTTCCAGCTGGCGCGCCGGGGCAACGTCGTCATCCGCGGATGGAGCGTCTGCGTGCTCCTGCGGGACGTGCCCCATGTGGCACGCGTGCGCGTGTGTGCGCCCCGCGAGGAGCGCAAGCGCACCGTGATGCAGCGGCGCGCCCTGCCGGACTGGGAGGCCGCGCGACGGGAAATCGAGCGCGACGACGACGCCCACACGCGCACGCTGCAAGCACGCCTCGGCGCCGACCGCAACGATCCCCTGCTCTACGACCTCGTGCTGAACACGGAGCGCATGTCGATCGCCACTTGCGTGCATCTCATCCGCGAGCTCGCCGCAAGTCTCGAGTTCAGCGAGACGGAAGCCTCCCGCGCAATCCTCGACGACAAGTTGCTGGAGGTGCGCATTCGTTGTCGGCTTCTCGAGAGGTTCACCGCGGGGACGGGCGTGAGCGATCTGCAGGTCGTGGCATGCGGCGGCAAGGTCGTGCTGCGCGGCATCGCCGTCCACTCGACGCTTGCGCGCGAGGCGGGAGGGATCGCGGGCACGACGGACGGCGTGAAGGACGTGATCAACCGCATCGAGGTCGTGCGCGCCCCGCGCGGACTTTGAACGAATTGTCCTTGTCATCCCGGGCGTCGCGAGAGCAACGATCCGGGACCCAGGGCCAGGGACAACGCGATGCCCCCCCGCTCCTGGGTCCTGGATATTCGCTGACGCGAATGCGGGGATGACACATGCAGCTTCAGCGGAACGGCGGCTCGTCGACGGAGCGCAGCTTGCGCGAATGCAGCGTGTCGCGGCGTTCGCGCAGCAGGTCGAGCGTCTTGAGGCCGATCCGCAGGTGCTGCGCCACGGCGCTCTCGTAGAAGGCGTTGGCGGCGCCCGGCAGCTTGATCTCGCCGTGCAGGGGCTTGTCGGAGACGCACAGCAGCGTGCCGTAGGGCACGCGCAGGCGGTAGCCGTTGGCGGCCACCGTGCCGCTCTCCATGTCGACGGCAATCGCGCGGGAGAGATTGATGCGCTGCTTCTCCAGCGTGTAGCGCAGCTCCCAGTTGCGGTCGTCGTTGGTGACGACGGTGCCCGTCCGCAGCCGCTGCTTCAGGACGTCCTCCTCCTCGCCGGTCACGAGCGCGGCGGCGTCCTGCAGCGCGATCTGCACCTCGGCGAGCGCGGGGATCGGCACGTCCGGCGGCACCAGGGCATCGAGAATGCCGTCCTGGCGCAGGTAGGCGTGCGCCAGCACGTAGTCGCCGATCTGCTGCGACTGGCGCAAGCCCCCGCAGTGCCCGACCATCAGCCAGCAGTTGGGACGGAGCACGGCCAGGTGGTCCGTGATGTTCTTGGCATTGGAGGGCCCGATCCCGATGTTGACGAGTGTCACTCCCTGGCCGTCGGGGGCGACCAGGTGATAGGCGGGCATCTGGAAGCGGTGCCAGGGGCTTGCGGCGATGATGCTCTCGGACTTGTCGGCGGTCAGGCCGCGGCCGATCTCGGCACCGCCCGGCAGCACCAGGCGCTCGTAGGGACCGCCATTCTCGGCGAGCCGCGCCAACCCCCAGCGCACGAACTGATCGACGTAGCGATGATAGTTGGTGAGCAGGATCCACGACTGCACGTTGCGCCAGTCGCTGCCGGTGTAGTGCACGAGCCGCCGCAGCGAGTAGTCGACGCGCACCGCATCGAAGAGCGAAAGCGGCCGCGGCTCGCCCTCGGGCACCTCCAACTGGCCATCCGCCACCTCGTCGCCGACGAGGGAGAGCAGCGGCGTCGGGAAATGGCGCGCCAGCTCGCCGGCGGTCACGCCACCCTTGGCGATGTCCTCCACGCGCTCGACCACGTAGGGGTAGGGAATCTCCTGGCCGCTCAGATCGACGCTGATCTCGGCGTCGTACTCGGTAACCAGCGGCTCGAGCTGTTCCAGCAGGTAGCGGCGGAAGTGCCGGGGATGCGTGACCGTGGTGGTGTAGACGCCCGGCCGCTGGAATTTCGCATAAGCCCGCCGTGATCGGGCCGCCGCGCCGATCTGGCGGCAGACCACGCGCAGGAGCGGATAGCGGAAGGCCGCGCGCTCCTTGGCGGTCGGAGGCTTGCGCGTCGCCAGGTAGCGATCCAGCGCGCGCGACAGCGCGGCGCACGAGCCGGAATAGATCGCATCGAGGCGGTCGACCGCGGTCTGTGGCGTCAGCGTCTGCCTGTCGTTCGGCATTTTACCCATGATCGGCGTCCGCAGCTTGTTGGGTGGCCGAGCTTTGCGCCATTCCGCCGGTCGCCGCAACCCGCAGCCTCATCGCGCTGGAGCCGCTCGAGTAAATTCCGATCAACTCTCCTCACTGTCATCCCGGAATTCGCCGAAGGCGAATATCCGGGACCCAGGGTTGCGGAGAGCAACGGTGCTCATGGTCCTGGGTCCCGGCTCTGCGCGCTTCGCGCTCCGGCCGGGATGACAAGAGGGTGGCTGCACGCGATGTCTCAACTCGACTCGATCACTGTTCGGCAAGCGTCCTTCAGATTGCGGAATTCGCTCGGCCCTGGCCGCCCTTGAGACGAATCTTGCGATCAGGACACTAGCCGGCCCCGCGCGCTGCCTCGCGCAGGAGGTCGCGGACATAGGCGGCGTACGAGCGGGCGCAGGTGATCTCGAAGGCCCGCGCCTCGCCGGGCCGCGCCAGGATGATCTCGGCCTTGCCCAGCAACGTTCGCGTTGCATGGCCGGCCTGGAACACCTGCGGCCACAGGTCCAGCGGGCAGCCGGCGTTGATGGCCTCCGCGGCCTTGGCCCCCCCGACGGCAAACGTCACGTAGGCATGGCTCACGTCGACCAGGGAATGGGCGAGACCCGCCAGCCCCGCCGCGACGGCGCGCGACCACTCGTCCGCGTCGCCTTCAGGCCCGCACAGCAGCCATTCGTCGGGACCAAGTCGCAGGACCGAACACCCGGCATCTTCGCGGCGGCGGTTGATGGGGAGGTCGAGGGCGAGGCCCGCCACGTCGGCGACCTGTACCACCAGGGCCGGCGCAATGCGCAGCGAAAGCCGCGCCATCGGCGCCAGCACGCGCACGGCGATGCCATCGGAGCGGACGTGCGCAGCTTCCTCCTCATTGATCGCCGACAGCGCGGCGCGGCGCGAGAGAACGGTTTCAGGCATGCACGCGGCCTCCCGCGCTATCGTGGAACACCGGCTCGGTCACGTGCACCTTGGTGAAGCCCTGGCGCGTGGTGGCATGCAGCCAGCGGTCGATCATGGAGCGCCCGTCGGCAATGAGCGCCAGGGCGATGGAGTGTCGGCAGGCAGCGCTCCAGTAGCTCGACGTCACATGCCCCAGCGCGCGCATGGGGATAGGCTCCTCCGGATCGGCGACGATCTGGGCACCTTCCTCGATCACCTCCTCCGGTCGCTCGGTCAGGAGGCCCACGAGCTGCTTGCGTCCGGCGGCGACGATATCCGGCCGCTTCAGCGACCGGCAGCCGACGAAATCGGCCTTGGAGGACGCGATGAGCCCGCCGAGGCCCACATCGTGCGGCGTCACGGTGCCGTCGGTCTCCTGGCCGACGATGATGAAGCCCTTCTCGGCGCGCAGCACATGCATGGCCTCGGTGCCGTAGGGCGTGATGCCAAGCGGCCTGCCGCGTTCCATCAGCCGTTCCCAGAGCGGCAGGCCGAAGTCGGCGGGAACATTGATTTCATAGCCGGCCTCGCCCGTGAAGGAGACGCGAAACAGCCGCCCCCGCACGCCGCAGATCGTGCCCGAGCGCACCGACATGTGCGGGAACGCCTCGTTGGAAAGGTCGATGCCCTTGACGAGCGACGCCAGAAGATTGCGCGACCGCGGCCCCTGCAGGGCAATCACCGCATATTGCTCAGTGGTCGAGGTGAGGTGCACGCGCAGCTGCGGCCACTCGGTCTGGAGATAGTCTTCCATGTGCTGCAGGACACGGGCGGCACCGCCGGTCGTCGTCGTCAGGTGGAAGCGGCCGAAGCCGAGGCGGGCGACGACGCCGTCGTCGAAGATGTAGCCATCCTCCCTGAGCATCAGGCCGTAGCGGCAACGGCCGGACGCCAGCCGGCTCATGGAGCCCGTGTAGATGCGGTCGAGGAATTCCGCCGCGTCCGGGCCGACGACCTCGATCTTTCCCAGCGTCGACGCATCGAGAATGCCGACGCCCGAGCGGACGGCCAGGCACTCGCGGTCGACCGCCGCCGCCATGTCCTCGCCGGCGCGGGGAAAGCAGAGCGCCCGCTTCCATTGCCCCACGTCCTCGAACATGGCGCCATGCGCGAGCGCCCAGCTGTGCGTGGGCGGTGTGCGCACGGGATCGAGCAAGTCGCCGCGGCTGGGGCCCGCGAGCGCCCCGAACGTCACGGGCGTATAAGGCGGGCGGTAGGTCGTGGTGCCGACCTCGGGCACCGGCTTGCCGACGATGTCGGCCACCAGCCCCAGGGCGTTCATGTTGGAGGTCTTGCCCTGGTCGGTCGCCATGCCCGTCGTGGTGTAGCGCTTCACATGCTCGATGGCGGTGAAGCCCTCGCGCACGGCGAGGGCAATATCGCGCTGGGTAACGTCGTTCTGCCAATCGACGAACGCCTTGGCCTGCCTGCGCCGCGCCGTTGCCGGCACTGTCCGCACCGGCCGGAATCCGGTTCTCGAGGCACTGGCGGCGAAGCTGCGTTCGGGCGCCCGGGCCGCCTCCGCACCCGCCTGCCAGCCTTCGGTGAGGCAGGCCGCGAGCTGGTAGCTGCCGCAAGCGGCCCCCACCGAACCCAGACCCGGGCCTGCAGGGCCCGGCACGAACGCATCGATCCCCGCATCGAAGGCAAGCTTGTTGAGCTGCGCGTGGAGGTGCACGGCCGGTGTCCAGCCGCCGGAGAGACCGACGCAGTCACACGGCAGCGTGCGGCGCGCGCCCGTCGCTCCCGTGCCATCGAAGGGAGCGACGACGAGCCCGCGCACGTGCTTGCGGCCCAGCGACCCGATCACGGCATGCCCGGCCAGCACCTCGCAGCCGGCATCGCGCAGCACGGCGGCCTCGGTAGCGCATTCCTCCTGGCGGCGCAGGTCGACGACGCTGACGGCGGCGCCGGCCGCCACCAGATCGAGCGCCGCGGTGTAAGCCGAGGCGCTCGTCGTGACGATCACCACCCTTCGTCCCGGCAGCACGGCATAGCGGTTGGCAAAGGCACGCAAGCTTTCGGCCAGCATGATGCCGGGACGATCGTTGCCGGGGAACAGCAGGGGGCGCTCGTGCGCTCCCGTTGCCAGCACGATGCTGCCCGCGCGCACCTGCCACAGGCGCTCGCGCGGCAGCCCGCTCGGGGGCTCGCCCAGGTGATCGGTCAGGCGTTCGACGAGGCCTGCATGGTTGTGATTGTAGAGGCCGAAGGCGGTGGTGCGCGGCAGCAGGCTGACGGTACCGCGCGCGGCCAGCTTCGCCAGGGCATCCGCCAGCCAATCCCACGCCGGACGGTCATCGATCGCCGACGTCACGTCGTGCAGCAGCGCCCCGCCCATCTCGGCCTGCTCGTCGGCGAGGATGACACGCTTGCCGCCCTCCGATGCTGCCAGCGCCGCCGCCAGCCCGGCCGGGCCGGCGCCGACGACGAGCACATCGCAGTGCGCATGGCGATGGGCGTAGCGATCGGGATCGGCGATCCTCGGCGCACGGCCTAGTCCTGCCGCGGCCCGGATGGCCGGTTCGTAGAGGCGGCGCCAGAACGCCGGCGGCCACATGAAGGTCTTGTAGTAGAAGCCGGCCGGAAAAAGCGGCGACAGCGCATTATTGACCGCGCCCAGGTCGAAGCCGAGCGATGGCCAATGATGCTGCGAGCGGATGTGGAAACCGTCGACGGCTTCGATGGCGCTGGCGCGATTGTTCGGCTCGGCGCGGCCATCGCCGCGGTCGACGGTGAAAAGGGCGTTCGCCTCCTCCGCGCCGTGGCTGAAGATCCCGCGCGGGCGGTGATACTTGAAGGAGCGGCCGACGAAGTGGATGCCGTTGGCGAGCAGCGCGGAGGCTGCCGTGTCGCCAACGAAGGCGTCGATCACCTGTCCGTTGAAGCGCAGCGCGACGGGCCGTCTCCGGTCGATCCGGCCGCCCTTGGCTAGACGATGCGTTTGCGCCATGCCACGACCCCTCAGCGATTTCCCTCTCCCCGCAAGCGGGAAGAGGGAGGCAGCAGCGCAGACATCCAGCATCCAATGCTCACGGTCCCGCCTCCGGCAACGCTGGCCGCGGCGTGCCCATGGGATAGGTGGCGATGATCTTGTCGCTCATCGTGTCGCGCAGGGCGTTGAACCACCGGCGGCAGCCGTGGACGTGCAGCCAGCGCTCGGCATGCACCCCCTTTGGGCTCGTGCGGTAGAAGAGGAATTCTCCCCAGGCCGCATCGCCGATCGTGCCGGGCTCGGGCGGGCGGGCGATATGCGCTTCGCCGCCGCAGCGAAACTCGATTTCCGGGCGCCGGCCGCAGTACGGGCAGTCGAGAAGCAGCATGCGAATACCTTCAGTGCGCCACCGCCGCGGCCGCGGCCTCATCGATGAGGCGGCCGGTGCGGAAACGGTCCAGGGTGAAGGGCGCGTTGATGGCGTGCGGTTCGCCCGTGGCGATGGTGTGAGCAAACACGTGACCCGAGCCCGGCGTCGCTTTGAACCCCCCGGTCCCCCAACCGCAGTTCACGAACAGCCCCTCGATGGGCGTGCGCCCGATGATGGGCGAGCGGTCGGGCGTGACGTCGACGATGCCACCCCAGTTGCGCAGCATCCGGAGGCGGGAGAACTGCGGGAAGAGCTCGCAGATCGCCTCCAGCGTGTGGGTGGCGATATGCAGTCCGCCGCGCTGGCTGTAGGAGACGTACTGATCCGTGCCGGCGCCGATGACGAGCTCGCCCTTATCGGACTGGCTGATGTAGGCGTGCACCGTATTGGACATCACGACGCACGGAAACACCGGCTTGATGGGCTCGGACACGAGCGCCTGCAAGGGAAAGCTCTCCAACGGCATCCTCAAGCCCGCGCGTGCCATCACCACGTTGGTATGACCGGCCGCCACCACGCCCACGCGCGTCGCAGCGATCTCCCCCTTCGACGTCTCCACTCCCGCGACCGCCCCACCCGCATCGCGCTGGAATCCCACCACCTCGCAGTTCTCGATGATGTCGACGCCCAGCGCATCGGCGGCGCGGGCATAGCCCCAGGCCACCGCATCGTGGCGCGCCACGCCCCCGCGGCGCTGCAAGGCGGCGCCGACGACGGGATAGCGGATATCGGGCGAGGTGTTGAGCGCCGGGCAGAACCTCTTGGCCTCATCTGGCGTCAGCCACTCGTTGTCGATGCCGACGAGCCGATTGGCGTAGACGTGCCGCCTCAGGCTCTGCACGTCGTGTGTATTGTGCGCCAGCATCATCACGCCGCGCTGCGAGAACATCACGTTGTAGTTGAGCTCGCGCGACAGCCCTTCCCAGAGCTTCACGGCGTGCTCGTAGATGGCTGCGCTCTCCTCCTGCAGGTAGTTGGAGCGGATGATCGTCGTGTTGCGCCCGGTGTTGCCGCCGCCGATCCAGGCCTTTTCGAGCACGGCCACGTTGGCGAGCCCGTGCTCCTTGGCCAGGTAGTAGGCCGTGGCGAGACCATGCCCGCCGCCGCCGACGATCACCACATCGTAGGCCGGCTTCGGCTCGGGCGAGCGCCACTGGCGCTCCCAGCCTTGGTGGCCCTTGAATGCCTCGGACAGCAGCGTGCCTAGGGAAAACCGGCGCATGCGATGCTGCCTCACGTGAGCTGATACCTGCGCTCCAGCGCCTGTGTCCACTTGCCGATCGGGTAACAGTAGATGAAGAAGCACGCCAGTGCGAAAGCGTAAAGCGGGGCCAGCAGCTCGGGGCGCGAGCCTTCCGCCGCATGCACCTGCGAGGTGAGCGTGATCATCTCGTTCACGCCCACGATCGATGCATTCACCGTCGACATGGCGATCAGCGAGTAGAGGTTCATCCACGGCGGCAGCATGCGCTTGACGCATTGCGGCAGGATCACGAGGTAGAGTGCCTTTCGCCTGGAGAGGCCTAGCGCACGGGCACTGTCCCATTGCCCCGTCGCCACCGACTGTATGGCTCCGCGGGTGATCTCGGAGGTGTTCGCCATCACCGGCAGGGCGAAGCCCATGGTTGCCTTGGCCCAGTCGGGGAAGGGGATGCGAAGATCGAAGATGCGAATCTCGAACGGTATCAGGAATACGCACAGGAACAGCAGCACCAGCCACGGCGAATTGCGGAAGAGCTGCGTTGCGATGCGCGCCACGATCCGCAACGGCGCGACGGGGGAGAGCTGGGCGATGCCGACGGGCACACCGGCCACCGTGCCGATCGCCATCGCCATCACCGAGATCAGTATGTTGAAGCCGAAGCCCCACAGCAGCAGCGGTGCCCAGCGGATCAAGACCTCCAGCGCGGAAGCTTTTGCGGGTGCGGGCTGCTGCGCCACCGCCACCGTGGCGGTGATGGCAACGACGAGGACGAATAGGGCCGACACCAAAAGGAAGCTGAAATGTCCTCCCTCCCCCTGGAGGGGGGAGGAAGACGCGTCAGGAGTTGGCGCCGCCTTGCTGGCACGGGCGGAATCCGGGGCGATCGCTGAGGCGCTAACTCCTTCGGCGGGTCTCGGTGAGGGTGTCTGCCGCGAGCCCGACCGGTCACCCCCTCCAGGGGGAGGGGAAGCTGCGGGCGCCGAGAGCAGCGCCGGCAGCGTGAAGGCGTCGCGGTAGCGCAGCATGTCAGTGCCCTCCCTGCTGGCCGAAGCCCGGAACGGCCAGGCGACGCTCGATGGCATTGAGGAGGGCGACAAGGGCGAACACCAGGGCCAGGTAGGCGAACAGAACGAACAGCATCATCTCGCGCACGTTGGTGGAATCCGACCAGATCTGCTTCGAGACGTAGAGCAGCTCCGGCACCGCGATGGCGTAGGCGAGGTTGGTGGTCTTGACGAGGTTGACGAGGTTGTTGCCGAGCGCCGGCAGGCAGATGCGGATCGCCATCGGCAGCACGACGAGGCGGTAGGTCTGCCAGCGCGAAAATCCGAAGGCCGTCGCCGCCTCCACCGTCGACTTGGGGATCGCCTCGATGCCGGAGCGGAAGATCTCGATGTTGAAGGCGCCGGCGAAGAGCGACAGCGAGATGATCGCCCACTGCACGTTGGAGATCATCGGGATCATGGCGCCCGAGCCGTCGGGAATGCGCGGCAGAAGATAGCCGAGCCCGAAGTAGAAGAAGTAGATCTGCACCAGCGGGGGCGTGTTGCGGAAGAACGATATGAACGCCGCGACGATGCGCCGGATCCACACGAGCCTGGAGCCCTGCAGCCACGCGCCCGCGATCCCCACCAGGATGGAAAGGATCACCGTGACGACCGACAGCTCGAGCGTCAGGAAGAAGCCCTTGATGATGCGGGCGCGGTCGAAATCATCGTAGATGAAGGTGAGATTGATGCCGGTCCGCTCGTAGAACTCGCGGAACCAGTCGTAGATCGGCTGCATGCGCGAATCGCGGTCCCCCCTCCGTCATTGCCGCGTCGTGTCGTGTCGTGTCGAAGACGCGCCTCCAGCACGAAGGCGGGAACCTACGCAACTCTGCCTCGGGCGCACCCGCAGAATGGCATGGATCCCCGCCGGCGCGGGAACCCGATGCGAACCCCGGGGGCGCGCACGCGCGCCGCCCGGGCATCGATCAGGTCAACTGCCGCTCTTGGCTTTCTCGTGCATCCGCTTGGCGTAGTCGGTGGGGGGCACGCCCCACTTCTTCTCCAGCTCGACGATGCGGCCCGACTTCAGCCAGTCCTTGTGCACGTCCTCCATGAACTTCTGGAGGTTGGTCTCGCCCAGCTTCACGGCGATGGCCCAGGGCGTCTCCATGATGCCCGTCAGCGGCATGTGGTAGCCGCCCTTCCAGTCGTCGTCGGTCAGCTTGCCGGCGATGAAGGTCTGGTCATAGAGGTAGCCGATGCAGTCGTTGTTCTTGAGCGCGAGCAGCGGCTTCTCCGAGCCGTCGAAGGAAGCGATCTCCGGTCCGTACTTCTGCGCCACGTCCTTGTTGTAGAAGGCGCCCGTGGTGCCGCACAGCTTCTTGCCCTTCAGGTCCTCCCAGCTCTTCACCGGCGCGTCCTTCCTGAGAAGGATGTTGACGGCGTCCGAGTAGTAGAGCGGCTCGATCACCTGCACGACCTTGCGGCGGTCCGGCTTGTCGGACATGGTGGCGATCATCAGGTCGATCTTGCCCTGGTTCAGGAATTCCATGCGGTTGGCGGAGAGCACCGGCACCAGCTCGAGCTTGACGCCGAGCTTCTTGGCGACGTCGGCGGCGAGATCGGGCTCGAGTCCGATGAGGCCGCCCGAGGGATCGCGGAACCCGAACGGCTTGTAGTCGGGCTTCACGCCGACGATGAGGGTGCCGCGCTTCTTGATATCGTCGAGCACGTCGGCCCGCGCCGGCACGCCGAGCGCAAAAGCTCCCGCGACGGCGGTAAGAAGCGACGCAGCGAGTAACTTGGAAATCCGCATTCAGTTCTCCTTTCAAGTCGATGGCTGCACTCAGGCTACGGGATTTCTCGCGGATACGCGATGCCCCCCGCATGGGATACAGCTCGTTGCCTATGCGACACTTGGTATCCCGGCAGCGACAGGGCCGGACCCCGAGCAGGTTCCGGGTGGCACGGCGCTGCGCGATCTGCGAGCAAGAGAGCCTGGACAGGCAAGGGGAGTGACGCTCCCTCCCCGCCGAACCGCGGCGGGGCGTTGGTCACCGGCATAGGAGCAATTCCATGCGTGCAATGCGGGCCGAGCGTGCGGACGCGAAATCTTCCTCCCCGATCAGCGGCCGGATTGCGGCACTCGACTGGGACGGGCTTGCGGTCGACCTCGACGCACACGGCTGCGCGGTCACGGGACGCGTGCTGACCAAAGACGCATGTGCCCACCTCGCGGCCAGCTACGCCTCCGACAGGCTCTTCCGCAGCCGCATCAGCATGGCGCGCCACGGCTTCGGGCGAGGCGAATACAAATACTTCGCCTATCCGCTGCCCGACGCAATCGCCGCCCTGCGCGAGGCGCTCTATCCGCCGCTCGCCCGCATCGCCAACCGCTGGAACGAGGCGATGCGCATCGATGTGCGCTATCCCGACGAGCATTCGGCCTTTCTTGCGCGCTGCCACGCTGCGGGCCAGACGAAACCGACGCCGCTGCTGCTGCAGTACGGCCCCGGCGACTACAATTGCCTGCACCAGGACCTCTATGGCGCACACGTGTTTCCCCTGCAGGTGGCGTTCCTGCTGTCCGAGCCGGGCACCGACTTCGCCGGCGGCGAGTTCGTGCTGACCGAGCAGCGTCCGCGCATGCAGTCGCGCGCCGAGGTGGTGCCGCTGACCCAGGGTGAGGGCGTGATCTTTCCGGTCCATCACCGCCCCGTGGCAGGCACGCGCGGCGTCTATCGCGTCACCATGCGCCACGGCGTGAGCCGCCTGCGCTCGGGCACGCGGCACACGCTCGGCGTCATCTTCCACGACGCGAAATGACGGAGCGGCAACCGTAGGGCGCAATGCGCTCCGCTTTTGCGCCCTACGCCAATCTACGCCCGTGGCCGGAACAGGGAGGCTATGAGTGCCACGCCGATCGCCACGGGCACGGCAATCGAGAGGAAGAGGGTGAGCGTGACAGCGGCGCCGAGTACCAGGACGAATATCAGCGCCAAAACGACCGTGATGAGGAGCACCGTGGCGGCGCCGATCAGCCACGCCCGCCATCCCGTGATGACCGTGGTCTTGCCGTTCCTGGAAATGACGATCATGGGCGGGCCTCGCCGGTGCGGCCGGTGTGTCCAAATTTAGGATAGCAATCTTCTTCTTCCAACCGTCAGGTGGCCGGGAGCAGCAAAGCCGTTCGCTGATTGTCTCGATCCAAGGCGCGGCCGGTGGCATATCGCGCGCCTGATGATTCGTGCTTTCGCCCGCCCACGGAATTGCACTAAGCTCGTGTGGCACGCATCCCACGGGGCCCCGCGAACGACCCGCACAACGATGCGGCACGAAGGGAACGCACTGGCCCATGAACTTCGATTTCAGCGACGACCTGAAACAGCTGCGCGAGCAGGCGCGCCGGTTCCTGCGCGAGAAGAGCCCTCCGGCAACGGTGCGGCGCATCCTCGAAGGGCCGGAGCCCTACGACAAGGCGCTCTGGAAAGAGATTGCCGACATGGGCTGGACTGCGGCGGCAATTCCGGAGGAGCATGGCGGCGCCGGCCTCGGCCATCTGGGCCTTTGCGTGTTGGCCGAGGAGCTGGGCGCATCGCTGGCACCCCTGCCCTTCTCCTCCTCCGTCTACCTCGCCACCGAGGCCATCGTCGCCGGCGGCAGCGAGGCGCAGAAGAAGGCTTGGCTGCCGAAGCTCGCGAGCGGCGAGGCGATCGGCACGCTGGCGCTCGCCGAGGGGCCCGGCAAGGCCGACACCCGCAAGCTGCGCACGACCTTTCGCGGCGGCGCGCTGAACGGCGAGAAGCTGCCCGTGCCCGACGGCGACGTGGCAGATTTCGCCGTTGTCGTCGCGCAGGGCGATCGCGGCCTGACGCTTGCTCTCGTCGACCTGAAGGCCTCCGGCGTCACGCGCGAGCCCATCGAGACGATCGACCCCAGCCGCTCGCATGCCCGCGTCAGCTTTGCCAACACGCCGGCCGAGCCGCTGGGCGCGCCCGGTGGCGGGGAAGCCCTGCTCAAGCGCGTGCAGGACCGCGCCGCGGTGCTCTTCGCCTTCGAGCAGGTCGGCGGCGCCCAGCGCTGCCTCGAGAGCGCGCGCGACTATGCGCTCGAGCGCTACGCCTTCGGCCGCCCGATCGGCTCGTTCCAGGCCATCAAGCACAAGCTGGCCGATGTCTATGTCGCGACCGAGCTTGCCCGCTCCAATGCCTACTACGGCGCCTGGGCGCTGGAGCGCGACGCCCCGGAGCTCCCGGTGGCCGCCGCTTCCGCCCGCATCTGCGCCAGCGACGCGTTCTTCCTGGCAGCGAAGGAGAACATCCAGGTGCACGGCGGCATGGGCTTTACCTGGGAGTTCGACTGTCACCTCTACTACCGCCGCGCCAAGCTGCTCTCCCTCGCGCTCGGCAGCACACGGATCTGGAAGGACCGCCTGATAACGCAGCTCGAAACCGCCAACGCCCCGCTCTAGGAGGGCACGATGGACTTCGAAGACACGCCCGAGGAAGCCGAGTTCCGCGCCGGCGCCCGCGCCTTCCTCGACAAGAACGCCAAGCGCCGCGAGCCCGGCTCCGGCATGGTCTATCGCGCCGGCAACGAGGACCCGAAGTTCCGCCAGTGGGCGAAGGACTGGCAGGCCAAGAAGGCGGACGCGGGCTACGCCGGCATCACCTGGTCGAAGGACTGGGGCGGGCGCGGGGGTACGCCCATCCAGCAGGTCATCTACGACCAGGAGGAAGCCAAATACGCCGTGCCCCGCGGCCTGTTCGACATCGGCCTCGGCATGTGCATCCCCACGCTCTGCACCTGGGGCACGCAGGCCCACCGCGACCGCTACGCCAAGAAGGCGCTGCGCGGCGAGGAGGTGTGGTGCCAGCTGTTCTCCGAGCCGGCCGCCGGCTCCGACCTGGCCGGGCTGAGGACCCGGGCCGAGCGCGACGGCGACGACTGGGTCGTCAACGGCCAGAAGATCTGGACCTCCGGGGCACACTACTGCGACTACGGCGTGCTGGTGACGCGCAGCGATTTCTCCGCGCCCAAACACAAGGGCCTGACCTACTTCTTCCTCGACATGAAATCGCCCGGCATCGAGATCCGGCCGATCAAGCAGATCTCCGGCCAGTCCCATTTCAACGAGGTCTTCTTCACCGACGTGCGCATCCCCGACAGCCAGCGGCTTGGGCTACCGGGCGATGGCTGGAAGGTCTCGCTCACCACGCTGATGAACGAGCGCTATACCATCGGAGGGCGCATGAGCGTGGGCGTGGAGGACATCTTCGAGCTCGCGCGCCGGATCGAGCTCGACGACGGTCCCGCCATCAAGAACGAGGCGGTGCGCGACAAGCTCGCTGACTGGTACGTCTCGACTCAGGGTCTCAAGTATTCGCACTTCCGCACCATGACGGCGCTGTCGCGCGGCGACACCCCGGGGCCGGAATCTTCCATCGGCAAGCTCGTCAACGGCTCCAAGCTGCAGAACATCGCCGCCTTCGCCATGGACCTGATGGAGCAGGGCGGCGTGCTCACCGATCCGGACGTGGCCCCGATCTCCGCGGTCTTCCAGCAGACCTTGATGACCTCGCCCTCCTCGCGCATCGCCGGCGGTTCGGACGAGATCATGCGCAACATCATCGCCGAGCGCGTGCTGGGTCTGCCCGCCGACATACGCGTCGACAAGGATGCGCCCTTCAACGAGCTGCCGACGGGCAAGAAGAAGTAGGGTGCAAAAGCGAAGCGCATTGCACCGATGCAACGGTAGCTTCTTTGTCATCCCGGCATTTCGCGCAAGCGAAATGTCCGGGACCCAGGGCTATACGTGCCGGCACGCTGTTCGCGGCCCTGGGTTCCGGCCCTCGCGCTTCGCGCTCGGCCGGAATGACATGCGTACGCAACGAGAGGACCACCTATGACCGCCATCGATGTCGCCAGCCTGCGCCGACATATCGGCACCAGGATCAGCGACGAGGACGTGGCGACGCAGGCGCCGCTCAAGGCGCTCGTCGCCACCTTCGACCGCCCCGAGGCCGCACCCGGCGACGGGCAGCCGATCCCGCCCGGCTGGCACATCGGTTATTTCCTCTCGACCGCCCCGACTGCCTCGCTCGGCCCGGATGGCACCGCAACAGGCGCCGGCGTGCTGCCGCAGATGCCCCTGCCGCGGCGCATGTATGCCGGAACGCGCTTCACTTTCCATGAGCCGCTCATCGTCGGCGACCGGATGCGCCGCGAGATCGAGCTGGCCGACCTGCAGGTGCGCGACGGCAGCACGGGCACGCTGATCCTCACCACGCAGACAAGACGCATCTCGACACCGCGGGGCCTCGCCATCACGGAGGAGACAGACACCGTATTCCGCGAGGAGGTGAAGCCGGGCGCCAAGAGCGGAATCCCCAAGCGCGAGGAGGTGCCCGCCGGATTGCCCTGGCAGCGCACGATCACGGCAGGGCCGGTGGCGCTATTCCGCTTCTCCGCGCTGACCGGCAACCCGCATCGCATTCACTACGACCGCCCCTACACGACGGAGGTGGAGGGCTATCCGGGCCTCGTCGTGCACGGCCCCTTCACCCAGACCTGCCTGATCAACTTCGTGCGCGACAACAATCCGGAACGCACCATCCGCACCTTCAGCTTGCGCGCTCGCGCGCCGCTGTTCGACAGCGCGCCTTTCGATCTGGTGGGGCGGCCGACGGAGAGCGGCGCGGCCTGCGAGGTATGGGCCGTGACACCTGGCGGCACCATCGCCATGCAAGCGAGCGCGACGCTCGGTTGACGTAGGGTGCAAAAGCGAAGCGCATTGCACCGATAACACCGGTCCGATCGGCTCAATGCGGCTTCACCTTTGTGTCCTACACCCGCAAGCCCGGAGGTCGAAATGATCGAACCGCTCACCACGCCCACGCTGCCGGCCGGCATCCGAGCGCGCTTCGTCGACAACTCCAACGGCCTCCGCATGCACGTACTGGAGGCGGGATTCGGGCAGAAGGGCCGCCCGTGCCTGCTGCTCCTGCATGGCTTTCCCGAGCTCGCCTACAGCTGGCGCCGGGTCATGGTCCCTCTGGCGGCCGCCGGCTATCATGTCGTCGCGCCGGACCTGCGCGGCTACGGTCGCACCACCGGGTGGACGGCCGACTACGACGGCGACCTCTCCCCATTCCGCATGCTCAACTTGATCCGCGACGTGCTTGGTCTCGTCTCGGCGCTGGGCTATCACTCGGTGGCAGGCGTCGTCGGGCACGACTACGGCTCGCCCGTCGCCGCGTGGTGCGCCCTGGTTCGGCCGGACGTGTTTCGCACCGTCACTCTGATGAGTGCGCCGTTCGCCGGTCCGCCTGCAATCCCCTTCGATACCGCCGACACGCCAGCAAAACCCAGGGCTGCCCCTCGCGACATCCACGCCGATCTCGCCGCGCTCAACCCGCCGCGCAAGCACTACCACTGGTACTACTCGACGCGGCCGGCCAACGCCGACATGACGCAATGCGCGCAGGGCATCCACGCCTTCCTGCGCGCCTACTACCACCACAAGAGCGCAGACTGGAAAGCCAATACGCCCCACAGGCTCGAGGGATGGAGAGCCGGCGAGCTTGCGAAGATGCCCACCTACTACGTGATGGAGCTGGGCCAGACCATGGCGGAGACGGTGGCCCCGCACATGCCGAGCCCGGCCGAGATCGCCGCCTGCCGGTGGCTCACCGAGGCGGAGCTTGCGGTGTACGCGGCGGACTACACCCGCACGGGCTTCCAGGGCGGCCTGCAGTGGTATCGCACGCGCACCACAGGCCTGTTCGATAGCGAGCTGCAGGTATTCGCCGGCCGGACCATCGATCAGCCCTCCTGCTTCATCGCCGGCAAGAGCGACTGGGGCGTATACCAGGCTCCCGGCGCTTTCGAGCGCATGCAGGGGACGGCCTGCACGCACATGCTCGCCTGCCACCTCGTCGACGGCGCCGGCCACTGGGTACAGCAAGAGCAGCCCGAGGCCACCACGCGCCTACTCCTCGAATTTCTGCGCAGGGCGCAATAGGCGAAGCCGTACTGCGTGGATCTCAAGTCAGATCCGGACGATTGATTCTCCGCGCGTCGACATCCTCCGCACAGGCGGGGGACCACGCAAGCAGGTGGCGTGGATGCCCGCTTATGCGGGCATGACGAATCAATAACCGCAGTCCGTATCACGCCCCCGCAAAGTTTGAGCCGCGCGATTGGGCCTCGGCCATCTGTCGCCGCGCGGCACGAGTGCTGCAGAACACAGCGAACGCGATCGTTCGACTGCAGATTGGCAGCGTCGGCGAGCGAGAAGGCCTCGTCGGCGGCCTACACGTGCAATCAACCCAACGTCATACAGGAGAGCAAGATGCTGAAGGACCAGGAAATCACGAACGACATTGGAATGCGCGCACTCGACAACGAAGAGCTCGAGGCCGTCAACGGCGGGATCGTCGGCGAGCTCATCTGCCTCGGAGTGCTGGTGGCCGTCGGCGGCGGCATGTTCTATCTGATGTTCGGATCCCAGCGCCAGCGCTGACGCCGGTCATGCCTGCACGCATGTTGGAGGGGCGAAGCGGATAGCTTTGCTCCTCCCTCATATACTGACGGTTGAGGAACACGCCGGCCCGCTCAATCGCAGTCACGCCTGCGCCACGACCTTGCGCGCGATGAGCCCGGCGATGTCCGCAGCGGCGAAGCCGTGCTCGTCGAGCACCTCGCGCGTGTGCTGGCCGAGGACAGGCGTGGTGCCGCGCGGCGTGCCCGCGGCAAACGGCGCGAGCCCCGCGATGTTGGGAATGGGGATGGGCTCGGGCGTGCCGGGCTGCAACCAGGTCACGAGGTTGATTGCCTCCGCCTGCGGCTGGCGCAGGAACTCGCGAAAGCCGTTCAGCCGCTCGTGCATGATGTCGGCCTCGGTGAGGCGTTCGGCCCAGTAGGCCGTCGGCCTGGTCGCGATCGCCGGGCGAACGATGCCCATCAGCGCTGCCTCGTTGCTCATGCGCCCCTCGTCGTCGGCAAAGCGCGGATCGGCGGCAAGCTCCGGCGCTTCCAGAACGATGCGGCAGAACTTCACCCAGCTGTCCTGGCGCACCACCAGGAACTGCAGCCAGCCGTCGGCGGTCCTGAACACGCCGCTCGGCATCGAGCGCCTGACCTGCTCTCCCTCGAGGTACACCATCAGCATCCGGATCACCTGCACCGCGCTCGCCGCCTCGAGCAGGCTGACTGCGATGTGCCTGCCCCGCGTCTCGTCGCGGCGGGCATAGAGGGCGGCGGACAGTGCCTGAAACGCGTAGAGCGCGGTCGACATGTCGATCACCACGAATGGCACGCGATGGGGAATGCCGTCCTCGCCCTTGTTGTCCATCATCAGGCCGGTGAACGCCTGCAGCACCGGGTCCATTGCAGGACGGCCGACGAATGGCCCGGTCTGGCCGAAGCCCGACACGGAGAGATAGAGAATACGCGGCTCACGCTGAGAGACTGCGGCGTAGCCGAACCCCAGCTTGTCGAGCACGCCCGGGCGGAATCCCTCGAGCAGGACGTCGGCACCGGCGATCAGCCGCCACAGCACCTCCTTGCCCGCGGCCGCCTTCAGGTCGAGCGCGATCGAGCGCTTGCCGAGGTTGGTGGGGATCGAGTAGGCGCTGTGGCCGCTATAGCGGCGCCCCAGCGTGCGCGCCCAGTCGCCCTCGCCCGTGGGCTCCACCTTGATGACGTCGGCGCCGTGCTGGGCCAGCAGCATGCCGCAGTAGGGACCGGCCACACCCTGGCTCAGGTCGATCACCTTCAACCCGGCGAACGGTGCGTCGTAGCTCATCGGCATCCCCCTGCATGCGGTCCTTGTGCTCCCGCTCGTGCGATAAGTCCGGAACGTGTCACGGTCGGCTTGCCGCGACCATCCAACCCTCCGCAAGCTCCTGTGCTCGCCTCAAGGCGAACAGCGGTCGCGCCCCTCGGCCACAGGGCTTTCTCCTTACGATGTGGTCGCCCCATCTTGCGCGGGATCGCCGCGCGAAACAAACTGAAAGCACAAGGTCTAGCCGGGAGGCGGATGCCATGGGTCGCTTGTGCGAGGGACGGGTTGCAATTGTCACGGGTGCGGGGCGGGGGCTGGGGCGCGAGCACGCGCTGCTGCTGGCAGCCCACGGCGCCAAGGTCGTAGTCAATGACATCGGCGCCGGTCTCGACGGCTCGGGCCGGGATGCGTCGCCCGCCAACGAGGTGGTGGCCCTGATCGAGAAGGCCGGTGGCGAGGCCATCACCAATGGCGAGGACGTGAGCAGCTGGAAGGGCGCGAAGGCCATGATCGACGCTGCGGTCGCCCGCTTCGGCAGGCTCGACATCCTCATCAACAACGCCGGCATCCTGCGCGACCGCATGCTCACCAACATGGACGAGGCCGAATGGGACGCGGTGATCCAGGTGCACCTCAAGGGCACGTTCGCGCCCTCGCGCCACGCCGCCGCCTACTGGCGCGACGAGAGCAAGAGGATCGGCGGGCCGGTCAAGGGCCGCATCGTCAATACCAGCTCCACGTCGGGCATCTACGGCAACGTCGGCCAGACCAACTACGGCGCGGCCAAGGCCGGCATCGCCGCCTTCACCATCATCGCCGCGCGCGAATTGCGACGCTACGGCGTCACCGTCAACGCCATCTCGCCCTCGGCACAGACGCGAATGACCGAGGGCCTGCGCCAGATCACCGACGAGGAGCGCGCCATGCGCGATCCCAAGTGGGTCTCGCCGACGGTCGTCTACCTGGCGAGCGAGGAGGCGCAAGACATCACGGGACGCGTCATCCAGGCGGGCTTCGGCCGCATCGCCGTATGCGAGGGCTGGCGCCGCGGCGCCGAGGTGAAGCAGGTCGCCGAGCCCGCCGAAGCCGGCGCCCACGTGCGCGCCATGCTCGCCAAGGTGCGCAAGAACTCTGGCATGGACGGCCTGGAGCTGGACTGAGCTGTTGTTCCGCAATTCCGCGGCAGCGAAATATCCGGAAATCCAGGGCCGCCGGCCTCCCCTCCCCCTTGCGGGGAGGGTCGGGGCTGGGGGTGGCCAAGAGCTGAGGGCGGGAGTCTCACCCCGCCCCTCCCCGTCAAGGGGAGGGGAACACGACGCGGCCGCTGCGCCTCAGGTCGTCAGCCAGCGAAACTCCTGCGGCTTGCGCGTGGCGTCTGGGTGGAGCTTCACGTTGACCAGCGCCGGACCTTTGAAGTTCATGGCCTCGTCGAGGGCCGCGCGCAGGTGCTTGGGATCCTCGATGTACCAGCCCTTGCCGCCGAAGGCTTCCATCATGCGGTCGTAGCGGGCGCCGACGGTCAGAGTGCGCGGCGGGCTGTCGAAGCGGTTGGCGGGAAGCTCCTCCACGCCGCTGCCGATGCCGCCATTGTTGAGCACCACCACCTTCACCGGCAGCCGGTAGCGGCAGGCCGTCTCGATCTCCATGCCGGAGAAGCCGAGCGCGCTGTCGCCCGACACCGAGATGATCGGCTTGTCGGGATGAACCACCGCCGCAGCGATGGCGAACCCCATGCCGATCCCCATGGTGCCGTAGGTGCCGGCGTCGAGGCGCAGGCGCGGCGCGGCGTTCGGCAGCTGCGTGCGGCCGATGTCCATGGTGTTGGCACCCTCGCCGATGATGACGGCGTTGGCCGGCGCCCAGGCGCGGATGTCCTTCAGCGCGCGGTAGTAGTTGGTCGGCGTCGAGTTGTCGTCGATCATGGGCTGGATCGACTTGGCGTTGTCGGCCGCCTTCTGCTTGATGGCGGTGTGCCAGGGCGTGTCGGCCGGATAGAACCACTGCCGGCTCTGCAATGCCTTGTTGAGCTGGCCGACGATCGCCTTGCCGTCGCCCACCAGCGCCACCTCCGTCGGCACGTTGTTGCCGATCGCCTCAGGCGCGATGTCGAGCTGCACCACGCGCACGTTCTTGTTGAAGCGCGGCGATTGGCCGTAATGCATGATCCAATTGAGCCGTGCGCCCATCACGAAGATCACGTCGGCCTCTTTCAGCGCGTGGCTGCGCGCGGCGCCGACCGAGAGCGGATGGCTGTCGTCGAGGACGCCCTTGCCCATGGGAGACGCCAGGAACGGCAGGCGCGTGCGCTCGATGAAGGCGCGCACCTCGTCCTCCGCGCGCGACCAGGCCATGCCCTTGCCGACGATCACCAGCGGCCGCTCGGCCGACTGCAGGGCGTTCAGCGCCTTATCCACGTCCTCCGGCATCGCCTGCGTGCGTGGCGGCTCGGGGCACTTAGGCAGGATCGGCGCCTTCTCCTCGTCCACCTGGCCCTGGATGATGTCGTCGGGCATGTCGAGGTAGGTGGCGCCGGGACGGCCGTAGATCGACTGGCGCACGGCCAGCTCGACATAGAAGGGGATGCGGTGCGTGTGCTCCACCGCGTGCGCGAACTTGCAGAACGGCGAGGCGATCTGCACCTGCCGCTCCTCCTGGAAGCCGCCCATGGCATTCTGGTAGGTGGGCGAGGCGCCACCGATCAGGATCATCGGCCAGCAGTTCTGCTGTGCGTTGGCGAGACCCGCGAGGCCGTGCACGACACCGGGGCCGGACACCACGAGGCAGGCGCCTGGACGGCCGGTGAGGTAGCCCGCGGCCTGCGCCGCGTAGGAGGCCGCCTGCTCGTTGCGCATGCCGATGTACTTGATGCCGGCCTTCTGCGCGGCGGCGGCAATCGGCTGCACCGGGAAGCCGACGATGCCGAACATATAGTCTACGCCCTGCTGCTTCAGGCTCTTCGCCATCAAGGTGGCGCCGTCGATCTTGCCCATACGCTTCCTCCGGTTTGTCGGGGCGGCCGTTGGCGGGGCAGAAATGCTCCCGTTTCAGGCCCTGAAGAACCCCTCGTCGGTCAGATTACGCCTTTTTCCCGGACAGGGAAGCAGAGCGCACCGGGCTGCCCCGCGGCCCGTTCGCACGCAACGTCATGCCCGCACAGGTGGCATTCAGGTCATGCAAAGACGAGACTACCTCGAGTTGAGCGGACCTCCGCCTTCGCGGAGATGACGCCTCGTTCATCGAAAGAGGGCGGTCGACCGCCGCCGGCAATGCCCGCGGGGTGAGGCGGCTGCATGCGAACGGGCATGGCCCCTCCGGCCGCACTGCCTACACGTTGGGCAGCACCTTCTCGGCCGCCAGCTTCATGGCGCGCTCCACGTGCGCCTTGTCGATCCCGCCGATGTTGAACCACAGCACGAACTCGGTCACGCCGAACCGCCGCTTCATGTCCCTGAGCTTGGCGACGCAGGTTTCGGGATCGTCGGCGATGCAGGCGCCGTAGTGGTGCAGCTTCTCGAACGACAGGTAGCCCATCTCGCGCGTCTTCTTGCCTTCGCGCATCGTGAGCTCGTAGCCCTTGATCTCGCCCGTCTGCGGTGCGCCGGCCAGCTGATTGGCAGTCACCTTGGCGTAGAACCACTCCACATGCTTCTTGTAGATTTCCTGCGCCTTCTTGCCGTCCTCGTGCACGAAGAACGGCAGCAGGAGCATGCGCTCGGCAGCCTTGGGGTCGCGGCCCAGGTCGCGACACACCTTTTCGTAGTGCCGGCAGCTCTTCTCCAGCTCGTCCATCCAGGCCTCGCGGTAGGTGCGATAGGTGAAAGGCGAGGCCATCTGGATGTGGATGCCGGCCCTGGCAGCCTGCTCGAAGCTCTCGGGGCTGATGGTGGCCTGGTAGACGGGCGGATAGGGCTTCTGCACGGGCTTGGGCAGCACCTCGACCGGCTCGGGGATGGTCCAGAACTTGCCCTTGTAGGTGATCTTCTCCTGCGTCCACGACTTCAAGACGATGTCGAGACCCTCGGCCAGCATCTCGCGGCTCTTGTCCATGGGCACGCCGAGGCCGACGAACTCGTGCGGCTGGTAGGCGCGGCCGACGCCGAAGTCGAGCCGGCCGTGCGAGAGGATGTCGACGAGGGCGAAGTCGGAGGCGGTGCGCAGGGGATGATTGAAGGGGATCGCGCACACGGCCATGCCGATGCGCAGCTTCTTGGTGCGCTGGGCGATGGCCGCGGCATAGACCTGGGTGGAGGTGACGAGCCCGTAGGTGGAGAAGAGATGCTCGGCGATCCAGACCTTGTCGTAACCCAGGTTCTCCGCCAATTCGAAGAAGGAGAGATCGTCATCGAAGCTCTCCACCACACGGGAGAGATCGGGGAACTGGCTGAGGCTGAATATGCCGAACTTCGTCCTGTCCATTGGGTTTCCTCTGGGTTTGTCGTTGACCCATCGTGCTGAGCAGCAACGCCTGCGTCAAACCGCAATCTTGCAGCCGTTGCATGCATCTCACGCAGCCGCGCCGCGTGACCCCAACGCCTTCGTTGAACGGGAGCTCAGTTGTGACTCCGCGTCAGCTCCGGTTGCCGTCATTCCGGAATTTCGCGACAGTGAAATATCGGGAACCCAGGAAACTGCGCGTTCCGTGCGCACCGCGTGCGGCCTGGGCTCCGGCTCTCGGGCTGACGCCCGCGGCCGGCATGACAGGAGAGCCTTCGCCTAGACCGCCGGCAACACCGTGTCGGAAAAGCGCGCGACCTGGTCCATCACGTCGGCGGCGCTGGCCCCGCGGCAGCGCACGATGATCTTCTGGAAGCCGAGGTCGAACAGCCGGCGCACGTCGTCGGCGATCTCGGCGGCCGAGCCGGTGCCGGTCTCCCGCGCGCCAGCGGCGCCCCGCTTCGCCTCGCCGATCTGGAGAAACAGCTTGTAGACGAGCGAGAGATCGCGGAACGGCCGTCCGGCCTCCTCGGCAAGGCGGCGCAGGACGTCCAGACGCTCCGGCAAGGCTGAAGGCGGCGCAAACACGGCGAGCCATCCGTCGCCGTGACGCACGACACGGCGCAGCGCGGCGTCGGCAATGCCGCCGATCAGGATCGGCGGATGCGGACGCTGCACCGAGCCCGGCGACGAATAGACGGGTTCGAAGGCGTAGGTCTCGCCCTGGTAGCCGACCTCGCCGCCGGCTGCGATGGCCTTGAAGATCTCAATATACTCGTCGGTCACGCGGCCGCGCTTCTTGAAGTCGAAGCTGTCGAGAACCTTGAACTCTTCCTCCAGCCAGCCGACCCCGGCGCCCAGCACGATGCGGCCGCCGGAGAAGCGGTCGAGCGTCACCAGCATGCGCGCAAGCAGCAGGGGATTGCGGTAGGGCATCACCAGCACGGCCGTGCCGATGCGGACGCGCCGCGTGGCGCCAACGAGCACGCCCATGGTGGCGATCGGCTCCATCAAGGGCTCGGACAGTTGCGCCGGGAAGGCGCCACCGGCGCTGTAGGGGTAGCGCGAGGCATACGAGACGGGGAAGACCACGTGATCGGCAAGCCACACCGAGTCGAAGCCGGCCTCCTCCGCGTGCCGGGCGAGCCGCAGGATCGTCTCGGGCTCGGCCGTGGCGCCGTAGATGCCGACGTCCAGCCCGAAGGCGGTCAGGCTTGCCATGTCATGCTCCGCGGGTTCGCTCCAGGTCGTCCGCGGCAACTATGATGCGAGCCGGGTCGCGCGCCAACAGCCCATGCCACGCATCTGCTCCCTGGGGGAGCGTCCTCACACGCGAAAAGGCGATCTAACTGTCCGGTGGCGTTCCTGGCGGGGGATCAAGTCCTCGCGCCGCGCCGTCGCGACGTCAGACGTGCGGGATGACGGACAGGCGCTCCACCGCGAAAGCCGCCACCAGCGCAAGCGACACGCCGACGATCGACAGACCACCGACGACGGAAGCGAGCCACACGATCTCGCGCAGTTCTGATGAGATTTTGTCCAGCATGTTCAACGCTCTCTACCGTCGCGGAGATAGTCCCTGGGAATCTGGCCCCTCAGCGCCCCCCTTGCATGTAGGACACCCACCCCACGAGTTGCAGTAGTCTCGCCAACGTGTGAACGAGCGTGACAGCGGGAGGTTCCCTCGCGGGCGCGTTGCCAGTCGCGGCAATTTCCGCAGATCATGCGGGCAGGGATCGAAACGCTCAAAAAAGACGGCTCTTATGCAAGACTACCTTGTGCTCGGCGGCGGCTCCGCGTCTGCGATGCCTCGCTCATGCTCACCATCCCGCGCGCCAACACCAACACGCCGCCGCTGATGCTGGCCGAGCGCATCGCCGATTTGATCCGCGGCTGATTTGTCCGCCTGGAGCGGGGCTGCACCGCGATGCCGGCGCGTCACGCGCCGCTTCCAACGGCACCCTATCGCGCAGCGGAGCCGTTGCGTCACTCGGCCGGAAGAAGAGCGGGGCCGGCGGCGTCCCGATTCGCGGGCGCCGGCAGGTGCGCCTTCCAGCGCACCAGGGCGGCCTTGCCGGCATCCGACAGCGCGTAGACGCCGCGCTCGACGCGCACGAACCAGCCGTAGACATTCCTGAGCAGGATTTTCGGCGCATCCGGCACATTGGTCTTCAGCTCGCGCGGCCGGGCTGGTGCATCCGCCAGCGCTGCCGCACAGGCCAGCGCCTGCTGGCGATAGGCGGTCATGATGGGCAGCCTCGTGCTCCCACCCGATGCGGGATCGCCCTGGCGCTTGCGGTGCTCCTCGACGATCCTGGAGCGGCGCTTGGCGTCCCGGCGCGGTCGCCAGGGCACGGGCTCGACGATCACCTCCACCTTGCCCGTGGCGGTTACGGCGAGGAGTCCGAAGCCCAGGAAGCGGCACAGCTTCTTGACGCGGGCATCACTCTCGCGCCCGCGGCCGCGCCGCGAGGCGCGCACCGCCAGCCAGACCTCGTCGCAGGCTGCCGTCCGGTCGACCGCCTGCAGCACCAGGTCAAGCGTAAAGGACAGCTTGAGCTCGCCGATCACGACCGCCGCCGGCTCGCCCTCGCGCAGGGCGACCAGGTCGCAGCCGCAAATCTCGCCCTTGACCTCGAAACCCAACTTTTCGAGGAAGCGCTTGACCGGCAGGTAGAGGGTTGATTCCAATTGGCCCCCAGACCGCCAAGCGCCTAACCAAGATTCGCTCGACTGTCGAGCGCATGGGTGGAGCCGGGAGGAGACGATGAGCTTCTTTGCGCGATTGAAGACAGCGGCGCCGGACGAGTGGGATGCCTACACCCGGCACCCCTTCACCGATGCGATGGCCGACGGCTCGCTCGCGCAATCTGCCTTCCGCCACTACCTCGTGCAGGACTACCTGTTTCTCATCGAGTTCGCTCGCGCCTACGCGCTGGCCGTCTACAAGTCGCCGAGCCTGGCCGACATGCGCGAAGGCGCTGCCGGGTTGTCGGCCATCCTCGACGTCGAGATGGACCTGCACGTGAAACTGTACGCGGGCTGGGGCCTCTCCCGCGACGGCCTCGAGCGGGCGCCGCCCGCCCCGGAGATGCTGGCCTATACGCGCTATGTGCTGGATGCGGGCATGCGCGGCGATCTGCTGGCGCTGAAGGTCGCACTGGCGCCATGCGTCATCGGCTATGCGGAGATCGCGGCGCGGCTGGCAGAGCATCCCAACGCGCTAGACCCGGCCAATCCCTACCGCGTCTGGATCGCCGAGTACGCCGGCGACGCCTACCAGCAAGTTGCGGCAAGCGCCCGCGATCACCTCGACCGCCTTGCCGACCGCTACGCCACGCCTGCCCGCGAGGCCGAACTCATCGCCATCTTTCGCGAAGCCACCCGCCTCGAGGCGGATTTCTGGGAGATGGGCTGGCGCGTGGGCCGCCTCGCCTGACAGCTGGGCAGGTGGCGCATACGACATTGTCATTCCGGCCGAGGGCGTCAGCCCGAGAGCCGGAACCCAGGGGCCTCAGTCGCCGACTGTGCCGCCTGGATGCCGGATATTCCGCTGGCGCGAAATTCCGGGATGACAGGGAAGCAATCAGGCCGCGGGATCAGAACAGCGCGTAGCCCCCGTCAATCAGGAACGTATCGCCGGTGTGATAGGTGGAAGCCGAACTCATGAGGTACACGGCGATGCCGCCGAAATCATCGCCCGTGCCCCAGCGGCGCATCGGAATGCGCGGCAGCACGTTGCCGGAGAACTTCGCATTGCCGATGGCGTTGGCGGTCATGTCGGTCTCGATCCAGCCGGGCAGGATGGCATTGGCGCGCACGCCGTGCCGGGCGAACTCCACCGCGAGCGCGCGGATCATCGAGATCATGCCGCCCTTGGTCGCCGCATAGTGCTCGCTGCGCGGAGCGCCCTCGATCGCCGCCAGCGATGCCGTGCCGACCAGCACGCCCCCGCCGCCCCGTTCCACCATGTGCCGGGCCGCGGTGCGGAACGTGTAGAAGGCGCCGTCGAGGTTCACCTTCAGCACGCGGTGCCATTCCTCGCCGCTCATCTCCAGGAACGACTTGGTGCCGCGCCCGCTGACCCCGGCATTGGCAAAGCAGCCGTCCACCCGTGAAAAGACGCGCAGCGTCTCCGCGAACGCCGCTTCCACCGCCTTCTCGTCGGAGACGTCGCAGGCGAACGCGCGTACCTTGCGTCCGCTCTTGGCAAGCTCCGCTTCTGCCGCCGCGTTCTTGGCCGCATTGGTACCCCAGATCGCCACGTCGGCACCCGCCTCCGCAACCGCGCGCGCCATGCCGAGGCCGATGCCGCTGTTGCCGCCCGTTACCAGGGCGACCTTTCCGGTGAGATCAAAGGGTTTGTACATGCGAATTGTCCCCTTGTTGGCTTGCTACGATCGCCCGTTCCAGGCAACAGGCACTGGCGAGGTGTGACTCAAACGATGATACCGGGCTCCCTCCCGGCGCCTGCCTGCACAGGCGAAGGCCGATGTCGCCGGGACCCACCTTTCTACTGGCTCCAACGTTCGCGGATAGCTGGATGTCGGCGACAAACCCCGGCATGACCGCGGCGATGCAAGTTGTTGGCACCAGACACACTAGCGCACTTTCCGGTGATATGGGCCGCACGCTCCATATGCACCGCCTGCGTGGCGTCTCAATAAGATCGCTTTCATTCGCGTCATCCCGGCGCCGCGAGGGCCTGAAAGGACCGAGCGGGATCAGGCCGGGATGACGTTGGTGGAGGTGGCTCGCGACGCGCACCTTGCGCTCAAACAGTGGACCCCATGCGTCTGACTGGCGCGATCCAAATCAAGTGGAAAACGCACTAGCGCATCTGCGACGTGCCCGGTGTCGCGATCCGGATACGGTAGACCGAGGTTGACGCCGTGATGAAGAGGCTCTTGAGATCGTCGTCGCCCCAGCAGAAATTGGAGGTGTACTCCGGCACCTGGATGACCCCGAGGCACGTGGCATCGGGCGCGAAGACGTGGATGCCGCCGGGGCCGCAGGAATAGAGGTTGCCGGCACTGTCGATCTTCATGCCGTCCGGCGCGCCCGCGCCCTCGCCGACAGTCTTCGCCCACACCCGGCTGTTGGCGACGGAGCCATCCGCCTGGACGTCGAAGGCGCGGATGTGCTGCTTCTCCGTGTCGTTGACGAACAGCGTCCTCTCGTCGCGCGAGAAGCACACGCCGTTGGGCTGCCCGAAGTCGCTGGCGAGCAGCGTCAGCGTCTTGCCGTCGGGGCTGAGGCGATAGACGCCGCGGAAGGCCAGCTGCGGCTCGCGCGGCCGCCCGAAGTGCTCCATCCGCCCGTAGCTCGGATCGGAGAAGTAGATGGCACCGTCGCTCTTCACCGCGAGGTCGTTGGGGCTGTTCAGTTCCTTGCCCTCGTGATGGCTGGCAAGCACGGTGATGCGCCCGTCAGGCTCCGTGCGCGTGAGGTGGCTCGAGGCGTGCTCGCAGGCGAGCAGTCGGCCCTGCAGGTCCCAGGCGAGACCGTTCGACTTGTTGCAGGGCTTGCGGAAGGTGGTGACGCCGTCCTTCTCGCTCCAGCGGCGCAGGTGGTCACCCGGCATGTCGCTGAAGAGCAGATACTTCTCGCGCCGGTGCCACAGTGGCCCCTCCGTGAAGATGCAGCCGGTGGCCAGCCTCTCGAAGTCGACGGAGCCGCCGACCACACTCTCGAACCGCTTGTCGCGGACCTCGACGCCGCTCACGACTTTGAACCCGCTTGCGCCCCTGCCTGGGCCTTCTTCTGCAGGTCGCTCACCCGCGACGGCCCGACGTACCAGTCGTCGCCGGGCACGTCCTCGAACACGACCCAGACGGCTTCCTTGGGCAGCTTCGTCACATCGAAGATGGTCTCGGTGACGCGGCGCGCGATCTCGTCCTTGCGCTCCTGCGGGTGGCCCTTCAGAATACGGATGTTCACAAATGGCATCGTTTCCTCCTGCCTTTCCTGCTCCTAGAGGGCGAGCAGCTTGTTGCGCAAGGCTGCGTCGTCGCGAAGCTCGGCGGCCTGGCCCGAGAAGCGCACCGCGCCCTTCTCCAGAACATACACCCGGTCGGCGAGCGCAAGTGAGAACTCGACGCCCTGCTCGGCGAGCAGGATCGTCAGCCCTTCGCCCTTCAGCCGCTGCACCTGGGCCAGAAGGCTCTCCACGATCACGGGCGCTAAACCTTCGGAGGGCTCGTCGAGCAGCAGCAGCTCGGGGTTGCCCATCAGCGTGCGCGCGATCGTCAGCATCTGCTGCTCACCGCCCGAGAGCACGCCGCCCATGCGGTCGCGCAGCTCGCCGAGCTTGGGAAAAAGCTCCGTCACGGTCTCCGCGGTCCAGCGTCCCGCGCGCTCGGCGGAACGGGCGGCGACGTCGAGGTTCTCCCAGACGGTCAGCTCGGCGAAGATGCGCCGGTCCTCAGGGACGTAGCCGATGCCGCGACGCGCCAGCCGGTAGGGCGGAGAGCCCGTGATGTCCTCGCCCTTGAAACGCACGCGGCCCTGCGAGGGCGGCGTCAGTCCCATGATCGAGCGCATCGTCGTGGTCTTGCCGACGCCGTTGCGGCCGAGCAGACAGACGCACTCGCCGGGCTTCATGTCGAGCGATATCCCGAACAGCACGCGGCTCGTGCCGTAGGCGGTATGGATGCCGTCGACTTCGAGGATCGGCGTCAATGCTTGCCTCCCCCGAGATAGACGCGGCGTACCTCCTCGTTGCGGCGGACATCATCGGGAGCGCCGACGGCGATGATGCGACCCTGGTGCAGAACGGCAATGGTGTGCGCGATAGAGAAGACGACGTCCATGTCGTGCTCGGTGAAGAGCAGCGTCAGCCCCCGCTCCTTGGCGATGCGGTCCAGCAGGGCGATGCTCTCGTGCG
>Ga0111538_10001236_pt1 | contig 36037 bp, 31 predicted proteins | sample SoiMethybrSBSTD1_FD_79669 | JGI IMG/M metagenome (GOLD analysis project Ga0111538, IMG submission 79669) | Bulk soil microbial communities from a Populus tree surrounding site in Tennessee, USA - Soil MetaG P. TD hybrid SBSTD1 (version 2)... | ecosystem: Environmental > Terrestrial > Soil >...
CGATGGGCCATCGCGGAAATCCTGCGCATCAAGGCTAGCCTCCTCCTAGCCACCGGCCGCCCGACCGAGGAAGTCGAGGCTTTGCTCGTCAACAGCCTGGAGATCGCTCGTCATCAGCAGGCGCGCTCCTGGGAGCTGCGCACCGCCTGTGATCTGGCTCGTCTTTGGCAACACCAAGGTCGCGGTGGCGAAGCTTTGCAGCTGGTACAAAGGATTTACGATCAACTCACCGAAGGCTTCGATACCGCGGATCTCCGAGACGCTAACGCGCTTCTGGCCCACGGCACGGAAGCCAGGGTAACGCGTGATCTGGAAAATCTGGAGCAGAAAATCCGGGTTCCATCCGGCGCATTTTCGGCGTGTTTTGATGCTGCCGAGGCAGAACGAACGCCGCCGAAGACCCGGTAGCCCCGGGCAGCCAAAACCTCGGCAGTTGCCCGACCGATGCCCGATGATATACCCGTGATCAGCACAATCCGCCCAACTCCGTTTGTCACGGCTACTCCTTACTACGGCGCCGCATCACAGTCAGCTGTCACCCCTCTCGAAACCCCGGCGCATTCGATTCCGGAGTGAATCCCAAGACGACAAATTTTCCGGCGTTGCCAGCACTTCACCTTGATCCAAGACCGCCGTCCTTGGACAGGGGCGCCGGAGTCTTTGAGCGGCCGGGTTCGCCCCTTGTGTGCTTGACAATGCGCTCGCCAATGCGCCGCCACCATCTGCAACGCGAGCGCCTCGGCCTAATTCGTCGGCGACGATCGCGCTACAAACGTTTGCGCTTACGATCCGGAAGCCCCGCAGCTTCTCTCCGCGCCGTAGGTAATAGACACGCTACCGCTCATCAGGGCCAATCATCGCGGCTACCAGCCCCTCTTCTCCGACGATCAGAATGGTGCCGCCCGTTAATCTTGCAAACCGATGCTGCGCTCCGATGCCGGAGATCTGTTGCAGATGATTGGGAAGCGGGCTCAACTTCAACTCCGGTGGAGCAGTCATGCCGGCGGCGGGCGCAAACGCCCGCGGAATCGGCTGCTCCTCCATATTTGTCTGCTCGATACTTTGCCGGATCCGCCGGCGCTCTTCCGGGGTTAGCCTAAGCTGCCCTCTGATCAGAAGATCGGGAATGCGTTCCCGTGTCTCGCTAGGGGGCGCCTGACCAGTCGTTGCCAGTTCGGGGGTGTTCTGCCGCCACGCCCCAGCATCGGCGGTAATCCCCAGAGCCGAACTGCCGAGAAGCGCCACGGCAGTGGCTCCCAATCGCGCGGCCGTCCTACCCATCCATTTCTCCTCTTCGTCTGCCATCACAGATAAGTGGGTAAGCCCGCCATCACCATGAGGGAGGCAGCGATTTTCCTCTGACCTGCCGGAGCAGAGGGCCACACGATGACACCAAACCCCAGAGGGATGGCTGCGGACCGAGCAGGAGGCTAAGGAGCAAATCGCAACAGCGACCAACTCAGCTCAGCGATTTAGGGCGGCCTACTCGTTCCGGGCATTTTGCTTAGCTGGCGCGGAGAGCGATCGCGATTGCCAGTGAGTACCCCGACGTGACAACGAGGCCGATCGCGAACAGGTATAGAAAGAATGCGGTCGGCTCGCTCGCTGTTAAGGGGAGTGCTTGCCGAGCAGGGCGCGGCCGCAGTTCGACGGGCAGGTTATCATTTGCCGCGGTCGGGAAGATCGGGCCGAGTTGATCGCAGCGCGGAGGCTGACAGCGATACATAAGCGATAGCTTAGCGCACTACCGACAAATGCTCTAGCAGAGAGTCGATGGAGCTCGCGTCAAGCGCTTCGTCGCATCGGCCCGGCACTGCGCCGCCAACTCTTGGAAGCGAGATAATTTTCAAGGGTCAGCGGATCGCCTTCATGCGGCGGCACGACGACCTTCGCGCCGATGAAGGGAGCTGCTTCCTCGAACCAGCTCCTCGGCGGCGGGAAGCCCCAGCGGTTGCCGACGGAATTGGCCTCGATCGGGCAGGCGACCGGCTCGTCGTAGCGGTCGGTGATCTGGATGGCGTTCAGCAGCAGTTCGGTGCGGTGCCCGTCCGGGTCGCGCACATAGGTGTAGTAGGCATGGCCGTGGCCATGACGGCCGGGTCCATGCTCGATGCATTCCGGGAATCCGACACTGCCGGCGCAATCGAGCCCGCGAATGAGGTCGAACATCGACTCCACCACGTAGCCGCAGTGGTGGAATTGCGGACCGCGCCGGTGCAGGAACACGATGTCCCAGGGATTGTTCTTGCGATAGAGAAAGATGCCGATATTGATGTCGGTGCCCTCGACCACGAGATAGTCGGAGACCCTGAATCCAAGATCGCAGTAGAATTTCGCGGCGGCGTTCGGGTCGGGCACCAGCACCTGATAGTGATCGAAGCGCAGGCAGCGCGCTCCCTTGTGGGTGTGGACCGCGACATGGTTGCGCGGCTGCTGGTCCATGGTGGCGACGAGATCGACCACCGTACCCATGTTGTCCGAATAGCGCAGCGTGCGTTTTTGGAACGGCACTTCGATCAATTTCGACGAAATCCCAGTCTTGTCGAAGTGCGACTTCGCCTTGTCGAGGTCCTCTTCGTCGAACACGTGCATGCCGATCGCCTCGCAGCTCGGCTCGCCGGTCGTCTTCTTAAGCGTGAGGCTGTGGTGCTGGCGCTCCTCGACGCCGCGCAGCCAGAGCGTGTTGGCGTCTTCATCGCTGACGAGCAGGCCCAGCACCTCGGTGTAGAAGGCCTTGCTCGCCGCGAGGTCCTGCGCGGTCAGCACGAGATGGCTTGCGCGCGTGATATTGAAAGGCGGCTTGAAGTTGGTCTGCGGAATGGCCATCGGGAAACTCCTTCTCCACTTTTTGCAAGGATGAAGCGCGGCCGGCGCGACACGCCGGCGGCAGTGTCGCTCAGAGCTTCGGGGTACGGCCTTCGTACTCGATCACCTTGCCGACCGGCCTGTAGCCCTCGCCATCGAACTGGAAGAGCTGCATCGCCTCGATCGGGAAGTTGTCCGAGCCTGCCTTGGTGGTCATCGTGATGCCCGGGTAGAGCAGGCCGAGCTCGACCTTGTTCATATTGCGCGCCGCGTTCATCATGGCTTCGCGCGTCGGCGCCTTCATGCTTTCGAGCACCTTCACGACGCCGTCGGCCATCAGGTAGCCCATCTGCGCGAGCGAGTCGTGACGGTCGAAGCGCGGCTTGAACTTTTCGTAATCGGCAACGTACTGCTTGACGCCGGGATCATTCTCGAACGCCGGAGAGCCGACCGGCTTCACGAACTGGCCGGTGAGCACGTCTTTCGAGTTTTCGAGGCCCGCCGCCTTGAGCGAAATGATCGAGGAGGCCGCATAGGTGACGAACACGGTCGGCTTCCAGGCGGATTCGGCCGCAAAGCGGATCGACTGTGCCGCCGCCTTGCCGGCGGTCGCAACGATCAGCGTGTCGGCGCCCGAAGCCTTCAGGTTGGTGAGCTGGGTGTCGACGGTCGGGTCGGTGTTGGCGTTCGCCTGCGAGGACACGAGCTGGATCTTGGTTCCCTTGATAGCGACCTTGAACCCTTCAAGGAAATTGTTGCCGAAATCGGTGTTGATATAGATCATGCCGACCTTGGCTTCGGGCTTATGCTCCTCGAGATACTTGGCGTAGATCGCAGCCTCGGTGGTGAACGACGGCACCATGCCGATGCCCCAGGGGTTCTGCTTCTCGTCGCCCCATTCGTAGATGCCGGAATAGATGAAGATGTTGGGGATCTTGTTCTCCGCCGTATAGGCCTTGATCGCCTGGTTCTGCGGCGTGCCGACACTGCCGACGAAGGCGAACACCTTGTTCTGTTCGGCCATGCGCCGCGCGTTCGTGACGGTCCGCGGCGGCTCGTTGGCGTCGTCCATGATGATGAGTTCGACCTTGCGGGTCTTGCCGTCGCCCATCTTCACGCCTCCAGCCGCGTTGAGGGCGTCGAACCTGAGCTTCTGCCCCTCGGCGACCATGCCAATCATCGCGACCACGCCGGACATCGGTGCCTGGGTGCCGAGCTTGATCGAGGTATCGGTGATGCCGGGATCCTGCGCCAGCGCGGGACCTGCCGCGAGCGTCGCGGCGAACAGCACTCCCCATTTCCAATGCATGACGACTTCTCCCGTCAGGTTTGAAACTGCCGGCCGGCCGGCCGGTCATCGGTCTTGAAGCTTCTGCTCTCGCGCGCGGCCGACAGGCGCGCGATCAGCGCGCGGCTGAGCGTGCCCAGCAGCCCAACCACGCCGTCGCGCGCCACCAGCATCATGGCGACCATCACGCCGCCATAGATCAGGCCCGAGAGCGCGATATTCATGTCGGCCGACCAGTCGGGCAGGAACACGATGAAAAGCGCGCCGACGAAGGCGCCGCTGATGCTGGTGATGCCGCCGACGATCGCGCCGACGAGGAAGTCGAACGACTTCGTCATCTGGAAGGATTCCGGGCTGACATAGGCGTTCACGATCGCGAACAACCCGCCGCCGAAGCCGGCGAAACCGGCGCTGGTGGTGAAGGCCGCAAGCCGCACCTTGGTCAGATTCACGCCGAGCGACTCCGCGATCAGGCCGTTGTCGCGGGTCGCGCGCAGCGAGCGCCCGGTGTCGCCGCGCGTGAGCCGCCATGCGATCAGCACGCAGAGCGCGACGCCGACAAGGCACAAGAAATAGATGAACGTATCCTGATTGCCGGGAAACCACGCGGGCGCGGTCGGCTTCGGCATGCTGATGCCGGTCGCGCCCTTGGTGATCGGCTCGAGCTTGAGCGCCACCGGCGGCACCAGCACCGCGAGCCCGAACGTGATGAAGGCGAGCGGCAGCCCCTGCCAGCGCAGCGCCGGAACGCCGACCACGAACCCGAGCAGCGCCGACATCGCCGCCGCGAACGGGAGCGTCGCCAGGTAGTTCATGCCGTAGCGCGTGATGAAGATCGCGGTCGTGTAGCCGCCGATCGCGAAGAACACGCCGTGCGCGACCGAAATCTGCCCGTTGAAACCCATCAGCAGGTTGAGGCCGAGGATCACGATCGCGTAGGTGAGCACGAGGCTGAACTGGTAAACGAGGAAATTGGGGAACACCAGAGGAACGAGCAGCAGCGCGAGCGCGATGATCAGCGCGCCCGCGCCGCGCAACACCTGCTCGGTGCCGACCTCTCTCATACGCGAATCACCGCCGTCGTGCCGAACAGGCCCTGCGGCCGCGCGAGCAGAATGACCGCCATCAGGGCAAACGGCACACCGACCTTGAGCTCGTTACCGATGAAGCCCACGAAGGTTGCGCACAGGCTCTCGGCGACGCCGACGACCAGCCCGCCGACGATCGCGCCCGCAGGCGAATCCCAGCCGCCGAGCGTGGCGGCCGCGAGCGCGTAGATCACAACCGACACCATCATCGGCGGCGACAGGAATAGGCTCGGGGCGATCAGCACAGCCGCGACGAAGCCGACGGTCGCGGCGAGTCCCCAGCCGAACATCAGCATGGTCTCGACCGGGATGCCGACCAGCGGGCTCTTCTCGCGTTCGGCCGCGGAGGCGCGCATCGCGAGGCCGAGCCGCGTGAAGCGGAATAGCGCGCTTAGCGCCGCCGTCAGGGTGCAAAGGGTTACCAGAATACCGAGATTGTTGGCGGTGAGCCGCACGCCCCCGACGGTCCAGGCGTAGTCCGGGAAGATGCGCGGGAACGCGCGCGGGTCCGCGCCCCAGAACCACAAGCAGATCGCCTCGAATCCGACGAAGAACCCGATGCAAATCACCACCATCGTGTGATCGGACGCGCCAAGCACCGGACGGATCATCAGGCGGAATGTGAGCGCGCCCATCACAAAGCTCAGCGCGGCCACGATGCCAAGCGAGAGCCAGAACGGCACGCCCCACTGGTTGATCTGCCACGCGATGTAGACCGAGAGCGTCGCCATCTCGCCCTGCGCGAAATTGACGACGCGGGTCGCGCGGTAGATCAGCACCAGCGCCAGCGCGAGCGAGGCGTAGATCGCGCCGGATGCGACCCCCTCGACGATCTGCTGGAGGAAAAGCTGCATCGTCAGGCGCCCAGGTACGCGCGCTGGATCAGCGGATTGTCGCGCAGCTCCGCGGCGCCACCCTGAAGGCGGATCTCGCCGCTCTCGATCACATAGGCGCGGTGCGCGATCCTGAGCGTGAGACGGGCGTTCTGCTCGACCAGCAGGATCGCCATGCCGCGCTCCTTGTTCAGCCGCGCGAGCAGCGCGAACAGCGATTGCGTGATGGCCGGTGCCAGGCCGAGCGACGGCTCATCGCACATCAGGATGCGCGGCACGGCCATCAGCGCGCGCGCGACCGCGAGCATCTGCTGCTCGCCACCCGACAGGCTGCCGGCCGGCTGGTCGCGCCGCTCGGCGAGCCACGGGAAAATACCGTACCAGTAATCGAGCGCGCTGCGGATCGACTGCTTATCGCGCACCAGGTAGGCGCCGAGCGCGAGGTTTTCCCCCACGGTGAAGTCCACGAACGTGCCGCGCCCCTGCGGAATGTGCGCGATGCCGAGTTGCGCGCGCGCGGTAGCGTTGAGGGTGCTGATGTCGCGGCCGTCGAGCATGATCTGCCCGCGTGCCGCAATCATGCCGGAGAGGGCGCGCAGCGTCGTGGTCTTGCCTGCGCCGTTGGCGCCGAGCAGTGCGATGATCTCGCCGTCCTCGACGTCGAAGTCGATGCCGTGCAGCACGCGGATAGAGCCGTAGCCGGCATGCATCCCGCGCACTTGCAGGATCGCCGTCACGCGGTTTCCCCGAGATAAGCGCTGACGACGGCCGAATTGGCGCTGATGTCGCGCGGTGAGCCTTCCGCCAGCAGCTGGCCGAGGTGAAGCACGAGCAGCCGCTCGCACAGGCCCATCACCAGCCCCATCTGGTGCTCGACCAGCAGCACGGTGAGCTCGAACTCATCTTGGATGCGCTTGATCAGGTTTCCGAACTCGATCCGCTCGCCGTGATTGAGCCCGGCGGCCGGCTCATCGAGCAGCAACAGGCGCGGTTTTGCCGCGAGCGCGCGCGCGATCTCGACGCGCTTGAGCGTGCCGTAAGGCAGGTTGCCGGCGCGCTGCCGCTCGACCGAGTCGAGATTGAGGGCCCGAAGGATCGAGCGGCACCACTCGGTCATCGCTCGCTCGCGCGCGTCCGCGGCGAAGGGCCTCACAACCGCCCGGAAGAAATGCCCGCCATGCGAATGATGCGCGCCGAGCGTCACGTTCTCGAGCACCGTCATGTCGGGATAGATGCCGACGTTCTGGAACGTGCGCGCGATGCCGAGCGAGACGATCTCGCGTGCCGCGACGCTGTCGATACGTCGGCCGGAGAACGAGATCGCCCCGGCCACGATCGGGTAGAGTCTTGTGATGCAGTTGAACAGCGTGGTCTTGCCTGCGCCGTTCGGGCCGATCAACCCGCAGATCTCGCCGGCGTTCACCTGACAGGTCACATCGTCGAGCGCGCGGACGCCGCCGAAGCGCACCGACACGTTCTCGACCCGCAGCAGGGGCTCTGCGTCGCCCCGGGCGCGGCTGGACGTCCGACTTTGTTCCATGGACACGCGGCGTAGTCCTGACGGCACGCGGCATCGTCGGAGACGATGCCGAAGATCGACCTGCACGAAGGTCGTATCAGTCGCTGCAGTCCGGTTTGCTCCCCGACAAGGCGTCTATCCTCCCGATGCTCGTTTCCGCCGCTCCTTGCGCAGACGATTTTATTTGAAACAGCATGTATATTGTTTCCGTCCGGCTGCGCACTGTCTAGCGCTAAAGCTCGTCACGACGACGCGTCCACACGCCGCGCAAAGCGTCCCCAGGCGCGGCCCAAGGTTGCAGCGGAGCGACGGCGCCAACCGTCGCGGCCAGGAGCGCGTCCCACTCGAGCTGCGGCGCGCGTCCGTGGGCTTCATGCCGCCGCAATGAGTGGGCGGTGGGTCGACAAGATAAAGGGAGAGACTGCTCATGGCGCGCGTGCCGTTTGTGAAGAAGGAAGACCTGGCCGAGCACGAGCGGCCGATCTTCGAGCGGATGGCGCGCGAACGCGGCACCGGCCACATCTGGCTCGCGCTCGCCAACCACCCGAAAGTGCTCGAAGGCGTGATGGCGATGGCCGGCGCGCTGCGCAACGAGACCACGTTCGAGCGCCGCTTCCGCGAGCTCGGCGTGCTGATGGTCGGGCTCGTCGCCAAGAGCGACTACGAGTTCGATCACCACTGGAACGCCGCCTTGCAGGCCGGCGTCAGGCGCGAGCAGCTCGAGAATCTTGCCCAATTCGAGACCGCGCCGGTGTTCGACGATCAGGAGCGTGCGGTCCTTCGTTATGCGAAGGAGGCGACCGAGACCGGCGTCGTCAGCGACGCAACTTGGGGCGCGCTGCGGCGCTACTTCGACACGCGCCAGGCGATGGAAGTGGTGCTCACGGTCGCATGGTATAATTGCGTCGTGCGCATCCTGCTGCCGCTTGAAATCGAGCACGAGCCTGGATTCAAGCGCAACTGAGAACGCCGGGCGCGACTGCTTCCGCCACGGCGGCATCTACTCGTCGTTCTTGATACGTCTCCCTGGGAGACCCGCAGATCGCCGTGATCCAGAACGGCAACGACGGCAGCCCCGGAGCGCGACCGCTTCGCGGACGAGCGAGAGTCGCAGCACCGACGTTGCGGAACTTGACCTCGCCGTGTCCTGTCAACCGCCGAGGAGCTTGTTGAGAATGCTGCCGCCATTGGCCCAGAACACCAGCACCACACCCATCAGCGAGCCTCCGGCCACCACACCGGACGCCACCGGCAAGGTGAACTCTTCGGCGAGCTTCGGTTTCCGTCTCTCGAACAGGAGCGCAACGAGGGCGCCCAGGAAGAACAAAAGCCCATAGTGCCAGTGGAACACCCAGGCGAGGCCGAACGCCGCCGCCGAGGGAAGATACCTTTGGCATTTCGGGAGCAAGACCGGCGCGAGCGTGAGCCCCACGCCGACGACACCGCCGGCAAACATCAGCCACAGCTTGACGGTCTCAAGCGAGGACAGACCGCGGCCGAGCGCGATGGCAACCGCGGACCAGGTCTGGGCGGCGGGCGCCGGGAACTGGTCGCTGCCGAGCACCTGCGCGTTGGGCACCAGGATTGTAAACGCAAGCACGGTGACGACTGTACCGACGAAGATGCCAAAGAACTGGGCAAGAAACTGCTGACGGGGGTGCGCACCAAGCAGGTAACCGCTCTTGAGGTCGGTGAGCAGGTCGGCCGCTGAAGTCGCCGCGCCGGCCGTGATGTTGGCGCTCATCAAGTTGACATTGATGTTGCCGGGGCTCAGCGCGCCAAAGGTGAGCTGCGTGACTTTGCCCATTTCGCCGACCGGCGTCGTGTCGGTCTCGCCCGTCACGCGACAGGCGACGAGCGCCAGCAAGAAGGACAGCGCCACCGCGATAACACTTTGCCAGACCGGCATGCCGAAGCTCGCGTGCCCGAGCCAGGCAAGCGCAACAAGCGACACGATCTGGCCGACGGCAAACCAGCTCATCGGCGCCTCGATGCGGTCGGATTCGCTCGCAGCCGCCGAGCGGAAGGAGAGCATTCGTCCGAGATCACGGAACGCGCGCAATGCCGTGCGCCAGCTCAGGGCAAAACTCAACAGTCCTGCGGCCACCATGCAGGACGCGCCGAACCAGAGCGTCCACTGCACGATCGCGGCGTAGCCCACAGCCTCGATGGCGCCATTCGTCTGGAGAACCGGCACGACCACGGCCCAACACACCGTGCCCGAGACCAACATGGTCGCGCAGACCCGCATACCAATGATGGCGCCGGCGGCGAGAAATATGAAATCCCAGGAAAAGACCACGGTGCGGCCCGACCAGACTTCGTAGTGACTGCCGAGGAGCCACTTCTGCAGGCCCGTCAGGAGGGCCCCGCTCGAAAAGCGTTCGAGACTCTTGCTCGTCGACAGCCCCTCCGCCCAGACCTTGTCAATCGCGGCAATGAGCCCGGCGAGACCCAGGGCCTTGGCCGCGCGCAGCCCTTGCGAGTTTCTAGCATGCAGGGCGCGCAAGGTTTCCGCCGCCGCAATGCCGGAAGGGAAGCGCAGCTGCTCGATATTGATCATCTGCCGCTTCATGGGGATGGCCATCGTGACCCCGAGCACGGCAATGAGAAACACCCAGGCCAGCATGAGCGGCACCGACATCGACTGTTGATTGATCACGATGTAGGCCGCGAAGGCAGAGACGAGGGTGCCGCCGGTGGAGTAGCCAGCGGAGCTGGCCGTCGATTGCATGCAGTTGTTCTCAAGGATGGTCATCGGCGTGCGCGCGAGGCCGATCTTGAGCAAGCTCGTCCAGATCGCATAGGACAAGATGCTGGCCGTGATGGCGACACCGAAGCCCCAGCCGGCCTTGAGGCCGATGTAGAGGTTGGTCAGCGACAGCACGCCTCCCAGGCATGACCCGATCAGTACCGCGCGCCAGGTAAGTTGCGCCATACTGTCCCCGCGGCCGCGATAGACCTGCTCGTACCACTGTCGCTCGATCTCTTCGGGCGTGCCCTTGAGGCCGGCGACAAGCAGCGGCCGGTCTCGCTCGTCAGGTGCTCCGACAGAGCGCTCGCTCGCCGGCGCCGATCGTCCTGGAGAGGCTTGGGGCATGGATGGCAACCTTCGACGGGCAAGTCCGTGCTAGCCGGGGCTGATGTAGAGCGCGTCCTGCTTGCCGGCGCGCATGATCAAAGATCGCCTGCTTGTAGCACTGCTTCGACGATTACCGAGGGGTAACTCGATGTGTCGCATCAAGTGCGCGCGCAAAAATGTCCGGTTTGGTCCAGACTCGGAGGTGCCGACGCGACGCACCAACGCCCACATCAGCAGCGGTCATTCAAACGTGCTCGGTGCTGGCGAGCTAAGTGCCGGTTCCGCACATTCGTGATCGCCCTTCCATGGCGAAGCTTCGCGCTACGACCGATCGCGGCCCCTCATACCGACCGGCGGGCGCTCGCGCGGATCAGCTTCAGCCATGGGGCCGCGTGGAGGGCGCTCATCAGCAGGTACATCGTGGCCATTCCGCTCAGCGGCGATAGGTGCGCGGCCGAGCAGAGCATGTCCGCAGGGCCACCGCCCGAGACACCAGTCAGCAGCGCCATGATGGCGAAAGTCGGCGACGCCGCGAGGGCCAGCCCATCCGCCGCCCTGTGCGCGGCGGCGCTCCGGCGGGTCGCCTGCCCGCCGGATCCGCCGCAACAGGCCTGGCTCATACCTTCGTGCTCGCCTGCCGGTTCCGGAACTCCGCCTCTCCGGCGTCCGAGACCTCGACCCACTTCTGGTCGGGCGCTGCGTCCGGGAAGTAGCTGTCGTGCCAGTTCCACCACTTGTAGGTCGGGGTCTGAGGATAGCCCGCGGGCGAGTCCTCCCAGGCCTCCTGCCGGCCCAGCGGCGTGATATCGAGGTAGTTCCAGGTGCTCCCCATCTGCTCGTCGCCGCGGCTGTTGATGAAGTAGGTGCGAAACACGCGGTCGCCGTCGCGGTAGAACACGTTCGTGCCGTGCCACTCGCCGACGCCGAAGTCGGCGTCGAAGCTGTCCGTGAGGGTGAACCACGGCATCTCCCAGCCCATCCGCGCCTTCAGCCGCGCGATCTCCGCCTGCGGCGCACGCGAGACGAAAACGAGGGTGGTGTCCCGGGCGTTCAGGTGGGCAACGTGGGCGACCTGATCGGCCACCATGGAGCAGCCGCGGCAGGCGTGGTCGGGCCAGCCGAACACTCCCGGCTCGAAGAAGGCGCGGTAGACGATGAGCTGACGCCGACCGTCGAACAGGTCGAGCAGGCTGGCCTTGCCCGCTGGCCCCTCGAATGCATACGCCGTCTCCACCGCCATCCATGGCATTCGCCGGCGCTCGGCGGCCAAGGCGTCACGGGCGCGGGTCAGGGCCTTTTCCTTCACAAGCATCTGCTGGCGGGCCGCCTCCCACGCCTGCGATGACACGACCGGTGGTGTGCGCATGGCAGGCTGTCCGCCTTTCCGTCCGTTCTCGGCTGCTGCAGTCATGGCGTGACACCTCCTAATTTGGGCGAGTTGGCCGCGCCTCGTGGCCGAAGCGCGTTTCCGATTCGCTTGCTCATCGCTCGTTGTTGGTCGTGAGATAGTCTTGGCACCGGGACGGCGGGAGTAACAAGTGTGACGGTATTTTGATGAAGTGGCCAATTGCAGCCGCGGCGCGTGCATTCGTAGCGGGGCTGGATCAATCGACGCCGATCGAACTCGATACCGCTTTTTCCCGCATCCATGTCCGGCAGTGACCGCCGGCAGCGATCAGGCAGCCTGACCATGGGGCCGCTCCAGCCTGCTGTGAGGTGACGCGCCAAAAGTCAACCGCGGAAGCGGGTAGCTCCAATCCAGACGCGGCCAGCCGGCGTGGGAGGTTCCGAATTGCAAGTTTGCCGAATGTCTGTCCGTCACCAGCATCTTGTCTGACTCATTGATCTGGCGGTTGGCGTTTCGTAGCCTTGCTAATGACCGCCACCAGCCATCGGGGGAAACTATGATGAGAAAAGCTGCAATTGCGCTGGCATTCCTGGGCTTGTCACCGTGGGCGGGGGCGACCCCAGTCGCGGCGCAGGGCACGACGGAATGGCGCTTTTTCACTTATTTCCCTCCGAACGACAAGCCGGCGCACCTCAACCGCGCCTTCGCCGAAGATGTCACGCGTGCGACGGGCGGCAAGCTCAAGATCACGGTCTTTGCGGCGGGCGAGCTTCCCTACAAGGCGCCCGACGTGGTCAAGGCGGTCGCCACCAATCAGGTCCAGATCGGCGATGTGGCGGTCGGCTTCGCGGCCGGCGACGTGCCCGAGCTCAACGTCCTGTCGCTGCCGTTCCTGTGCACCTCTTACGAGCAATTCGACCGCGTCCTGCCGGCCGTCAAACCGACAGCCGACGAGGTGCTGCAGAAGAAGTTCGGCGTGACCGTCGCGATCCACTGGACAATGCCCCCGCAGAACATGTGGCTGAGCAAGCCGGTGAGTGCGATCGGCGATATCAAGGGCCTGAAGGTACGCGCCTGGAATCCCGAGCAGGTCGACATGATGCGCGCGCTCGGCGGTTCCGCCGTCACGATCACGTCGGCTGAAGTCATCCCGGCGCTCGAGCGCCGCGTGATCGACGGCGCCATCACCTCCGCGCTTTCGGCGAGCGACTGGCGCGCCTTCGAGATCGTGAAGACGGGCTACATGCTCAACCTCACCATGGGGCACCAGGTGATGATGGTGAACGCCGCAGAACTCGCAAAGTTGCCTGAAGATGTACGCCAGACATTCCTCGCCAAGGCCGCCGAATGGTCGCCGAAATACCGGCAGATGTCGGCCGAGGGCGACACGGCCGCGCGCGATAATCTGCGGGCCAACAAGGTCTCGCTGGTCGAGCCGAGCGCCGATGATCGGCGCAAGGCCCAGGAGCTGATGCGCCCGAGCTGGGACGCCTGGGCGCAAAAGCACGGAGCGACCGGCAAGACGTTGCTCGATAGCGCGATGAAGGCGTGCGGCTCGAGCTGAGAACCGCGCCAGCGCCCAACACAACGGACCTGCGATCTGCGTCCCGAAATCTCCGGTGACAGATGCTTTTAGCGCTCGGTCGCGCGCTATCGGGACTTGAGCGTCGCCTGGGTCGTCTGTCCGGGCTTCTCCTCGTCGCGATGCTCGTGCTGGTCAATGTCGAGGTGGTGGCGCGCTACTTCTTCGCACGTTCGACATTGATCGCCGACGAGTACGGCGGCTACCTGATGGCGTGGATCACGATGCTTGGCGCGATCCACCTGCTGCGCGCGGACCGGCACCTGACCATGACCTGGCTGGTCGATCGCCTGTCGTCGCGCAATCAAAACCGGGTGGGCATTGCGGCGGCGGTGATCGGTCTCGCCGTGAGCGCGGCGCTGTTCTATGCCACCGCGGTGTTGGTGCTCTCGAGCTGGCGCTTCGGGACGACCTCGATCCAGCCTTCCGCCACACCGCTGATGTGGCCGCAGCTTGTGCTGCCGTTCGGCTACGCGCTGCTGAGTGCTGCCTATGTGGAGGAGATCCTCCGCCGCTTGGTCGGCTTTGCGCCGCGGCGGACCGAAGACGTCTCGGGGGGCATCACGTGACCTGGCAGCTCATGCTGGCGCTCTATTGCGCCTTGCTGGGCGTGGCGATTGTCGCGGGAGTACCGGTGGTCGCCGCCATGGGACTGGTCGGCGTCGTCGGCATCACGATTCTCCACGGCCTGCTGCTGTGGCCGAGCCTCGGCGACATCGTTTGGAACACGGTGAATTCCTTCACCCTCACGGCGGTGCCGCTGTTCGTGCTGATGGGCGAGATTATCCTGCGCAGCGGCGCCTCCAGCCGCTTCTACCAGGGCGTCGCCGTGCTGCTCAATCGCGTGCCGGGCGGGCTCGCGCAATCGAACATCATGGGCTGCGCGCTGTTCTCGGCGATCTCCGGCTCCTCCACCGCGACCGCGCTGACGATCGGCACTGTCGCGCTGCCGGAGATGCGGCGGCGCGGATACAGCGATGCCATCACGCTCGGCACGCTCACCGGCGGCGGGGCGCTCGGCAATCTCATCCCGCCGAGCATTTTTCTGCTGGTCTACGCTGCGGTCGTGCAGCAGTCGGTCATCGACCTGTTCGTCGCGACCATCATTCCCGGGCTAATCGCCGTTGCCATGTTCATGGCTTACGTAGCCTGGCGCGCGCTGTCCGATCCGAGCCTGGTGCCGCCGCGCGCACCGCGCCACAGCTGGCGGCAGGTGATGATCGCGGCGTGGCAATGCATTCCGGTGACGGCGCTGATCTTCGCGATCATCGGCGGGATGTATTTCGGCGTGGTCACGCCGACCGAGGCCGCCGGCTTCGGCTGCGTGGTCGCGCTGATCCTCGGCGCCTTCTATCGCGAGCTGACGTGGCGCAAGTTCGAGGCCGCGCTGATGGCAAGCGTGGCGGTGAGCTGCGTGGTGATGTTCATCATCATCAATGGCCAGATCCTCGGCTTCGCGGTGACGCAGGCGGGCATCGGCCGCGCCACCGCGCGCGCCATTGCCGAGCTTGGACTGTCTCCGTTCCTGTTCTTCACGGTGCTGTTCTTCTTCTACCTGCTGCTGGGGACATTTCTTGACGGCATCTCGATGATGCTGCTCACCGTGCCGATCCTCTACCCGGCGCTACGGACGATGGGTTTCAACGATGTGTGGTTCGGCGTCATCCTCGTGATCCAGGCGGAGCTCGCGCAGCTGTCGCCGCCGATCGGGCTCAACCTCTTCGCAGTGCAGTCGATCGCGCGCGACGTCGAATTGTCCACGATCTCGTGGGCCTCGCTCCCCTATGCGGTGATGCTCGGCGCGCTCTCGTTCCTGCTCTACTTCTATCCGGAGCTCGCGCTCTGGCTCGTCGCGACGATGAAGGGTTGAGCCCGTGCAGGTCATCGACTTGCGTAGCGATTTCCTGACGAGGCCGACGCCTGCCATGCGTCGCGCCATGGAGGCGGCGGCGCTCGAACCGGCGCAGTTCGGCTTGCGTGAGGATCCGCATCAGGCCGCGCTCGAGCGGCGGGCCGCGGCGGTCCTCGGCAAGGAGGACGCCCTGCTCTTTCCGACCTGCACCATGGCGAACGAGGCCGCCCTGATGGCGCTCACGCGGCCCGGTGAGATCGTCGCGGCGCAGGCTGACGCGCATATCATCACCTCGGAGGCCGGCGCTCCGGCCGCTCTCGCCGGCGTATCGGTGGTGCCGGTTCCCGGCGCCCCGATCGCCCCGCCGATCGCCGAATGGGAGACGATGGCGCGCCGCAACGGCGACGAGCTCCGGTCGCGCGTCGGCGCGTTCGTGCTCGAGAACACGCACAATCGCGGCGGTGGCGCGATGCTCTCCGCTGCCTATACCCGTGAGGTCTGTGGCATCGCGCACCGGCACGGCATCGGGGTCCACATCGACGGCGCGCGGCTCTTCAACGCCGCCGTCGCCCAGTCATGCCGGCCGTCGGACCTCGCCGACGCCTGCGATACGGTCGCAGTCAGCCTCAACAAAGGGCTCAGTGCACCACTCGGTGCGGTTCTCGCGGGCTCGCGCGCCCTGATCGAGCGCGCGCTCATCGTGCGCCAGCGCCTGGGCGGAGGCATTCGCCCGACCAACATTGTCTCGGCCGCCGCACGGGTCGCGCTCGAGGACTGGTCGCACCTTGCCGAGGATCATCGGCGGGCTCATCGTTTGGCCGAGCGGCTGGCCGGCGCGCTGGGCCTGCGCATTGACCCGGCCGCGATCGCCACCAACATCGTCGTCGCCGGCATTCCGTCCGAAGGTCCGACGCCGGAAGCGTTCTGTGTCATGCTGGCCGAGGGCGGCGTGCTGGCGCTGCCGTTCGGGCCAGGCCGCATCCGCTTCGTGATCTACCGCGACATTGACGACGAAGCGATCGATCGCGCCGCAGACATCGTCGTTGCCTGTTGTGACCGGAGCTGACCGGATGCGCTACCGGATCGGCATCGATATCGGCGGCACTTTCACGGATTTTGCGCTGTTCGACGACGAGAGCGGCGGGGTGCGCATCCACAAGCAGCTCACCACGCCCGACGATCCGGCCGAAGCCGTGATCGAGGGCATCGCCGCGCTCTGCCGCGCGACATCGATCGAGCCGCGTGAGGTCGGCGTGGTGGCGCACGGCACCACCCTGGTCACCAATGCGGTAATAGAACGTCGCGGCGTACCGACTGCCATGCTGGTGACGCGCGGCTTTGCCGACGTGCTCGACATCGCGCTCGAGCGCCGCTACGACCTGTTCGATCTGCGCATTCGCTTTCCCGACCCCGTGGTGCCGAGGGCGCTGCGGATCGAGGTCGACGAGCGCATCGGCTATGACGGCCGCGTGATGGCACCGCTCCAGGCCGAGGATACGGAGGCGGCGCTTGCCGAGGCCGTGCGCAGCCATTCGATCGAAGCCGTCGCCATCTGCTTCCTTCACTCCTATGCCAATCCGCGTCACGAGCGCGCGATGGCGGAGTGGGTGCGACGGCGCTTCACGGGACTCGCCGTTTCGTCCTCGGCGGATGTGTTCCCGTTCATGCGCGAGTACCAGCGGTGGACGACCGCGTGCCTCAATGCCTACGTGCAGCCGGTCGTCGACCGTTACATCGCGCGCCTCGAGCAGGGTCTCGCCGGCCTGGGTTTTGCCGGGCGGTTCGTGGTGATGAGCTCGTCGGGGGGAACGTTGACGCCGGAGACCGCCAGGCGGTTTCCGATTCGCATGCTTGAATCGGGACCGGCCGCGGGCGCGCTGATGTCCGCCCGGCACGGGCGCATGCTCGATCTGCCCCAGCTCCTCTCCTTCGACATGGGCGGCACGACGGCCAAAGGCTGCATCATCCAGGAGGGCGTGCCGCTCAAGCGCTACGAGATGGAGGTGGCGCGCGTGCACGAGTTCAAGAAGGGGAGTGGCCTGCCGGTCAAGATCCCGGTGCTCGACATGATCGAGATCGGCGCCGGCGGCGGCAGCTTGGCCGAGGTCGACGAGCGCGGAACGTTACGCGTCGGTCCGAAGAGCGCCGGCGCGCGGCCGGGGCCGGCCTGCTACGGCCGCGGCGGATCGCGGCCGACCTTGACGGATGCGAACCTGATTCTCGGCTATCTCGATGCGCGCTCCTTTCTCGGCGGCCAGATGGCGCTTGATCCCGCGGCGGCGCGCGAGGCGATCGACCGCCATGTGGCGCAACCGCTCGGGGTCAGTATCGAGCGCGCCGCGTTCGGCATTCACGAGGTCATCAACGAGGACGTGGCGCGCGCGTTTCGCGTCCATGCATCCGAGCGCGGCGTCGACTACCGGCGTTGCTCGATCGTCGCCTTTGGAGGTTCGGGGCCGCTCCACGCCGCGCGCGTCGCGCGCAAGCTCCGCATTCCGCGCCTGATCTGCCCGTGGGGCGCGGGCGTCATGTCGGCCTTCGGGCTGCTGACCAGTCCGCTGGGATTCGAGCTCGTGCAGTCGCGCCGTGTCGCCGTCGACGAGCTGACGCCGACGGCGTTCTGCGACCAGCTCGGCCGACTGGCGGCGCAAGCCGCCGGTTATCTCACGGCGGCCGGAGTTCCGGCCGAGGGGGTGCGGATGCTCTACCGTCTGGACATGCGATATGTCGGCCAGGGCTACGAGATCGAAGTGCCGCTGCCGGATGTGCTTTCGGGAGACGTGCTCGCGCGGCTGCCGGCGCTGTTTGATGCCGAATACGAGAAGGTGTTCGGCCAGAGCTTTGCGCGCGCGGCGACCGAGATCGTCGCCTGGAAGGTCGATGCGCAGGGCCCGATTACGGGGGACGACACGCTCTATGCGCTTGCAGGAGAGACGGACGCTGGCGCCGCCGTCAAGGCGCGCCGGCCGATCTATGCGCCGGAGCGCGACGCCTTCGGCGAGTGCCCGGTCTACGACCGCTACGCCCTCAAGCCCGGCGCCCGCATCGCTGGGCCAGCCGTGATCGAGGAGCGTGAATCGACCTGTGTTCTCAACGCAGATGACGTCGGTGAGATCGACCGGTTCGGCAACGTCGTCGTGCAGCTTGGAAGCGCCGTATGAGCCAGTATGACCCAATCGCGCTCGGCATCCAGTGGGACCGGTTGATCTCGATCGCCGATGAGATCGTGAACGCGCTCGTGCGCACGTCGTTCTCCACCAACGTGCGCGAAAGCTATGATCTCTCCTGCGTCGTGTTCGACCGCCGCGGCCGCTCCATCGCCCAGGGCACCTACAGCGTGCCGAGCTTCACCGGCACGGCCGGGGCGACGCTTGCCTACATGCTGCAGCGGTTCGCGCCCGAAACGCTCGCGCCCGGGGACGTCGTGGTCACCAACGATCCCTGGGGCGGAACCGGGCATCTGTTCGACATCAACGTCATGCAGCCGGTGTTCCGCGGAGGCGAGCTCAGCGGCTACATCATGTCCATCACGCATCTGCCAGACATCGGCGGTGCAGGCTTCTCGGCGACCGCGCGGGAGGTCTACGAAGAGGGCCTACGGCTGCCGGTCTGCAAGCTGGTGCGCGGTGGCGAGGTCGACGCGTTCATTCTCGAATTGATCCGCAGCAACGTGCGGGTCGCCGAGGAGACGATCGGCGATCTCATGGCCAACGTGAGCTGCACCACGGTCGGTGCGCGCATGCTGACGGAATTCATGGACGAGTACCGGCTCGATGATCTCACGTACCTTGCCGATGCCATCCTGAGCTTCTCCGAGCGCGCCATTCGCGACGAGCTCGCGAAAGTGACGGCCGGCATCCACCGCAACGAGATCCAATTCGAGGGACACGACCGGGCGCTCACGCTCGCCTGCGCGGTGCATATCAACGACGGAGAGGCACTGGTCGACTTCACCGGGTCGAGCGCAGCCGTCCACGCCGCGATCAACGTGCCGCTCTGCTACACGCGCGCAATGACATGTTACGCCATCAAGGTGCTGACGACGCCCAAGATCCCGAACAACCAGGGTTCGGTTGCCCCGATCCGGCTCGCCGCGCCGGAGAACTGCATTCTCAACCCGCTGCCGCCCTATCCGACCGGTGGCCGGCACGTGGTCGGGCACTTCGTGGTCCCGTTGATCTTCGGCGCGCTGGCCGAGGTGCTGCCTGATCGCGTGCAGGGCGATGCCGGCATGCTCAACCTGATCAACGTTCAGGGTCGGACGCGCGAGGGACGCGGAGTTTCGTCAATCTTCTTTGCCTCGGGCGGTTTCGGGGCACTTGCCGGCCTTGATGGCGCGGCCGCGACGCCCGGTCCATCGAACATGACCGGTACCCCGATCGAGGTGTGGGAAGGCTTGACCGGCATGACGGTCGAGCGAAAGGCTTTGCTGCCGGATTCCGGTGGCGCCGGGCGCTTTCGTGGAGGTCTCGGGCAGACCATCACGCTCCGGAATGACAGCGGTCACCCGCTCACGGTTTCATGCCTGGCGGGCCGCACCGAGTTTCCCCCGCTGGGCATACTGGGCGGAAAGCCCGGCAGGTCTCGTGAGATCCGTATCAACGGCAAGGTGGTGCATCCCAAGGGCCGGTACGTGCTGGCCCCGGGCGACATCGTCGAAACTACAGAAGCCGGCGGTGGCGGCTACGGCGATCCAGCACTGCGGGATCCTGCTGCCGTTCAAGCCGATCTACGGTCCGGTGCGGTGACGGCTGCCGGCGCGCGCCAAGACTATCAGTACGACCCCGATCGGGGTCTAAAGAGCTAACGAGGCGCGCTCGGAGGCTTGCGTTGAACTTGGGGTCATTCGGTGGCAGGCGGACCCGCGACGCCGTCCTTCGCCGCAATTGCCGCCGAGTAGAACATCCCCAGCGGCTGGATACGAACGGAGCCAAAACCGGCCGCGTGCATCCACCGCCTGCATTCGTCGCCCGTGAACTCGGATCCGCCTTCGGTCTGGATCAGCATGTTCAGGCTCGCCAGCAGACCGTGCGCGCGACCGCGGCGAGCATCATCGATCAAAGTTTCACAGACGATCAGCACGCCGCCGGGCGGCAGCGCCGCATGGGCCTTTCTCAACAGGAGCTTCCTGGTCTTGACATCCCAGTTGTGCAGGATTCGTCCCATCACCAGCACGTCGGCGCTGGGCAACGGGTCATGGAAGAAATCCCCGCCATAGAATTTCAGGCGCTTTCCCAACCCATGCTTGCCGACGTAACTTTTGAACGAGGAGGCCAGCGCCGGCAGATCAAAACCACCGCCGGTCAAGTGCGGATGGGCGCGTGCAATCTCGACCGGCACGCACCCCTGTGCCGTGCCAATGTCGACGATGTCCGGTAATCCGTCCATGGGAACGCAGCCGCCAGCGCCCTCGCCGGCAGCAAGCTCCCGGCGGTCATTCCGCGCAGAAAGGAGTCGAGCTTCGCCTGGTCCTTGTAGAATGCCGCGTAGCCGCCGACCGCCGACGGGCCGGCTTGCGGCTTACCGCTTCGCAGCGCGGCCGTCAGCAGTCCCCAACTCCCGTAGACGCGCGCATTGAGATACTCCAACAGATCGCCGACGCAGGCGGGCCCGCTCGGATCGAGGTAGCAGGCGCAATCGGGAGCATTGTGGTAGCGGCCACCTGCATCACGATCCAGTACGCCGAGAGACACCAGCGCATCGAAGAAGTCGCGAGCTCCGCGGCAGTGGATGCCGATCCTACGGGCCAGCGCCTCCAATCCGAGCGGCCCGTCCTTGAGAGCCGCGAACACCCCCAGCTCGACCGCACTGAGCAACGCCTTGGAGCTGCGAAATGCAAATGCGATTTGCAGAAGACGGTCAGGCGATGCGAGATCCGTTTTCATGACGGCCAGGGCGCAAACAAAAGCCGCAGGTCAGCCGCCGGAGACAACGCGCCGCTACGGTGTCAGGCCAACCTGCATCACGACCGGCTTCCATGCCCGTTGTTCGTTGCGAATGAACTCGGCGGTCTCCGACGGCGACATCATCCGCACGAACGCACCGAGATCCTGCAGCTTCTGGCGCAGCGCGGGCTCGGCAAGGACCGCGTTGAGGTCATCATTGAGCTTTCGGACAATGGGCTCGGGGGTCTTGCTCGGTGCCAGCAAGACGAACCATCCCATCGCCACGAAGCCAGGGACGGACTCCGCAACGGTCGGCAAACCGGGGAGGTTCGGCAGCCGCCCCGCCGAGGCGACCGCGAGCGGCGTGATCGATCCCGCCTCCGCCGGTCCGGAAAGTGCCCCAACACTCTCCACGATCATCGCGATTCGACCGCCGATGAGATCCTGCAGACCGGCGGCGGCTCCTTGATAAGGCACGAACGTGAGGTCCGCGCCCGTGCGGGCTCGCAACATTTCGGCCGTTAGGTGCGGCAGCGAGCCGCGGTTGTTCGCCGCGTAAAACAGCTCTCCAGGCCGGCTGTTCGCGAGCGCGATCAGGCCCGGCAGCGATCTCACGCCGAGCGACGGTGAAACCGCGATCATCATCGGGGTCTCGGCGACGAATCCGACCTTCGCAAAATCGCGCTCAAGATCGAATGGAAGCGTTCGTTGAACCTCCGGCATGATCACGAAGGTGGTGATGGTCGGTACATAAAGGGTGTAGCCGTCTGCCTCAGCCGTTGAAGCCGCGCGGCCGGCTACGACCCCACCCCCACCCGCGTGATTGAGAATCAGCACCTGTTGACCCCATCGTCTTCCGAGATGTTCGGCGACGATCCGGGTGATGACATCGGGCCCGCTGCCCGCGGCACCCTGAGTAATGATTCGCACCGGCTTAGCCGGATAATCGGTCGCGACCGCGGGAGCGAGCTGCGTCGAGGCAAGAAGTGCCGCGGCCAATAGCGTCGGAAAAGCTGTTCGCAGTCGCATGGCTTCTCGCTCCGAGGTTCTAAGCGCGATCCGAGGCTAGCCCAGCCAGGGGATAGCCGTATAATGCTATTTTGCGATGAGGCCATAGCTGTTTATTGAAGGGGGCCCCGGCGATGAATTGGGTCGATCGGATCGGACGCCGGATCAAGCTGCGCGACCTGCACATCCTGCTGGCGGTTTCCAAGTCGGGCACCATGGGCAAGGCCGCGGCGGCTCTGGCTGTCTCGCAACCCGTCATTTCCAAGGCGATCGCCGACCTGGAATACGCGGTCGGCCTTCCCCTGGTCGACCGAAGTCCGTCCGGCGTCGAGCCGACAGCCTACGGCCGGGCGCTGCTCAAGTGCGGGATCGCGGTATTCGACGATCTTCGGCAGGGTGTGCGGGAGCTCGAGTTCCTTTCTGACCCATCTGCAGGCGAGCTGCGCATCGGCTGCACCGAAGCCGGCGCAACCGGCTTTGTTCCCACGGTGATCGACCGGCTTTCTCGGAAGTATCCTCGCGTAATTTTTCGCGTCGTCACAGCCGATCCGGCGACGCTAGCCGGACGCGAGCTCCCGGATCGCAGCATAGACCTGGCAATCGGCGCAACGCCGGGACCCACCGTCGGCGCCGAAATCGAAATCGAAGTCTTGTTCGATGAACGTCAGGTCGTCATGGCCGGGGCAAAAAGCAAATGGGTGCGCGCGCGCAAGCTTGCGCTGGCCGATCTCGTCCACGAACATTGGGTGCTCCCGCCGCCCGACAGCATCGCAGGCTTTCACGTCGCGGAAGCGTTCCGCGCGAGCGGCGTGCCGCTGCCGACCGCGCAAGTGCAGTCATTTTCGATGCCGCTTGCGCATCATCTGTTGGCGTCAGGGCGGTTCCTGTCGATGCAGCCCGTCGAAATGGCGCGCCTTGCCAGACATCTGCCGCTGCGGATTGTGGACGTTCAGTTTTCCGGCATTCCTCGCTCGATCGCGATCATGACACTCAAGAATCGAACGATCAGCCCTCTGGCCAAGCTTTTCATCGGCTGCGCGCGGGAAATGGCGAAAGGCCTTGGCGCTCCGCCAGGGCGGGCAAGGAGTTAAACTTTGCCGGAGCCAGTTCAAGCCGGCATCCCCGCTTGACTTCGAAGCGCGGCCTTATCGGCGGGGGGCCGGTTGGTCTGCGATGCGCGCGTGAAAAAACCTTAACCGAACACCAAGGCCACGCCGTGGGCGCGGTCGGCCCCCACGGCGCAGGAGCCGTCGGCGAGCTGCACCGGCGCGAGGCCTCCGCGGCGCAGCGCCGCGGCCGCGCGCGCGCGGTCTGAAACGCTGATGAAAAGCGCCGCGACCAGCGGCGCCGGCCGCGGCGGCAGCGCCGCCCCGCGCAGCCTGTCGGCGAAGCGCTGGCGGCCGCCTACGGTTACCGGTGCGCTGCCGGTATCGACGCGCAGGCCATCGGCGATCGGCTGCGCGCGCTCGCCAAGCAACTGAGCGTAGCCCTGCGCCGCGGCCGCGGGTTCCTCGGCAACCACCGCAATGCCGGCGAGACCGGTCGCGCCGACCTCGTGGGCCTGGAACTCGGGGCGCCACACGACTTCTCGGGTGAAATGCTGGCACACGAAGGTGCGGCAACCGGGCGTGTGTTGTACAGGCAGTTGCACGATGCGAAATCGCGCGTCGCGCGATTCGGCGCCTAGTCGCACCGGGCGTGAGAAATCGAGCGGCGCGTCCGCCGCGATGCCGGCCGCGGCGAACTCGCGCTGTGCCGCCGCGGCGTCGTCACTCGCGAACGCGATCGCGCCCAGCCCTTCGCCGCGCGCCAGAAAGTCCGTGAAATACTGCATCGCCGGGTGCGGCCTCGGAACCGCCAGCAGCTCGACATAGTCGGTGCCGAACATGATGCAGTGGTTCTGCGAGCCTAACGTGTGATGGCCGCGCGGCGTCAGCGTGAATCCCATCGCTGCGTAGGCGCGCGCGGCTTGGTCGAGGTCGCCCACGAGAATCACGACGTGGTCGATGCCGCGGAGATGTTGGCGCATGCGGTTCCTTTCTTGCCTATTCGCGCAGCCGCTCGGGCTCGGCTGCGCGCCGGAGCGCCGGCAGCGCCAGCGTCACCAGGACGAAAAGCCCGGTAGCCAGCTTGAGGTCGGCCGGCTTCAATCCGAGCGATAAGCCGACGGAGACGATCTGGTAGTAAACGACCGAGCCCAGAACGGGGGCGGCGAGCTGCCGCGTGACGCTATGCCGGCCGATGAGAGTCTCGCCGATGATCAGCGCCGCAAGGCCGTTGATCAGGACGCCGAAGCCCATGTGGACATCGGCAAACCCCTGCAGCTGCACCGCCACCGCACCGGCGAGCGCCGAAAGGCCGTTTGCCAGGGCGACCCCGGCGAGAACATAGGTCCATGGGTTGATCGCGAGGGCGGGGGCAAGCGAGGCGTTCGCGCCCACTGCGCGCAGTGACAGGCCGACTTCGGTACCGAGCAGCCAGCGCAAGGCCGCCAGCACCGCCAGCACGAGCACGGCGAACAGCGCGATCTGCGCGTTCACGTTGACCACCGCGGCGGGAGCGATCCAGGAAAGCAGCGATTCGGTGTCGAGCAGGGCGACGTTGGCCTTGCCCAGTATGCGCAGGTTCACGCTGTAGAGAATCGTCATGACCAGGATGCCGGCAAGCAGCGTGTTGATGCGCAGGCGCAGGTGAATGAAGGCGGTCGCGAGTCCGGCGAGCATGCCGGCGGCCAGCGCCGCCAGGGTCGCGGGCAGCGGATGCATGCCGGCGACGATCAGCACCGCGCACAGGCAGCCGCCCAGCGGAAAGCTGCCTTCGCTCGTGAGATCGGGGAAGGCGAGCAGCCGGAACGGGATCATCACCCCCAGCGCCACCAGGCCGAACAGCAGCCCCTGCACGACCGTGACCGGCACCAGGTTCCAGAAGCTGGCGAGGATCTCCATCAGGCGAGCAGCATCCTGTCGTCGGCGATGCGGAAACGCTCGACCAGCGTCTCCACGCTCAAGCGCGCCTTGGCCTCGCCGGAGACGTCCAGGCGAATGCGCCCCGCATCCATCATCAGGAGGCGGTCGCCGTAGCGGACGGCGTGCTGCATGTTGTGCGTCACCATGAGGGTGCTCAGTCGCGCGTCGGCGACGGCGCGCAGCGTCGCCTGCATGACGCGCTCGGCGGTGCTCGGATCGAGCGCCGCCGCATGCTCGTCGAGCAGCAGCACTGAGGGCGTATTCATCACCGCCATCGCCAACGTCAGGACCTGGCGCTGGCCGCCGGAGAGCTGGCCGGCGCGCGCCCCGAGGCGCGTTTCCAGCCTCAGGCCGTAGGCGCCGAGTAAACCGGCGTAGCGCTCGCGTCGCGCCGCGGTGAGCGCCCGGCCGAGCCCCCGGCCCGCGGCACGCAGCTCGGCGAGCGCCAGGTTCTCCTCGATGGTGAGCGCCGTGAGGGTCCCCTGCATCGGATCCTGCAGCACGCGGGCGACCAGCCGCGCGCGCCGGTGCTCCGGCCAGCCGCTGACGTCGCTGCCGCCGATATGGATGCTGCCTGCGTCGGTGGCGATGACACCGGCGATGGCGTTCAGCAGGCTGCTCTTCCCCGCGCCGTTGGAGCCTATGATGACGACGAAGCTGCCGGGCGCCACCTCGAGGTCGATGCCGTCGAGCGCGGCGCGCTCATCGGGCGTACCGCGATGAAACGCCTTGCGGACCCCGGCGAGGCGGACCATGTCTCAATCGATCACGGCCTTTGCGAGGGCAGGAGGCACGTCGATCCTCCACTGCGCAAGCTGCTTGCGGCTGATGACGATCGAGAAGTCATCGGGCTCCGGGCGGTGCGGCGCGATCGAGGCAGGCTTCTCCCCCTTCAGGATGCGTGCCGCGATGCGTCCGGCATTGGCGCCCATGCGCTCGTAGGACAGCGCGTGCGCGGCGAGGAACTGGTGCTGCCTGACAGGCGTGTCGAGCGTATTGATGGCCGGCACCCCGATGCGCTGCGTGGTCGCGGCGATGACCGGCAGGCTGGTTTGCAGGATATTCGACTGGATGACGAATACCGCGTCCACCTTGCCCTGCAGCGACTGCAGCCGCTGGGCGATGTCGTTCGGGCTGTCGATGCCGACCTCGACAAGCTCGAAGCCGTGGCGCGGTGCCGCGGCCCGGATTTCATTCATGTTGGTGGTGTCGTTGTCCTCCCCGGGATTGAACGGCACGCCGAGCCGTTTGGCGCCGGGCAGGAGCTGACGCACGAAGGCAAGGGAGGCGTTGAAATCCGGATACAGCGTCGCGCCCGTGTGCGTGTCCGACCCGGCCTGCCACGAAGGCACGATCTTGGCGACCACCGGATCGACGACCGACATGAACACGATCGGGATCGACTTGTCGGTGACGATGCGGATCGAGGACTGCGCCACCGGCGTGGTGACCGCGACGATCATCGCCGGCTTCTTCCCGGCGGCGTTGGTGAGCAGCTGCGGGATCAGCGTGCGGTCGAAATTGATGTGCTGGTCGTCGAATGCGACGTCCCTGCCCTCGACGAACCCCTGGCGCACGACCTCGGCCTTGAAGCCGTTGACCGCGGCGCGCAGTGCCGGGTGCTCGCCGAAGTTGGCAATTGCAATCAAGCTGGGCTGGGCGCTCGCCGGCGAGGCAAGCACCGCAAGCAGGACACCTACAGCACGTAGCAGCATGATCCCCCCTGGGAGAGCTATCGGTCATAGCCCCGCGACATCGGCCGCAAGGATGGTCGCCAGCCGTCGCTCTACTCTCCGGCTAGTCACAGCAGTCGCACTGGCGCTTCTTTGCCACGGGCAGTTTATGGATAGCCGCTCAAGGTGTCGAGGCGGAGGCCACTCTTGGGGTGAACTCCGGCTGATGTCCGCGTTGGGTCAAAATCGACAAGTCTCAGACTGAGCATATCTCGTCCGGTTACCCCCATGAGCTGACGTAGAAGCGACAGGCCATTGCGTCGCGATGGGCCAATACCAGCCCCCCCGCCGAGGCTATCGGCGAACGTATGTAGCGCGACTCAATATCGAAGCAGGTATCGTCACATTGAGTGACTTTGCCGCCTGAAGGTTTGCACCCAACTCGAAGTCACTTGGCTCGCCTATCGGGAGATCGCCAGGCTTGGCTCCCTTCAGAATTTGGTCGACCAGAGAAGCGCTGCTACGAAACAGCATCGATAAATCAGGCCCATAGCTCAGCAAACCTCCAGCGTCGGTAATCTCGCGGAATGGCGACACCAGGGGAATCTTGTATCTCAGAGAAAGGGCGCCGATCCTCGCTGCGTTGCCCCGCGCCATCGGATCAGACAGAGGCAAAATGGCATCCACTTTTTGCTCGGTCGCGGCTTCGAATGCCTTTTCGATTTCGTCCGCGACCGCGAAATCCAGAACTACAACCTCTAGCGCCAGGTCAGGAGCGGACTTCTTGGACGCCTCGACTTGAAGATTGAGAGCCGCGTTCGCCGAGTGTCGCATCAAGGCGATCCGTTTCGTGTTCGGCATGCATTCACGCACGAGGGCCAATCGCGGCCGGCTTTGCAGCCGCGACATGGTTGCCATCCCGGTGACGTTCCCACCGGGGCGCTCCAAGTTGGAGACAAGGCCGGTCTCGACCGGGTCCGAGCCGAGCGGGAACACTATCGGGATGGAGCTCGATGCCGATTTCGCAGCATAAATCGCAGGCGGTGTTGCGGGCATAATGACATCGACCCCGAGTTTGGCTAGCTCGTTTGCAAGATCGGGAAGGCGCTCGAACTTCCCATCGCCGAAACGCCAAACGAACTCGATGTTGCGACCTTCGACGTAGCCGAGCTCCTCGAGCCCCTCCTTGAGCTTTTTCCACCAGTCTTTCATGCCTTCCTCGGTCACCGGACTGAGTATGCCAATTCGGGCCATGCTGGTGGACATCTCTTCGCCTCTCATCTCTCCACGGCACATTCTGATGCCGGTGAGAGTGAAGGTACGCAACTGCACCGCAATTCGCACGCGACGCCAAGGACTGCTGTGATCGCCGTTTCGTCGCGATGGGCCGGAAGCAAACCCCTCGCCGGAGAAGCTTTGACGAGTGACCATTCCGATTGACGGTGGAACGAGACACTACGTCGGAGAAGAGAAAGCGGGCTTGCTCTGGCGAACCGCCCCAGGCTCAGCCAACATAGGTCCGTCGTGGAGTGAGCCCTTAACTCGGTGTTCCGCGTGTCCCAAACCCGGCGGTGGGCATTGGACGACCATCCTGAACCACCTTGGTAGCACCGCAAGATGTCTTCTCAGCACGAAGGGCAGGCCACAGAGCGCCCCGACCTCGCGGCGACGCCTTCCGCCTGGGCACCGTTTGCAAGCAGCGCGTTTTTCTGGGTGTGGTTGGCCAATACTGTGTCTGCCCTCGGGACCTGGATTCAGAACACCGCCAGCGCGTGGATCATGACGGACCTCGCGCCAAGCCCGATCATGGTCAGCCTAGTCCAGGCGGCCGCGCAACTGCCGGTGCTTCTCCTTGCCCTTCCGGCCGGAGCCCTGGCCGACCTAATGGACCGCAAGCGCCACCTGATTCTGACGAACATGCTGATGTTAGCGGCGTCCGCTACGCTCGCGATCGTTGCGGCGCTGGGACGCGTTGATGCCACGATCCTGCTGTCGTTGACTGCCCTGCTGGCGGTGGGCGCTGCGTTGAACAATCCGGCATGGGCAGCTTCCGTGCCGCTGACGGTGCCACGTCAGTCGCTGGCGCAGGCGCTGGTCCTCAACTCGGTTGGATTCAACATTGCCCGAGCCATCGGTCCTGCGGTGGGCGGACTGATCCTAACGGTTGCTGGTGCAACCGCCGCCTTCGCCGCCAACGCAGCTACCTTCGCCTTCGTCGCGGTGGTCGTCGGCATTTTGCTGACCTTCCCCCGTACCCAGACGACAATCGATGTGCCGCCCGAGCGATTCCTGTCGGCGATGCGCATCGGTCTCGCCTATGCGCTGGCTGAGCCGGTCGTGCGCAGCACCCTCGTCCGCTCAGCAGCATTCTTCGGCTGCGCAAGTGCGATCTGGGCGCTGCTACCATTGTACGTTCGTCAGGTCCTGGGGCTTTCATCCGCGTCTTTCGGCCTGATGATGGGGGTCATCGGCGCTAGTGCGGTGTTGGGCGGGTTCATCATGCCCCTACTGCCCAAATTGTTCTCGCGCAACAACCTGATCATGCTGGCCGGCGCGTCGTGTGGCCTTGCATTGGTTCCCCTCGCTGTCATTCCCAGTGCCACGACGGCGTATGCCGCCCTGCTGGTGTTCGGCATCGGCTGGATCGTCGGCGCTTCGAGCCTGCAGGCGACGGTGCAGTTGGCGACGGCACCGTGGGTGCGCGCTCGTGTCTTGGCGCTGTATCAAGCGGTGTTCAATGGCAGCATGGGCCTGGGCGCGATTTTTTGGGGCTGGCTCGGCGAGTACGCGGGTCTGACGGGAACCATCCTCGCCGCGGGCCTTGGAGGCTGCGTTATTGCGCTCCTGACGCGAGCGGTACAGCTTCCGGCTGAGATCGGCGATCCATCGGCTCCAGCCATATCGGCTCCCCGCGCCCTATCGATCGCGGAGGAGATGGCGCCGCTTCTGCACAGCGCCCAGCATCGGCTGGTGCTCGCGATCAGCTACCACATCGATCCGGCCGACGCCGTGGCATTCCGCGCCGCCATGGCGGAAGTCCGGCTGTCTCGATATCGGGACGGTGCGGTGGGCTGGGCGTTGTCGCGTGATGTCAGTGACCCGACGCACTGGGTGGAGACATTCCGCACCCGTGATTGGCATGAGCTGCGGCGAGGGATCGAGCGCTTCAATCAGGCCGACAGCGAGGCCGTGGTTCGGGCGCGCTCCTATCACCTCGGCGCGGATCCGCCCCGCGTGACGCTGCTGCTGCAAGAGCAGAGGTGACTGAGTATGGTCTACCCCACGAGCCGATGTCGGGACGGACATCTTTATTTCGTCGCCATGCCCCGCGCATCTTTACGACGGCTGAGGGGGCCGATAGCCATTGCCAACTCGGTAACCTGCCTTTGTCCAATGCGGTAATTTATGACTGGCTGGACGAGGTGTTGGCGTAGAGGCGACCAATCGCCGTGTGGGTCTGGTGTGGGTCTAAATGCGAAAGGCTCATAGAGAGCACATGTAGCGCCCGAGTCCAGGAATAAGCGCGAATTGTTGCTTATATGATGTCACCAGCGCTTGCCACCCTGATGGGAGATACCATGCGACGACTTTTACGCTGTGGGATGATGGTGCTCTTGGCACTGATGTCGGCGCGTGCGACTGCACAGGATATTCCCGGCCTCGAAGTCTGCACTGCCGAAAAGCAGATGGAACGTCGTACCGGATGCCTGCAAAGCAATGACCAATATCTGCAGCAGGCGCTGTCGAAGCTGGCGCGCGAGACGGAGGCCAAGATCGCCGCCTCGGGCCGCGCCCTCGCCTCAGCCCAAGCCGAAATTGTTGCGCTTAAGTCAGCAATGGAGAAGTTGAACAACGAGCTGGCGCAAATGAAGTCGAAGGTCGAACCGACCAGCGAGAAGTAGATGAGCGGCCGTCACGCCGGAGGGCGCCTGCTTGCCGCGCACTTCACCGATCGTGCAGGAACGCAATCGCAGGCGCGTCATCCCAGAGCGGCTGCGAGCAGGCTCTGGCCGACGTGCGACGCGCTCCAGCTCGGTAGCCGCCGCTCGACGGCACGTTGAAAGGGCTGCGCCGACGCTGTCATCACGACGAGAGATTGCGCGCAAGCTGTATCACGGCTGCGTCAACCGCATCTCCCCGCGTTGTCTGTCCTTGCCTCGAGGCTTGGAGCCAGAACTCATTCGTGATGCGTAGAATCTCTTCATCCGACTGGGCCACACCGGCGACTTCGAAGTCCTTGCGAATTTTGCCAAGCACGTCAATGCGTTCGGGGTCCAGCGTGGCGACAGCGAGGTCGTTCGAATAGACTTCGGCGCTTTCGCCCGTCAGACCCAATTTCTCGGCCGCCCACATGCCGAGCAGCTTGTTGCGCCGGATCATCGCCTTCAAGTCATCCGTAAGGCTGCTCATCTGAATATCCATTCTGCCCCGTTGGCGCGCCCTCCGCTGTGCCATCTTGCGGCGGTATGGTCGAAGCCGAACTGATCGAGATCAAAGACAGGCTCGCCTGAAGGCTATAACCTCGGGTTGACGCTTTCGTCGGCTATTGGTCCGCACCTGCCGGGGCACCATTCGGCGTAATCAGACGGGCATTAGGCATGGGTCGCAAAGCCAACTTCGATCCGATGCGCCGCGCAGGGTTGCCGGCGGCATGGCTTGCGGCGGCTTGGCTTGCGGTCGCGGCTGCCGCCGCCCTGGTCGGTGTGAGCTTCGCCCCGGTCCCGGCGCAGGCGCAATACTTCGATTTCTTCTCGCGTCCGCCCGGCTCGTTTCCGGGTGGGTATCAGCAGCGCTATCGGCCGCAGCAGCAGCGCGGGTTCGGTTTCTCGTTTTTCGGCGGCGGCAATTGGAACTACCAGCATTACGATCCTTGGGCGCCGCCGCCGCGGCGGCGGGTCGAGCGGCCGCCGCGGGTCGAGCGGCCGCAGGTCGAGCGGCCGCAGGAGGATTTCAGCAAGGCGCCCCCGCCGCCGCGCAAAGAAGCTGAGCCCGCCATCAGCGTCTTGGTGCTGGGAGACTCGATGGCCGATTGGCTCGCCTACGGTCTCGAAGACGCGTTCTCCGACACGCCCGAGCTTGGTGTGACGCGCCGCCACCGCACCGGGTCCGGCCTGCTGCGCAGCGAAGGTCGCGACGCCTACGACTGGGTGCACGGGGCCAAGGATTCGCTGGCCCGCGACAAGGCGGATCTGGTCGTGATGATGATCGGTGTCGGCGATCGTCACCCGATCCGCGAACGCCAAGCGGCGCGCGCGAACCAACCTGCCGGGCAGAAACCGGGTGAGCCGCCCAAGCCGGCGGAAGCCCCCAAGGCCACCGATCCGGCCAAGCCTGCCGAAGCTGCGAAGCCGGCCGAATCGGCCAGAACGAGCGAATCTCAGGAAGCCGAGGTGCCCGCCCCCGAGCAGCCCGCGACCGCGCCCCCGGAGTCCGGGCGACCCGGCACCCTGGTGTCGTATGAGTTCCGGTCCGACAAATGGGTCGAGTTCTATTCGATGCGCGTCGACGAGACGATCGCCGCGCTGAAGACCAAGCGGGTGCCGGTCATTTGGGTCGGCCTGCCGCCCATTCGCGGCACCCGGGCGCGCGCCGAGGTGTCGTTCCTGAACGAAATGTACAAGGCGCGAGCAGAGAAAGCCGGGATCGTCTACGTCGATGTCTGGGACGGCTTCATGGATGAATCCGGCGAGTTCTCGAACTTCGGGCCGGACATCCTCGGGCAGAACCGCCGCCTGCGCGCCGGCGACGGCGTGCACTTCACGAAGGCTGGCGCGCGCAAGCTCGCGCACTATGCCGAGCGCGAAATTCGCCGGCTGCTCAGCCACGCGACCCCGGTCGCGCTGCCGATTCCTGACGAGCCGCAGAAACCCTCGGCCGTGCCGCAGCCGAGCGACCCTGCGCCGCGCCCGGCGGCCGGTCCGGTGGTGCCGTTGACCGGGCACACGCCCGCGGCGGAAGCGCTGCTCGGGAGCAGCGGGCAAGGCAACGTCACGGCCGATTCGGTTGCGGTGCGCGTGCTGGTGAAGGGCGAGCCGGTCGAGGCGCCTACCGGCCGAGCTGACAATTTTGCCTGGCCGCGCACCGATGGCGCCGTCGCCGACCAGATCGAGCCGACGGAGCCGATCGTGTCCTCCCAGCCTCGCCCGGCGGCGCCGGCAGCGGCGCGCGCGGCGCTCCCGCGCGCCGGCCAACGGCCGCCGACGCAGCCGGCCACGACCCCGGCCCGGGCGGTGCGGTAGGTCGTCATTGCCAGGCGCCTAGCGACCCGGGCAAGTTGTACTGGATTTCTTTCGCGCGCGCCGCGTACTCGGCGGAGTGACCGCTACCGCGGCAGCGTGGTCGATCCCATCAGGAATTTGTCGACCGCGTGCGCCGCCTGGCGTCCTTCGCGGATCGCCCACACCACCAGCGACTGGCCGCGGCGCATGTCGCCGGCCGCGAACACTTTCGGGTGCGACGTACGATAGGCGACGGTGTCGGCGGCGACGTTGCCGCGCGGATCGAGCGCGACGCCCAGTCTCTCGATCATGCCCTCGTGCACCGGGTGCACGAAGCCCATGGCGAGCAGCACCAGATCGGCGCGCAGCTCGAACTCGGTTCCGGGGATCGGCTTGAACTTCTCGTCGATCTTGATGCAGCGCAGCCTTTTTACGCGTCCGTGCTCGCCGACGAACTCCTGCGTCATGACCGAGAAGTCGCGCTCGGCGCCCTCCTCGTGGCTGGACGAGGTGCGCATCTTCAGCGGCCATTCCGGCCACACCAGGAGCTTGTCCTCCATGTCCGGCGGGCGCGGCATGATCTCGAGCTGCACGATGGAGACCGCGCCTTGCCGCGCCGATGTGCCGATGCAGTCGGAGCCGGTGTCGCCGCCGCCGATGACGATCACGTGCTTGCCGCCGGCGAGGATCGGGTGCACGTTGCCGACCGGCTCGCCGGAGACGCGCCGGTTCTGCTGCGGCAGGAAATCCATGGCGAAGTGGATGCCGTCGAGCTCGCGGCCGGGAATCGGCAACTCGCGCGGTTTCTCGGCGCCGCCTGCAAGCACCACCGCATCGTGCTCCTCGACCACCACCTCGATCGGCAGGGTCTCGCCGACGTGGGCGCCATAGTGGAACGTGACGCCTTCGGTCTCCATCTGCGTCACGCGGCGATCGACGTGGTGGCGATGCATCTTGAAATCGGGGATGCCGTAGCGCAGCAGGCCGCCCGCCTTGGCGTGCTTCTCGTACACGTGCACGGCGTGACCGGCGCGCGCCAGCTGCTGCGCGCATGCCATTCCGGCGGGTCCTGAGCCGACGATCGCGACCTTCTTGCCGCTCCGCGACGTGGGCGGCTCGGGATGCACCCAGCCGCGCTCCCAGCCGCGATCGATGATCGCGCATTCGATGGTCTTGATGGTGACCGGGCTGTCGATCAGGTTGAGGGTGCAGGCGGCTTCGCACGGGGCCGGGCAGACGCGCCCGGTAAATTCCGGGAAGTTGTTGGTGGAATGCAGGTCGCGCAGCGCCTCTTCCCAGTTGTTGCGATAGACCAGATCGTTCCAGTCGGGGATCTGGTTGTTCACCGGACAGCCGTTGTGACAGTACGGAATGGCGCAGTTCATGCAGCGCGCGGCCTGATCGCGCGTCGCTTCCTCCGACAGCGGGATCATGAACTCGCCGTAGTGGCGCACGCGATCGCCGGCCGGCGCATAGCGCCGGTCGCGCCGGTCGATTTCGAGAAAGCCCGTAACCTTGCCCATTCGCCCGTCGTCTAAAACACTGCCCGTCGTTCGTCATGGCCGGGCTTGTCCCGGCCATCCACGTCTTCCTGCTTGGGATAAAGCAAGACGTGGATGCCCGGCACAAGGCCGGGCATGACGCTATGGAACGGCCGGCTGCAGGCCGAGCGCCCCTTCACACCGCGTGATCCATGCCCGCACCGCCGCGCGTGGCGCAAGGTCGAAGCCGCCCTCATGCGCAAGCCTGGTGTAGGCAAGGAGCGCGATGTCCGCAATCGTCATTGTGGTCCCCACCAACCAGTCGCGTCCGGCCAGCAGCTTGTCCATCACATCGAGCGCGGCCTCGCCCCGCTCGACGCGCGCCGGCTCGCGTGCCTCGATCGGGCGGCCCAGATACTTCATGTGGAAGCGGCAGACCGCGATATAGGGCTCGTGGCTGTACTGTTCCCAGAACAAGAGCTCGTCGACCTTGGCTTGCGCGAAGGCGTCCTGCGGCAACAGTGCGCTGCCGCGCGCCAGATACCGGATGATGGCGTTCGATTGGGCGAGCACGCGACCGTCGGCAAGCTCGATGGTCGGCACCTGTCCCTGCGGGTTGCGAGCGAGGAACGCGGCCGTGCGGCTCTCCCCCTTGGTGATGTCGACCGCCACCCAGCGGTACGGCAGGCCGAGGTGGTCTGCCGTGTACTTCACCTTCAGGCAGTTTCCGGATGCGAGGTCGCCGTAGATGATCATCCCGTGATGCTTTGCCGTGAGCAGCAATGACGTTCCGCTGTCATCCCGGACGGCTCGAAGGGCCGATCCGTGAGCCATGCATCCGGTCTGAGCCTTGAATCCGCGGCCCGGGGTGACGTGGGTCCCGGCTCTCGCGCTTCGCGCGCGGCCGGGATGACGGTCGGGGATGCCAATCGCACGGGGGCCGGTCGCTACTCCGCCGCCTGCATGGTGCGGGCGCGCTCCAGCTCCTGCAGCGCACGGCGGTACTCGACCGGCATGATCTTGCGGAATTTCGGCAGATACTCGGCCCAGTGCTCGAGGATCTCCCGGCCGCGGGTCGAGCCGGTGTAGCGCGCATGGTTGGCGATGAGCTGGTGCAACCGCTCGGCGTCGAACCGGCTCATGTCCTCCATGACGTCGACGCGCCCATGCGTGTCGAGGTCGCCCGACTGGTGATAGTGCCGCGCAATCGCGTCCTCCTCGGCGGCCACCGCTTGCAGCTCCACCATCGAGAGATTGCAGCGGGCTTCGAACGTGTCGTCCTCGTCGAGCACATAGGCGATGCCGCCCGACATGCCGGCCGCGAAGTTCCGCCCGGTGCGGCCGAGCACCACCACGACGCCGCCGGTCATGTATTCGCAGCCATGGTCGCCGGTGCCCTCGATCACCGC